>Ga0307509_10012264_pt1 | contig 10274 bp, 6 predicted proteins | sample 10_EM_MG_FD_202245 | JGI IMG/M metagenome (GOLD analysis project Ga0307509, IMG submission 202245) | Populus trichocarpa ectomycorrhiza microbial communities from riparian zone in the Pacific Northwest, United States - 10_EM | ecosystem: Host-associated > Plants > Roots > Unclassified | place...
CTTCAGGGATTGTTTGCTGTGAAAACTTGCCTTGGTATATTTCAATAAATCTTGTCTATTCTCTGCTTGGCTCAAGTGGCATTTCATCTGTTTGTCCTTGCCCTTTATCACCCATTTGCACAGTGGCACAATGCTTAATGGGCATGATATAATTTGAATATACTGCGACTGTTACATTATAGTCAAACTGGTAGAAACTATGAGATGCTGCTAATCGTATCTCAACAATCAAGACTCAATCTTATGCTTGTCAGAAATAGAAGCAAACAGTATGTTAATTGGATAGTTCATGAACTGTAAAGTAGGAAGTGTAAATACCTTAAGGGGTGTAGCTCAACTAGTCAGGTTCTAAGTTTATCTTTTAGAGGTTACTAGTTTGAGTTTCATAAATCTCAGGGTTATTGGAGGTTTACATAGTCGTTAATTTTAAGACCCGTGAAATTCGTTAATGTGCGTACAAGTTGGTCGAACATCTATATTAATAAATTTAAAAAAAAATGTACATTGCAAGATCCCAAAGACAGATAAGGAGATCAAAGGATAGTTTTTCAGTAAAGACACGCATGGGAATCCCCTGAAAAGCAACATAATCATATAATGACAATTGCAATAAAGTATGACAAAAACTTTGGATTATAAAAATAAAAATAGATGAAAAGATCACAAGGATGCGGAGAATCTTATGGATATACAGCAAACCAATGGTTTCTCTGTCTTACTGTATGCCTACGAATGTTAGTTGGATTTTCATTCCTATGTGCAGAGGGTTTGTCCAACAGAACAAATTTATTTTATTTTTTTGTTATTATTTTTTTAATTAAATATATTTTTATTCTTTCTTCTATTCTATTTATTTTATTTCAGACACTAACCAAACACAATTGAAGGCTTTAATGTTTGTGAAAATATCATGCTACTCAATGGAAAATAACTTTGTGCCTTTTTTTTTTTTTTGTAAATTAATGCAGAAAACTCACCCCTAATACCGGTCTCATTACCTGGATTACGAGCTTGGCAGATTGACTAAGGACTTTTTTTGTATTTTTTTTAATTGTTTTTTTTTATTTTATCTTTCAACATTTAGTTGATTGAGAATTTGATTTCATAATTTGTTTCAATTTGTTTTTTATATAGTTATCTCAGTCACATGACCTGATTGCAGGCTTGATACGTTAACTTAACTCGAATTGTTTGTTTTTTTTTCTTTTTTTAATTGAATTTTCTTTTTCAATTTCATCCTTCAATATTAAGTTGATTGAGAATTGAGTTTCGTAATTTGTTTCGATTTATTTTTTATGAGGTTATCCTAGTCTCATGATTCGGGTCTCGAATTTGACAGATTAACTCGAGTTGACTTAAGTCGATTCAATATATTTCCATATCAATATTTTTAAAAAAATAATATCATCTTAAATTTTTTTTTAGTCAAACTAAGTTTTTAACAATCATCCAAGTTGTTTTTAAACCCGTTAAGTTAATCCGGTAATCCCCTACACAATTTAAAATTTTTCATTCTATAAAACATATTAGCACACTTCTAACATTTTTTATGCTAAGAAAATTGATCTGATTGTAGCGTAGTGCAAGCAAATGTCCTAAGTATTTTACAGCAGTGGTCACCAAACTCAACTCCTGTTCAATGCAGATTCCTGACATAATGAGTACAAATGGATGTTTAAACACGATAAGAATTATCATACAAACAAGTGGCCACTTCTGGCTGCTTGATATTGATAAGACACATACTGTGGAGAGCCAACAATGTTTAACAGATGAAAGCCTGAAACAGCTTTACAGAAGCTGTACTTAAATTTTCCATTATCATGTCTGGCTGGTCCATTGCAATTTCCCTATCAGCTGAATCTACAAAGAGAATAGTAGACAAATTATATGCCCAAAATGACTGATTTCATCGAGAACGAGCTTTGGTATTGTCAAAATCTCAACATTTTCCTGGCTTGAGGCCAGGGCGCCAAGCATAGAAATTATAACCAGGATTAAAAAAAATGAAACTCCGGACCGAAATAACTATAAAGGAGCTTGGTTGGATTCACTACCCACCCTTATTTTCCTCTAGAATCTTCCCTTTAATTGTTGGTTCTGGTGTAGCATCAGTAACAGAGATCTGCGTATTGCAGCTTCTTGTTGTTTTATCCATCAGTTTTTTACATTCCATTTGTTTCCAAAGGCCATCCTTGATAGTAGTTTCTGTCTCAAGCTCTCATTTCATAAAATCTCTAAACTGTGATTTGTTTCTGTGGTTCTTATCAGTTAGATCATCACATACAGCTTCAGTATAAAATAATACTCCTGCTGGCTGGAATTGTCCCTGGTCTTAACTGGCCAGATTGTGTTTCCACTTTCCAGCATTCTTTAGAGAATTTAGGGTGCTCAAAACTTGCATAAGTATTTCATCTCATGCTGTACATAAAAACAAATTCATAGGATCGACATAGATCGATTAACAGGACAAGAAAAACCTAAGTAAACCAAGTTATTGTAAATATTTGTACATATTTTTAATAATGGATCAGCTATTTTATTAGCGAAAGAAGCAGACAGAATTACTAAGTAGCTGCTACTACTCGGCACATTTTGTTAGCTGTTAAGGGACTGTTATCTGACTGAATGTTCAAGTAAGATATCCAGCAAGATAAATCATGTCTGAAGGTGTTCAGAGAGTAGTGGTGATCCAAGATGCATCACGGGATATGAGTCCGATAGCAATCAGATTGGTCCTTAATGGATTTTCCCTTAAGCCTGGAGATGCAATCATACTCTTTGGAGTTCTTCACCAGGTTAATAATCCCAGTACGTTATCTTTCACTGAAGGTGAAACCGGCATAAGAATTTGTGCCTTTTCTTCTCATTCCTATATGCAAACATTCTTAGAGATATGAATGTGCCCTAAAGCATTCTGCTTGTAATCGTCCTAGAAGCAGCACATTAGCACTTGTATAATTCACTTTACTGATTATTTTTCCTCCCTTTCCTTTCCTTCTGTATTTGTCGTGATCCAGTGGGATACAGGTTCAAGGTGGACTCAAAATCAATGTTTGGGGCTAACCCAAAATTCATTGAAGAAGAAGTTTCCAGGAAGACAGAAGAGTATGTTAACAATGTGGAAATACTGGAAATAGCTAAGCAGTGTGAAATGGAACAGGTACTGGTAATGTTCTATTAGATTTTCCCGTTTCTTAGCCATAGGGCCAGTTAGTTGTCTAATAATACGAGTCTTAACTTCGTATAATTTAACGAGGAAAGGAAATGGAAGTGATCCATAAAAATGAAGATATGACAATATAGAACGGTTTTATCTTTCCAAGAGATTTGACATCCAATGTAGTTCTCTAGATCCCCTTTTTTAGACTTTAGATCTATAGCAAATCTGTAAATCTTCCTCCAAATGATTCTCCAAAATCAACCTCTTCTATGTAATTTAATGTTTAGTAAAATTGTGATCAAACCAGAGAGCGTATTGGCAACTTGAAACTATTTCACCTATGTTGCTCGAATGACTGATGGGATCCTTTGTCTGGCTTGAAATTCCTCAGATTGAGTTCCGTGTAGAAGTTCGTGCTGGATCTACGCCAAAGGAGCTTGCTCTAAAAGCTGCTAAAATTTTCAGGGCCACATGGGTGATACTTGACAGGTCAGTCATGATTTCAAGTTGCCGATCCTGTAGAGTGCTGAGTGCTGAGCTTTTAATCAAATGGAAAAGCACATCCAACATAAAAGGGGTCTCAAAGCATGATTTTTTTATGCTTAGAAAAAGAAGATAACAGTCTATTCATATATACATGAACACCTAAAAGAATCACACCAAAGAAGTTCGATTGCACACATGCTGTAGTTATGATATCAGAAAACTGTAGCAGAACTATAAGAAAAACTCAATCTTGCACAAAATGCTTACAGCTAATGGAGCAGAGATGGATTCAGCCTCGAAAATAAGTGGTAACATGTAGCTGAAAATAAATGTTTACAGCTTGTTGCTGGATTGTTACAAATTTTTAATTTACTTTGTGTTATCAACGCAATAGCCTTCTGGTAAACAAGTAAAAGAATTCATATAACCTAAAGTATTTATATCTACAGGGGTGACATGAGTTTCCAGAGTTTACAATTCTTTTAGACAGTGTTTGACTAGAGAAATGCTTCACATTATTATGTAGATGTATGAAAACATAGCTACTGCCTTAAATCACACTGCAAGCATCAAAATATGGTCAGACTCAAATACATCTGATTTGTTATATTAAAGACTTCTGACTGAGAAGAAAATGTAAGGAGCAGGAACTAGGGCTTACATATAATGCAGTTTCTATGCAATATATGCTGCAGGCAAATGAAGAAAGACAAGAGATACTTTATGGACAAGCTTCCATGTGGGATATCAAGGATGAAGCGTAACAACACCATCGAACAACTCAGAGGTTCGAAAACAAGAGAGAACATAAAAGTTAATGAAAAAGAGGAAGAAAGGGTACCGTATGATGAAATGATACCAGGGAGCCCAAAGCGCAGAAGGTCTGCCCGCAGTAAGTGTTTCATGGCCATCTGAAAATTATCAGAATTTTGATAAATGAGCTTTAATCTGCATTTGCATAAGAAACCTGCATTAAGGTACACAACAATATTATTAGTCCAGTTGCATGTATGTCTTTATTATTCTTGATCCATCATAGGGAAAGGTAATGGAAAAAACCAGCTCAATGGTTAGTGTTTGAAGCAATTTTTAACTTGAAATGCCTGGCTGACATTTTCCTACAGTCTTTGGATCCTGGAAAACATGGGTAGCTATAGTCCTACGGATTTTTTCAAAGAGTATCAAATTCTGCATAATGTATTTTCATCTGGTCCTCCAGAGAGTTAGTATCATATTTCTTCTCTGATATCAGCAAATGCTCCCCGTAAAATCTCACTTGCTTGTATTCAACCTGGAGAAAGAGTTGCATCGTTGCATGTATTTTCAAAAGTCGAGTTTTTTAACGTGTAAACACAAAATCTTCATCGCACTAGTCAATTGATACAAATAGAAAGCATTTAAAAATAAGCCTGTGTTGCTTCAGAGCCCCCAGCTCCTCCCAGCACTGGTGCAGTCAGAGAACAACAATTCAATCACGGTGAAGAAATAACTCCTGAAAATCACGGGAGATCAGATTCATTCTCTAAATCCGCATCAACTAGTCAGTTCATGATGACTACAGCTTCATCTTCAACTTCAACTACAGGTTATCATGAACATGACACTTCAAGTTCTACTTCTAAAACCGCAAAGCATGCCTACATGAATTTTCAAGGGAAAGAAAACACTGCCAACACACAACAAGCAACAGCAGGAAAACATTCCCTGGCTGAAAATACTAAGTTTGAGCAGAAGGAAAGGGAGGCAGAGAGCCTAAATGAACAACAAAGACGACAAAAGAACATTGATAATTGGATGGGAGAGAGTCCTACAGATGAGGTATTCAAAAATTCCATTTGCTTAGTTTGCAAGAATAGACGGCCAAAGATAGGATGGAAGAGAGACTTCAGTTATAAAGAGATCCATTCTGCAACAGAAGGATTTTCCCAAACGAAATTCCTATCAGAAGGTGGTTTTGGCTCTGTCTACAGAGGCGATCTGGATGGACTGGCTTTTGCTGTGAAGCAGCACAACAGTGCAAGTTTCCAAGGAGAAAAGGAATTCAAGTCTGAAGTTGAAGTGCTCAGCAAAGCCAGACATGAGAATTTGGTCATGCTGTTGGGATCTTGTTCTGAAGGAAACGACAGGCTGCTTGTTTATGAATACGTGTGCAATGGTTCACTGGACCAACATTTATCAAGTAAGAATCAATGACCCTGGATTTAATTTTTCTATGCTTTGCAATACTATGATTGCATTGGATATTTACCATAATAATATAATAGAGAACGGAGCCTAATACACGGTGATTGCTAAATTTCTGCAGAACATGCGCGCAAGCCCCTCACCTGGGAAAAGAGGATGAAGATAGCTTTGGGAGCTGCCAGAGGGCTAAAATATCTGCATGAAAACAATATTATCCACAGAGATATGAGGCCAAACAACATTCTCATAACCCATGATCATGAAGCACTGGTAATAATATAAAACCAAGCAATTCTAAATTGATTCTTTATTTCCATCCATGCATTGATCTACTGAAGTTGTCGCAAAAGGGAAACCAAGCCAGCTGATATGCTCATTGGTCTGACCATCTTGCTGCCAAATAATCCTTATTAAGAAACTGTTTTCAACTCATGAAACCTAGTTCTTTTTGTGCTTCTAGATTCTAGAATGATCAAATTCATTAAAGTTAATCTCTGATCATCTCTAATTGTCATTAATGGAAAATCTTTAAGCCATTTTCCACTTGCCAAAAGGCCCAGAAATATCATATCGGATTGAGTGATCAAGGAGATTGATTAATTTATTTATAGAATCAGTTTCCAGATTGCTGAAGGCAGGAGATCTAAGCAAAACCATTTGTAAACCAGAACACGCTATTCATTCTTAATGAGTAATCAAAAGATTTCACCACATCAGGATTCATCTAACATTTTCCTTGAATTAGCTTGGAGATTTCGGTCTTGCAAGAACTCAACACGAAGATTCAGAGCCGTCCTTGGAGACAAGAGTTGTTGGAACTCTCGGATACTTGGCACCAGAATATGCAGAATGTGGGAAGGTGTCAACCAAGACAGATGTTTATGCTTTTGGTGTGGTGCTATTGCAGCTGATCACAGGACTAAAGACCACAGACAAAATACTAGGAGGGAAAAGTCTTGTAGGATGGGTAAATATCCTCAAAGCTATTTCCACTTAAGGCATTGCATCAGTCTGTTATTCTCTCATCAGTCACACGCACAAGCACGAAAGTTGGAAACATAAGAGCCTTATATTTGCTGTTCTTATATGTTTCAGGGCTAATTCATATCATTTCACTTTTGCTTACAGGCAAGGCCGCTGCTGAAAGAAAGAAACTACCCAGATTTAATTGATCAGAGGATCTTAGAGTCCCACGATGTCCATCAACTCTTTTGGATGGTTCGAGTGGCAGAAAAATGTCTCAGCAAGGATCCTCAGAAGCGATTAACTATGGATAAGGTAACTCTTGTACTCAGTGATCTGCAACAGCAATGTTTCATATCATGGGGCAAAGATCTTACAAGCTCATCATAACACCCTTCTCTCTCGCTCTTTTTGGTCTCTGGGGTTTAATGCGCTCATTTGCTGTTCAACAACATGACAGGTGGTTTATGCCCTGAACTACATAATAGAAAGCAACTCAACGTGCAGTCTTGGAGAACTAACCCCAGCAAAATCAGATTCACCAAGCAGTGTACAGGACTCCTATGAATCTTATGATGATACTACTAGCTTTACCATAGAAACCTTCTCTCCAGGCTTTCCTACAGATACTACGTCCACCAGTAGCACGAGTCCAAGACTTCCACCATCACCCCCAATAAACTTTCGCCACCACCTTCATTATTAGCCATTTCATCAAGAAGATGAAGCACTTCAGTTGGTGGATCAGATAATGAAGGATCATCTTAAAGTCAAGGTGCAGTACTTGATACAGAGATGGTTAACTAGATATAATGTCAAGTCTGATGATTGATGCTTGATGCTTGTTGATTATCTTGTTACTTGTTATCCTTAATACGCCAGCTACTGTTTTTCGTTGGATTAGATTTCTAAGTTTTCAAATGTATCAACTTGTTATGTGTTTTCAGGCACATCTCTGTCCTGGCACCGATGCCACGCCTTTGACTGGATAAAAAAGTGGATTTCAATTTACTATGCACAAACTGGCTCTAACATATCACTTGATTTTAGATAGAAAAAATATTATCTTGATATAATAAATTAAATTAAAAAGAAACTAAATGAGATAGGTTTTTTTTCCCGTTATTCTGGCTTTAGACTTGAAAGCACTATAGGCTGCTACACTTTTGTTCATTCAAGTTATAACTAGATACGTAGTATGTGTAATGCCCCGGCCAAACTAAATATTTTAACGAAGATAATATGAGATAACCTGGGTTAGATTAATTAAAACATGACTTAGTATATTACATCAAAAGAAGTCGCAAAAGGAAAAATAAAAAAATTATAAAATTCAAGACCTAACAATCTAATATAAAAAATAAAAACAAAAAAATATATAACGCTTGAATAAAAAAACTCGAGTCATCTTAATGTAACTTGACGAACCAACAACTCGTGATATGAGATCAGGATAAAAAAAAAATTCAAAAGAAATACATAGTAAAAAAAAAATCAAAGTTCAATAAAAAAAAAGGTCAAAAAAACCCTGAGCCAATTCAAATCTTTACCAACCCGCTCTTGGAATAACTAAATTGTAAGAAAAGTGAAAAAAAATACAAAGCTCAAGGAAAAATAATTTAATGAAAAATGATGAAATAAAAATAAAAATCATAAAAAATCAAAAGAAAAAATCTGAGTCAACACGGATTAACTCGACTAACCCGCCACATGGGACATGAGATCGGAATAAAAAAAATAGACCTTCAAAAAAAGGGCCTAACAAAAAAGGCCCAAGTTAAATAAAAATACATTGTGAACAAAAATACAAGCTAACCCGGGTTAGCTTGATTAACCCGCTATCAAAATAAAAAAACAGAAAACGAAGTGAAAAAAATGATAAAGCTCAAGGGCAAATAATTTAATACAAAATAATAAATTTGAAAAAAATATATATAAAGTCACAAAAAATTAAGAGAAAAAAATCGAGTCAACCCAAGTTAATTTAACTGACCCGCCACTCGCGATATGAGATCGAGATAAAAAAAAAAAACTTAGACTTCCAAAAAAAAACCAAAGTTAAATAAAAAAACATTAAGTAAAAAAATACAAGCTAACCTAGGTTAACTTAATTAACTAGCGCTCATGATAACCTAACAAAAAGAAAAGTGAAAAAATTACATAGCTTAAGGGCCAATAATTTAATGTCAAAGTATGAAATTGTTAAAAAAAAATAAAGGAAAAAAATCTGAGACCAATAAATTAACTTGTTTTTTAATATTTAAAAATTTATTTTTGATATTAATACATCAAAACAATCCAAAAATACTAAAAATAATTAATTTAAACCAAAAAAATAATTTTTGATAGAAAAGTAGATTTCAATGTAACCCCAAATGGGGTGTAAATCATTGTAGCCCATATCACTTTCAAACACCCAAAATTCATTTTAGATTACCATAGGGAAATTGTTTTTTATTTTAGTCATTTAAATTTTTTTCCTACTCGATTAAATCTTTTTATGGCCAAATTAATGGTTAATTTAAGTGAATTTTCTAAGAAAAAACATGATTAAAAGTTAGAGAATCAAAGTAAAAAAACCAGAGAAAATAGATGGTGGTTCAAAAAAAAAAAAAATTAATTTTAATCTTCATACTTTTTAAAAGACATAGGCAAATCACTTTAGGTCAAGCCACTGTTCACACACAAATATTTTACTTTGAATTGCCATGGTGATTTTTTTTTTATTTTTTTACTCGATTAAGTCCTTTTATGGCCAAATTAATGGTTAATTTAGATAAATTTGCTAAGAAATAGCAAGATTGAAAATTAGAGGATCAAAGTGAAAAAAAAAAGTAGAGAAAATGAATAGCGGTTTAAAATTTAAGGTGAAATTTGGTTCCCATACTTTTTAAATAACTATTTTGATCCATGTATGTTTTAAAATTTCAATTTTGATATTTATTTTTTAGTTTTTAGTTTGAGAGAGAAGAGAGAGACTCCCTAGATTACAGTTGTAGAGAAAGAGTCACTGTTTGATCTAATTTCAGCCGGTAAAAATATTGATTTTGGTATGTATAAATTTCATTCAACGATAAAAATTTAACTTAAGTTTTTTTTTATTTTAAAATTGCTTGAAAAGATAAATATGATCCCTATAAATTTTTGAGTTCGGAGTTGATTTTTTATTTTTGATCAAATTTTTAGTTGTTGAAATACATGAAGGGGTTTATGTGTATCTCTAGCTTATTCTTTAGGTGTTTTTAAGTTAAAAATAAAATTAAAAAAATAAATTTTTAATGTTAAAAAATCCCTGCCATGATTTCCACGACCTAAAGGTCATCGAGAACTGAAGATGCAGGCAACCGACTGTCTGCATTGTTTGCAAGAGAAAATATGAGCAGGTGCACGGGCCTACCTTTGCTTTTCGGGCCAGGAACTAGTCAATTAGTCCTAGACTTCTAGACTCATTTTTAAAGGGCTATCCTTCAATCTGTTT
>Ga0307509_10012265_pt1 | contig 10274 bp, 9 predicted proteins | sample 10_EM_MG_FD_202245 | JGI IMG/M metagenome (GOLD analysis project Ga0307509, IMG submission 202245) | Populus trichocarpa ectomycorrhiza microbial communities from riparian zone in the Pacific Northwest, United States - 10_EM | ecosystem: Host-associated > Plants > Roots > Unclassified | place...
GAAATTAAAGTGAATCGGAGCCATGCAAAGCTTGAATAAAGTATTATGAATTAAGGGGCAAATGGTATCATTCCATCCATCTAATTTAGTTATTCAATTTGTCCACATTTTTGCCAATAGAACTCCACTACCTCACCAGGATAATCCCATATCCAACATATAAAACCAGTACACATTACACAGTTGACAATTTTGAAATTGACATTCAGCGGAGTAAATCTCTCTAGCAGTTGAGATGTAAATATTGTTGAATTCAGAGATTTTGTACTACTATCCAAACTCCAAAAGGCATCATATTACACTTGAGTGGCAAGCTAATAAATCCCAAGTACCTGAATTCTTGAAGGCACTAAATAATCCCGGGCACCTTCTGGAGTAGATCTAGAAAGTATGGGGGTCTCAATCTAACCTTATAACCATGCAAAAGGTCAGGATCAAAACAACATACAAACATTATCTAAAACCCTGCAAACAAAGTAGAACATAAACAAACTAATAGACGATGCATCAAAATTTGTATCCCGTACCTCCACAAAACCCTGAACATCCTCAAGATATCTTCTAATGAGTTTCACCACCCTGTGCCTCAGCATAATGTTAGAGCTCATTTGCTGCCGCCGTAAGTCAAGGCATCGATATCTATTAACAAGCATTTAGCTTCCTTTAATCAACAAAACGCCAAGAAATATAAATCAATGTGGTGCATAAATGCAATGGGCTGAGATGTACCTCAAACGAATCTCCTCCTTAACAGAATCCTTAGCATCGTCTACTGTAGTAACTAAAAACGGCAACTTTGCTTTCACTGCATTCAACAATTGAGCATGCTCCGCAACTACCTGGCACACATAATCAACATTCCAAAGAAAACAAATAGAATGGGGGAGCAACTAAATTACCAATTAGAATGTTCAAGCTAAGCAGTAAGAACAAAGGAAATGGAGCCCAGCTAATATTACCTCAATAGAACCGGTGGCCATTTTCTTATTAACAGACTCAACAGGCCGAGACCGAACAACCCCTTCGACAACAACCACATACTCAACTCTCAAATCATTTATAATAGAATGCGCATCAGGAAATTCATCAGGCAAAGTCGCAACCTTTAAAAAAAAAACACACAAAATCAAACTCATTCTCTACAGACTTCACCTGACAAAACACAATCAAATTCCCATAAAGCAATATATTAGATGAATAAGAGATACCTGGACAATGCCAGTGTGGTCTCTGAGATTGAAAAAGGTGAGACCACCATGGACTCTGTGAAGAGCAACCCACCCACAGAGACGAACACGTGCACTGACATCATTGATGGATAATTGGCCGCAGAAGTTGGTACGAGAGACCCAGAGGAGGGTATCTTTTGGTTGTTGTTGTGGCTTGAGAATGGTTTCAGGGGAAGAAGAAGAAGAAGAAGAAGCAGCAGAAAGAGCTACAAGGGTTCTTGTGTGTTTTGTTGAAAGTGATTTGGGAAAGTGATATTTGAGAAGAGTTTGGAGGAGAGGAAGAGAGCAGGGTCTGGTGGTGCGGAGAGTGATTAGAGGGAAGGATCGGAGAAGAAGAGTCATGGTGATGGTGGGGTCAAAGAAATGGCGTGGGAGTTTTGGAGATAAAGGAGCAGAGGGTTTAAGGAATAAAAAAGATTGGGTTTTGAGCGTAAGAGAGTGGGAGATCCGGAGCACGTGTGGCAGACAGCATCGAAGACTGAAGCGATAGAAAGAGATTATTGTGGATTTTAGAAGTGAACTTTATGATTTTGCTTTTCACCAGATCAGTGAACTAGGATAAGTTTATGGGTAAAATAGTTCTGTGATTCATTTGTTATTTTTATTTTTAATAGGGTTACAAAAGTCTTTTTATTTTTTTAAAACATTGAAATACCTTCATTGCCTTTCAAAGTCAAAACCATATAATTTATGGTTATGATTTTTTTTTAATTTTTATAATAAAATTACTAACTTATTCTTGGAATAAATTTTAATTTAGACTTGCTTTGGGGGTATTTTTGAATTTTCATGTTAGGTTTTACGTTATAACCATATTATTAGATGAGTAAATTAGTATTTTGCATTAATTAAAAATTATTTAATTTTTGAATCTATACGACACATGTTTTTTTATTAACGTGGGTGTCCGGGCCAGTTTGCGCGCACCTCGACTAATCCCACAGAATCTGAAGTTAACGACCATGTAAGCTTCTAGTGGCCCTGAGGTTTGTGGGACTCGAACTAGTAACATCTAGGGAGCAAACCTAGGGCCTGACCAGTTGAGCTACAGTGCTACACCCTCAGGGTTCTATAAGACACATGTTATGTGTGTGGGTGAGTGTGGAAGGGTTCCGTCACGCTTCAATGACGTGTATAACATCATCCAGTGGTGAAAAATTATCTTTTGTCATGTCATTAGATTCCTTTTCCTTTACCAATAGTGTGTGTTTGGTTTTTTTTAATGGATTTTCATCGAAGCTTTTTTCTCTCTCTTTTCTCTTTCCTACCTCGAAATTCATGCCTAGCAATTAAAATTTCAAATATCCCTTTGTTAGGGATATTTGAATATCAAGCCTCTTTTTTTTTTCTTTTTCTTTTTTTGTCATTTACCCTTTTGTAAGTTTAAGTTTTGTATTTCAATTTCATTCTTCAATCTAATTTTTTTCTTTTTTCTTTTCAAATTTGGTCATGTTTTTTTTCCTTCATTTTTCTCTTATCTCTTTTATAAATTTTCAATAGTTTTCAATTCTATCCTTTAATCAAAATATTTAGTTTGTTGTTTTTTAAAATTTAATCCTCATTTTTTGAGTGGTTTTTTTTAATTCTTTTGTAAATTTGATTTTTCTTTTCAATCCAAAATTATTCACCCTCTTTTTTTCTTCAATTTCATTCTTTGACATTTGATTTTTAAGGTTTGGGCTGCATGGTTTTACCAAGTTTGATACTTCTGATCAAATGGCTCAGGTCACGAGTTTTTTGAGCTAACACAGGTTCCGTCTGTTTTTTTTTATGGATTTATTTTCTTTTTCAATCTCATTACTCCATATTGATTTTAAAAAAAAAAAAATAGGCTTCATTGTTTTTTTTTTAATTTTTCTTTTTATAGGGTTATCCTGATCTCATAACTTGGCTTGTGGGTTTAGCAAGTTAACCCAGCTAAGCTCACATCTTTCTTTTTCCTTTTTTTTTCTCTGAGATTCTTTTATGTTATTGATTTTTTTTATTTCATTCTTCAATATTTGATTTGTTGAGAATTGGCCTACGTGGTTTTTCTATATTTGGTGCTTCCAATCAAATGGTCCGGGCCATAAATTTTATAAGCTAACAAGATTTAGCATCAAATTTTTTTTTATTATTTTTTTTCCATCTCATAATTTGACACTGATTTTTATAAAAATTGAGTTTCATGATTTTCTCTATTTTTTTTATGTCAGGTTTTCTTGATCTCATAACCTGACTCGTAGGTTTAAAGGGTTGACCTGAGCAGGCTCAGGTCTTTTATTAACTTATAATTGCTATTTTTTTATCCTTTTGTATGTTAGGATTTTGTTTTTCAATTTCACACTTCTATATTTGGTTTGTTGAGAGTTGGGCTTCGAGGTTTTTTCAAATTTGTTACTTCTGGTTAAATGACTCGGGTCACAAGCTTAATGTGTCAACACGAGTTGACATTGTTTATTTTTTTTATTTTCTTTTTTGTTTTCATTCTTGCGTCGGATTAACATCAATTGTTTTCTAAAATTTTATTTAATTGGTCCACAGTGAAGCTCAAGTCATATAGCTAGTGAAAAATAAAATTGAAAATGTAAAAATAATTAGAATATTATTTGTTTTTTAAGTTTTACCACGTGTTTTCAACCTTATGAATTAAATTTCATTCATAGCTGAAAATTTTATGTTTGTAATCATTTTGAATGTTAAGAGTTAAATTTTAAATAGAATTTATCTTTAAAAATTATACATAATTAAATAAAAGATCAACCTCTTTATCTACAATTTAAAAAATGAGAAATTTAATGTTAAAACTAGTTTTCTCAAAATACTCATCAAGGAATTTTATGATGCTCATGAAATAACTAGTGGCATCCTAATAATTACTTTATAAACCCATTTTTTTTTAAATAGATACAAGAAGGAGAGAGAGATCACATATAGAGATATTTTTATCATTTTTTATGGGTCATGAGTTTTATTTTCTCTCTACTCTTTCTCTGTATCTCCTTATTCAATGTAGGTCTAGGGAGTAACTAATAGGATGTTACTATTTACTCTTATATATAATAAAATTCCCATATTTATCTATTCATCTCTTTTTTTAGAGACTTTTAATGAAATAAAATAATGATGGCGAGGGTAATATAGAAAACAAATTAAATTGAATTTCATATCTTTCAAATTGAACTTATTTATTAATTGAATTCAAATTTAATTGTGTAATTAAATTCAATTAGAGTGTATAATTGGTTCCAAACAATTAATGTTATAAATTTTCATGAATTTACTACTTGATTAAATGATAAGTTTCTTTGATTTTTAGATGTCATTAAAAGAAACTAAAACACCTAAGGAAATAATTGTAAATGCACACTCAAAAACATTGTTCCCTGGAAAGTATAATGGTGTTTTTACCCCTACACCTAAAAAACTTAACATGTGCTTCCAAAGGTTTTGAAATCGTTTCACATGGTCTATTTGTCATTACCAAAAAAATCAGAGACAAACAAGTATTTTCTCATCTTAATTACACAGTTAAATGATATAAATATCCTTAAAAGCAAAAATAAATAAACTTAGTGTTAATGGATATTTTTGTATTTTCACAATAGTTTTTTGGCTATTATAATTTAAGTGTGTGTGTGTGTGTATGAAAAACAACCTTATATATTTCAATAAAATTATTAAATAAAGATATTAACCTTGTCCTTTTAGATTTGAATCAAAGAATAAAAAAAGTTTGGAGAAAACAAAATTCATGGATGTATAAATTTAGATATGGATATTAACTAAAGCTAAAACTAGTTCGGAAATTAATGTAATTGTAGACTTATTGGAACTGTTTGCTAGAATAGTATAATGACATATTTGTCCCTTTCATCAAAAAAACCTATAAATAGTTATTGAGGACATTATGGTCTTTTCACGAGGTGCAATTATCATTTTCAAATTGATAATAGGCAATTATCTCTTTCTATTTCAAAAGCACGATGAAAAGATATAAAAGCAAAAATTTTAATATTGGCATCAAGGGCCAATTTGGTATTTTCAAAATGATTTTTTGGTTATTATCATGTGAGATGAGGGGCAATTTCATATTTGGACAAATATAAAAAATCAAAAGCATGGTGAAACAACCCAAATACCTTGGGAATTTAGAAAAGGCCTTAAGGGGATTTTTCATCTTTTCCCAAAGGTTTTTTATGTTAACATGTCAAATTAGAGGAAATTTGTATTTGGATAAATAAATAATAATAAAAAAAAAGAACAAGAGTATATGACATAATCAGAGAACGTGTGGCCCTTTCCTGCATCCAAAAATTCCCTTCACTGTGTCATTGGAAGCATCGTTGGAGGGCCACCAGGGCCAGACAGTATTGGGTAAGAGGAAGGATGTTGATGTTTCCTCAGGTAGACCTCAATTTAAAAAGGGGAAGCCTCAGTTCAGTTAGTTCAAGAGAAAAGAAGGGATAACAGTTGGGATTGTTTAAAATGATATCGAAGTTAGTAAGATAAAAGATAAGATTGAATCCGGGGTTGAAACTCCTTTTTCAAATCTTAGATGATGGAATGGTGGTGATGGGAAAAAGAATGTATGTACCAGAAGACATGGCTTTGAAAGATGAATTGCTGAAAGAGGCGCATGAGACCAAACTTAATATGCATCCTGGAAGTACTAAGATGTATAAAGACTTGAAAGAGTTGTATTGGTGGCCAAATATGAAAAAAAAAATAGATAGCTAAATACGTGACTAGTTGTGCTATCTGCCAACAAGTAAAGGCAGAACATCAGAAGCTGACAGGGCCTTTGCAGTCTTTGTTGAAACCTCAGTGGAAATGGGAGGACATTACTATGGACTTTGTATCTGGTTTACCTAAAGGGAAGAAGGGCAATGATGCGATATGGGTGATAATAGATAGATTGACCAAGTCTTCTCTCTTTTTACCGATGAAAATGACTGACTCGGTTGATAAATTGGCCCGATTGTATATAAATGAGGTGGTAAGGTTGCATGGAGTACTCATGTCAATAGTTTCAGACCGAGATCCTCGGTTTACTTCTCATTTGTGGCCAAGCATAAAATGTGCTTTGGGAACGAGTTTGAATATGAGCACAGCTTTTCATCCTCAGACTGGTGAGCAAACTAAGAGAACAATTCAAATCCTATAAGATTTATTAAGAGTTTGCGTATTGGAGTTTGGTTGTAATTGGGAGGATCATCTACCCCTAATGGAGTTCACTTATAATAATAGTTATCAAGCCACTATAGGAATCGCCCCATATGAAGCTTTGTATGGTAGGAGGTGTTGGACTCTTGTATGTTGGGAAGAAGTAGATGACCGGAGTTTAATTGGAGCTGAAATTATTCAGATGACAAAGAAAAAGGTTAAGGTTATAAAGGATCGTATGAAAGCAACTCAAGATAGGTAGAAAAGTTATGCTGATAAACGAAGGAGATCTCTTGAATTTAATATAGGAGACCGAGTATACTTGAAAGTCGCTCCATGGAAGCACATGTTAAGATTTGGTATGAAGGGAAAGTTAGCACCAAGATACATCGGGCCCTATGAAGTGGTAAAGAGAATTGGACATGTGGCGTATAAATTGGTGTTGCCCCCGCATTTGACCAAGATCCATGATGTGTTTTATGTTTCTATGTTACAGAAAGCAGAGATAGATTCGGCTCAAGTGCTACCACAGGTTCCTATAAAGATTGAAGAAGATTTGACTTTAGAAGTGAAACTTGTGAAGATTTTGGATCAGAGTTAAAAGGAGCTCCGAAATAAGAAAATTCCTTTGGTCAAGGTTTTATGGAGGAGTTCTCAAATTGAGGAAGAAACGTGGGAAAAGGAGGCGGAGATGAGAAGGAAGTACCCTGGACTTTTCTAAACTCAAGTATAAAAATTTTAATTTTGAGGACGAAAATTTTTTTTAGAAGGGGACAATGTAAACCCTCAAATATAATAATCTCATCTTGATTTAGTAAAATAAAATAAAATATAATACAGAGGATGTAGAGAAATGATTAAATTGAACAAATTAATTGGATTAAAAGAGAAGTTATTTAATGAGAGGGATGAAATTGAAAACAATAATAAAGGAGTAAGGAGTTAGTAAAGAGAAAGAGAAGTAGTGGAGGTCAATGGTTTGATAAAAGAAATGATGGGGTCAATGTGAAAATAGAAGTAAATATGGGGGGCAAGATGCAAATAAGGAAAGAACATAATTATAAATAACAAGAAATCTCTAGAAATCCCTAGAGTAATGGTTGGCCAGGGAGAGGAAGAAAGAGGAGAAAAGAAAAAATAAAAGGAAACCTTGTAAATTCATCCTTTAAATCCAAAGAAAAGTGAGAGTAAGTGAACTGAGAGTGCTTCACGTAAGATTTAAGAAGAAAACTTAGGAAAAAAAATTTACTAGTGGGAAGGGAAGGGTTAGAAAAAGGAAGGAAAGAGAAGAGAAAAAGGGGTTGTTCTCAATCTCTTAACTCATTGTTTTGTAATAAAAGGTGAAATTGTGGAAAATAGACGAGGGCAGGGGACGACTAGCAGAGTACAATTTTCATGTAGGTGCCTGACACTTCGATTTCTAATTTAAAGTCTTATGTAATTCTTTAACTTAGTCCCTGATAAGATGTAGTTCAAATTTTTGTATTTATATGTAGTGTTTGAATGATGAATGGACCAGTGTCCTGGTTTGGAACTGGTGCCCTGTGAATGGGCTGATGGTTGGACCAATGTTCTGGTTTGAAACTGGTACCATGCGATAGGGCGATCAATAAAATTAGTTATTATTGGACAAGATGGGTGCGTTGGCAAATGGGAAACTATAGAAATTGATGAATAAAAGAATTAAAAAACAAATTGTTAGTGAAATGCAGGTTCATCTCAGCAGCGTCAACCTTAGTTGATGCTTGGGTGTTCCCTATGTATAGTCATTTAAGTTAATAGGAAGATGGAAGAATTTTCCCTTTGGGTTGTATATAATAATACTTCTAAATTGTATGTATAAAGTTATGTAGTGTTATTTTTGTTAAAACTATAAGTAGTAAATTGAAATTTAAAATCTTTAGTATGCTAACGTATGAATGCAATTATGATGGTTAATTAATGGTTACCTCTTAAATCCTAGGATTCTTCTCATTTTTATAACTTGATAATTGTGTGAATTTTATCTTAAAAGTCTATAGTTGAGACTTGGAATGATTGGATTGTGTATGAAAAATGAATACAGGATGTGTACAAATGATTTGTCGATAACTTTGGACCTTCCGGCATAGGGGAAACTCTACTGAAATTTTAGTAGAAATTTCAATAAACCGTGTATGAGTTCAAATAAAAAAAAATTACCATGTTTCTTTTTTTAAGGTCGATGCATTGGTTTCGGTACGGGGGATGTTACACGTCGTCATATCCTTTTTTTGTTGACGCAACAAGTAATATCTTTGATTTTCTTATTTAGACCTTTTTTTGAGTTTATTGAGTTGATAAATTGGTTTATATATATATTAAGAGTGTTTGTGAGATGTTTTAAGGTTGAAAATGAGTTTTTTAGGCAAAAAATAATCTCTCTTGATTTTTCAACCACCATAATGGCGGCCAAAATCTTGGTAGATAGATGACACATAATCTAGAAAAAAAATACATACATGCATAAATATGTATGTGTGAAAAGCAACCTTATATATTTCTATAATGTTATTAGCTAAAGATATTAATATAGTCCTTTTAGATTTGTATCAAAGAATTAAAAAAATAGTTTGGACAAAACAAAATTCATAGATGTATAAATTTAGATATGAATATTAACAAAAGCTAAAACTAGTTGAGAAATTACTGTGGTTGTAGACTCATTAACACTATTTACTAAAATAGTATAATGATGTATTTTCCCCTACCATGAAAAAACCTATATTTAGCTATTAGGAGCATTAACGTCTTTTTCACAAGGCATAATATTCATTTCCAAATTGATCATGGGTAATTATATCTCTTTCCATTTCAAAAACATAGTGAAAAGACCGTAAAAGCAAAAAATTCAATATTAGCATCAAGGGGCAATTTAGTACTTTCAAAATGATTTTTTAGTTATTATTATGTGAGATGATGGGCAATTTTATATTAGGTCAAATATAAAAAATCAAAAGCGCGATGAAATGACCCAAAAACCCTTGGAAGTCAGAAAAAGCTTGAAAGGGCTTCTTTATCTTTTCTCAAAGGTTTTTTCAATGTTAACATGTCAAATCAAGGGCAATTTGTATTTGGCTAACAAAAAAAATTAAAATGACAAAAGTGTGTGACACAACTGTAGCACATGCGGGGCCTCTATATGTTCAAAAATGCCTTTCATCATGTCGATGGAAGCGTCACCATTTTCTCTTTCTGTTGATGCGGTATGTGTCTATGATGATGGTATGATTTATCATTAGTAAACCTTTCTTTTTTTCCCCATTCTTGCCTCTCCCCGAGAATTACAACTTGATTATCTTAGTTGTTGGTATTTCAATTTCAATCCTTATTCTTTTGATATTTTTTTTCTTGGCCTTTTTGTAGAAGTTTTATTTATTTTTAATTACATCCTTCAATCCCAATTTACCAAATATTATACTCTCTAATTTGGACCTTATTTTTTGGATTTCTAATTTTTTTTCCTTAACCATTTTGTAAAAGTTTCATTTGTTTTTAATTTCATCATTCAATTCAAATTGATGGTGTCATAACCCAATTTTGGGTTCCCCCAAAATTATCTTTTTCTTTAAAATAAAAATATTAAAAAAAAATAAAAGAGGACAAGTAATTTGGTTGGAAAGAACAAGTTAAAAAGGGATTTAAATGCATAAATGAGAGATGGAGAAACCAAAGTGAATCTTTGACAAAATTAGAAACTCAATTGTAACCTTGAAGGACCTAAATGTGAAGAACAATGCAAATTCAAGGTTAACTTAAGTGAATAATAGACAAATCTGCATTAAAATTAAGTTTGAGGACTTAATTTGCATAAAAATCAAGGTTAACTTATTTGATTTAATCATGGGTCTAATTAAAATTTTAATTAAGTTTAAGAATTAT
>Ga0307509_10012267_pt1 | contig 10274 bp, 11 predicted proteins | sample 10_EM_MG_FD_202245 | JGI IMG/M metagenome (GOLD analysis project Ga0307509, IMG submission 202245) | Populus trichocarpa ectomycorrhiza microbial communities from riparian zone in the Pacific Northwest, United States - 10_EM | ecosystem: Host-associated > Plants > Roots > Unclassified | place...
ACGAGCCGCTTTCGAACCTCGACGCCAAGCTGCGCGTCGAAGCGCGCAGCTTTCTCGTCAAGATGCACCACGAGTTGCGCACCACGACGATCTACGTCACCCACGATCAGGCCGAGGCCATGACGATGGGCAGCAAGGTCGTGGTGATGAACGAAGGCGTGATCCAGCAGGCGGCAGCGCCGCTGGTCGTCTACAACGCGCCGGTGAATCGCTTCGTCGCCGGCTTCATCGGCTCACCAGCGATGAACTTCATCGAGCTGAACTACGCCGACGGCCACGTGATCGACAGTGAGTGCGGCATCCGCCTCGCGGTGCCCGAACCCAAGCGCATGGCGCTCGATCGACTCGCGCCAGGGCGCGTCGTGATGGGCGTGCGGCCTGAACACTTCCACGTGCTGCCCCGCGACGGCGGCGTGCCGGCCGGCAACGGCACACGCTGGACGGTCGACGTGATCCAGCACCTGGGCCACGGCACACTTCTCGACATCCGCACCGGCCCGCATCATGCGGTGGCCCGCTCAGGTGCGGACGACGATTCGCGAGACAACGAAGTACGAAGCTTCTCGATTGACATGGACAAGGTGCACTTCTTCGACGTCAGCAGCGGCGTGAACCTGGCGCCGTAGCACGGCATCGTGGGCGTCAGAGCCTGGGCATCAAAGGGTGAGGCCTCACCTCGGCACGACTGGGACGAACAGCGGAGTCATCCTCATTCCCCAGTCCGCTCCGCCACCCAGCCTCTCCAGCTTTGTGCCTTTTGCGATGGCGAAGGCCATGGGTGTGGTTTTGATTGCCGGGAATCTGGCTTCGAGAATTGGCAAATCTCGCTCAGACATGTCTTGAAGATTCACGTACTCTTTGGCGACGAAGTGAATATTTCCAACGTACGTGACCTTGCCTGGCTCTACCCTGAAGGTAAACCCAAGTGGCCTGGTTCCGTTGTACCACTTGGGCCCTTGCTGGATGTGCCAGCTTCCCATCAAGTATTCGCCCGCTGACGCTTCGATGGCGAACGTGTCGCCTCTCATCTTGAGATCGTCATCTGTGACTTTGGCAAACGGATGCCACTGTGAACTGCCGGCTGAAAGTTCGATGTTGAGCTTGTTGTCCAGCTTATTGATTGCTGGAACTGAGTACTTTCCTCCAAAGGGTTCATATGTGATGGTGCCCACAACGAGCCCTTTGCTCATGGAGGCATCAGGCCTGTACGAGGAAGAGACATTTGCGCAAGCAGAAAACGCACCGACCGTAAGCAAGAGAAGAGCGCGTGTGAGGCAATTCATAGGAAAAAATCGGCTATGCCGCGGCAGCATGCAGCTTTACGCCCAGCGCTCTGGCGACCTTCAGTACGGTGGAGAAGCTCGGATTTCCGTCTGCGCTCAGTGCTCTATAAAGACTCTCGCGGCTCAGCCCCGCATCTTTGGCAACTTGAGTCATTCCCTTTGCACGCGCGATGTTGCCGAGTGCTTTAGCAATGCCGGCTGCATCGTCTGGCGCCTCTTCAAGCCATGCATCCAGGTAAGCAGCCATTTCCTCTGGCGTACGGAGGTGTTCCGCCACGTCGTACGGCGTGATCTTCGTCGGCTTCTTCGTTTCGATCTTGGGCATGATGACTACTCCTTGAAGTTCCTCGCCAGGCGAATTGCCGTCTCGATATCCTTCTGCTGCGTCGATTTGTCACCACCGACCAGGAGCAGCAGAAGCCTTTGTCCTCGTTGCGTGTAGTAGACGCGGTAGCCCGGTCCAAAGTCGATCTTCAATTCCGACACGCCATCGGTTAGATCTCTGTACTGGCCGGGATTGCCGTCAATCAAGCGATCGATCCGCACCAGAATCCGCGCTCTCCCTGTGCGGTCTTTGAGCTCGTCGAACCACTCACGATATTCGTCGGTCTTCTCAACGCGCATAGGGCGAATGTAGCCCAAAGGCTACGATTGTCAAGACTGTTCGCGAAGAGGACTCAGCACCTCGGCGATGCCGAAGCGACAGCTACCACCCGCCGTCCTCGTTGACCCGATGCGGCTCGAACGCCGCCAGCAGGAAGTCGACCAGCGCTCGTGTCTTTGCCGACAAGTGGCTGCGCGTGGGGAACACGGCGTAGACATCGGCCGGCGGCAGACTCCACTCGGGGAGCACCGGCCGGAGCCTTCCTGAACGCAGCATCGGCGCAGATTCCCACAGCGAGCGCATCAAGATTCCATGCCCGTCCAATGCCCAGTGCAACACGCACTCACCGTCGTTCGAGGCGAGCGGGCCGCGCACCTTCACGGTCTCCGTGCGCGCGCCCGCCCGCAAGTGCCAGGTGCCGAAGGTTTCCTCGCTTTCGCGGATGAAGAGGCAAGCGTGCCGCGCCAACTCGCGCGGGGATGACGGCTCACCGGCGCGGCGCAAATAGGCAGGCGAAGCACAGAGCACCCGGCGATTTTTCGCCAGCAGGCGTGCGGTCAGCCGCGCGTCCGGCAGTTCGCCGAAACGCAGCTGCAGATCGAAGCCCTGCTCGACCAGGTTCACCGGGCGATCGGTCAAGTGCAGCTGCACTTCGACGTCCGGGTACTTGCGCGCAAATTTCGACAGCAAGGGCGCAACGTGCTTGCGGCCGAACCCCAAGCTCGACGAAACGCGCATCAGGCCTTTGGGCACGGCCTTGCTTCCGGCCACCGTGCGTTCCAGCGCCTCCAGTTCTTCCAGCACGCGAGCGCCTGCTACGAGATAGGTCTCGCCCTCCGGCGTGAGGCTGATACGCCGTGTCGTGCGCTGCAAGAGCCGCACGCCGAGGCGCCGCTCGATCGCAGCGAGCCGCTTGCTGACCGCCGGCGGCGTCACGCCGAGCTGCTGGGCCGCAGCGGACATGCTGCCGTGCTTCACCAGCAGCGAGAAGAAAGCCAGGTCCGAGAAGTTGTCCATTGATAACTCACAGGAATGAAAGAACTTCCCACGCAGAAATTATGGCTGCCAGATTCACGCATAGGATTTCGTCACACCCTATTCGTGAAGCATCGTGAAGCAGGAACGACGATGAACAAACACCCCGCACTGTTCCCCGGCTGCGCCTCACAGCGAGTCGCCACGGCCGAAGGCGTCGAGATCAATGCGGTGGTCGGCGGAAGCGGCCCGCCACTGCTCCTGCTCCACGGCCACCCGCAGACCCTCTCGATCTGGCACCGGGTCGCACCCACACTGGCCAGAAGTTTCACCGTGGTGGCCGCCGATCTGCGCGGCTATGGCGACTCTTCAAAGCCCCCCGGCGGAGCCGACCACGCGCGCTACAGCAAGCGCGAGATGGCTGCCGACATGCAAAGCCTGATGCTCACCCTGGGCCACGAGCGCTTCGCCGTTCTCGCCCACGATCGCGGTGCACGGGTCGCGCACCGCCTGGCGGTGGACCACCCGGCCGCCGTTCGCCGGCTTGTGCTGCTCGACATCGCGCCGACGCCGGACATGTACGCCCTCGCGAACGACGACTTCGCCCGCGCCTACTGGCACTGGTTCTTCCTGATCCAGCCCGCGCCGCTGCCCGAGCGCCTGATCGAGGCCGACCCCGCAGCCTACGTGCGCGACGTGATGGGTCGCCGCAGCGCCGGTCTGGCGCCGTTCGACCCGCGCGCGCTGGCCGAATACCAACGCTGCATGGCGCTGCCGGGCGCCGCCCACGCCATCTGCGAGGACTACCGCGCTGCCGCCGGCATCGACCTCGAGCACGACCGCAGCGACCGCACGCAAGAGCGCCGGCTCGCCCAGCCGCTGCTCGCGCTGTGGGGCGCCGAAGGCGTGGTGCAGCGTTGCTTCGATCCCCTCGCGCTGTGGCGGCGCATCGCCACCGACGTGCAGGGCGAAGCGCTGCCCTGCGGCCACTACATCCCAGAGGAAGCACCGGAGCTGCTGCTGGCGAAGGCGCTTCCCTTTCTTCTCGAGGACGCTTGATGACCTCTCGAACCCTCTACCGCAAGCTCGTCGATTCGCACACGGTCGCAACCCTCGACGAAGAGAACGTGCTGCTGTTCTGCGACCTGCACCTGATGAACGAGTACACCAGCCCGCAAGCCTTCGCGGGCCTGTACGAGCAAGGGCGCGGCGTGCCGATGCCCAGCCAGAACGTGGCCGTGGTCAGCCACATCATCCCCACGCACCCCGGCAAGATGCGCGTGATCGCCGATGGCGCTTCGGCGCTCCAAGCGAGCAACCTGAAGAAGAACTGCGGCCATTTCGGCATCCCGCTGTTCGACACCAACAACGCGCTGCAGGGCATCGAGCACGTCGTCACACCCGAACACGGAATGATCCGCCCCGGCATGGTCGTGATCTGCGGCGACAGCCACACCACGACCTACGGCGCGCTGGGTGCGCTTGGGTTCGGCATCGGCACCACCGAGGTCGAGCACGTGCTGGCGACGCAGACCCTCACCTACCGCGTGGCCAGGGACATGCGCATCCGCATCGACGGTACGCTCCCCCTCGGGACCACGGCCAAGGACATGGTGCTCGCCGTCATCGGCCGCATCGGCGCGCAGGGCGCGCGCGGCCATGTGGTCGAGTTCTGCGGCAGCGCCGTCGACGCGCTGTCGATCGAGGCCCGCTTCACGCTGTGCAACATGACCGTCGAGGCCGGCTCGCGCGGGGCGCTGGTCGCACCCGACCAGAAGGCCATCGACTACGTGTTGGCCCGCGCGCCCGACATCGCGAACCGGCACCGCGACGCGGCGCTTGCCGCATGGAAGGAGCTGCGCTCGGACGAGAGCGCACGCTTCGACGTCGAGCACGTCTTCGACGCCAGCGAGGTGGCACCCCAGGTGACCTGGGGGACCAGCCCCGACCAGGTCGTGGCGGTCGACGGGATCATTCCGCTACTTCACGATCTGCAGGATGGCCCGGTGCGCAGCAGCGCGGACCGCGCATTGCTCTATACGAAGCTGCAAGCCGGCACCGCGATCGAGGGAACGCCGGTGCAGCACGTCTTCATCGGCTCGTGCACCAACGGCCGCATCGAAGACCTGCGCGCCGCCGCCGGCATCGTGCGCGGCCGCCACGTGGCGGTTGGCGTGCGTGCGATGGTGGTGCCGGGCTCGGGCGCAGTGAAGGCAGCCGCCGAAGCCGAGGGCCTGGACCAGGTGTTCCTGAGCGCTGGATTCGAGTGGCGCAACGCCGGCTGCTCGATGTGCCTCGCGATGAACGACGACGTGCTTGGCGACGGCGTGCGCTGCGCCTCGACCACCAACCGCAATTTCGAAGGGCGCCAGGGCCGCGGTGCGATCACGCACCTGATGAGCCCGGCCATGGCCGCTGCGGCGGCCGTCACCGGCCGCATCACCGACGTGCGCCGGCTGGAGGCCCTGCCATGACCGAACCCATCGTCATCGAGGGGCGCGCGGCTGCGCTGCGCATCGAAAACCTCGACACCGACCAGATCATGCCGAAGCAGTTCTTGCGCGGCATCGACAAGACCGGCCTCGCAGAGGGCCTGCTCTACGACCTGCGCTTCGATGCCCAAGGAAAAGCCCGACCCGGCTTCGTGCTGAACCGCGCAACGCATGCGGCGGCATCCATCCTGATCGGCGGCGCCAACTTCGGGTGCGGCTCCAGCCGCGAGCATGCCGTGTGGGGCCTTCAGCAGTTCGGCATACGCGCGATCGTCGCGCCCAGCTTCGCCGAGATCTTCTACTCCAACGCGATGACCAACCGGCTGCTGCTGGTAGCGCTGCCGCGGGAGTCGATCGCGAAGCTGATGGACGATGCCGACGATCCGTCAGGCAACACGGTCCGAATCGACATCACCGCGCAGGCACTGCGCAGCCGCAGTGTGCAGGCCCGCTTCGAGCTGATGCCTCGCCACCGCCGCATGTTCCTCGAAGGGCTGGACAACATCGGCCTGTCGCTGACCTACCGCGACCAGATCGACGCGTTTGCGCAAGGCCACTGGGCACGCCAGCCCTGGCTGCGCGACGTGGCGGCCTTGACGAAACGGCGGCTGTGATCGGCTGAGCGATCGCGCTTGGCCCGCTGCGCGTCGGCGTTCAGCGCTTGTTTGAGCACTTGGTGGCACGGCGTCGCACACACGAATCCAGGCCGCAATGCCGTGAATAGAATGTTGGCGCACCCAGCCCAGCTTCCTATATGGACATCCGCTTCATCCAGAGTTTCGTCACCGTGGTGGATCATGGCTCGGTCGCCGAGGCCGCGCGTCGGCTCGACCTGACGGCCACTGCGATTACCTCGCGTATCCGTGCACTCGAGACCGACCTGGGCGTTCGGCTTCTCACGCGCACCGGACGCACGACCCGCCCGACAGAAGCGGGGCTGCGCATTCTCGAGAGTGCGCGTGCCGTGCTGCGCGCGGGGCGGGACCTCAATGCCCTCGCTCACGAAGGCACCGAGGTCGGCGAACTGCGGCTCGGGTGCTTTGTCTCTGCCCTGACCAACATACTGCCGCCTGTGCTGGAGCGCTTGTACGCCGTCCATCCAAGGCTGGCCTTGTTCGTGACACCCGGTGCCTCTGTGGAGTTATGCAGACGCGTGGCTTCCGGCGAGTTGGATGCGGCCGTGGTGGTGGAGCCGCAGTTCGCGATCACGAAGACCTGCCGGTGGCATGAATTGCAGGCCGAGCCTCTCGTGGTGATCGCACACAGCAGCCTGGCCGGCAGCGATGCGCATGAACTTCTGCGCCGTGAACCCTTCATCCGCTACGAGCGGTCCGTATTGGGCGGCCAACTGGCGGACCAGTACCTGCGCCAGCACGGCATCTGGCCCGAGCAGCGGCTGGAGATCGACGGCTTGCTCGCGATCGCGGCGCTGGTGGAGCGCGGGCTGGGCGTTTCGTTGCTGCCCGACTGGTCATGGCTGTGGACCAGCGGCATGGCGCTGGCGCGGATTCCGCTGCCTGGCCTGGCGCCTGTTCGACGCATTGGGGTACTGGCCGCCGTCAACAGCCCTCGCCGCAAGTTGATTGAAGCGTTCGTGGATCAGGCTTGCGCCGTGTTCTCCAAACCAGAATCCCCTCAGCCCGCTGGCGGGTGACGGCCGGCGGGGTTGATCACAGGCGAACGCTGTCGCTCTGCCAAGAGCCGTTTCGGCCGCGCGTGGTGACCCGCGCAAGCTTCTGCCAGAACCAGCATTCTCTTCAGTCTGATCCAACCTGCCGCATCTGGCAGGGCGCGTGGCACGGCCGAACAATGCCTGCATGACCCAAGGCCCACGAGATTCAAAGCGCAGCACGGGATTGCGTGCAGGTCTCACGCACTACGGTGACAGCGGGTTCTCCCTCTTCTTGCGCAAGGCCTTCATCAAAGGGGGCGGGTACACCGACAGCGCGCTCGACCGCCCCGTGATCGGCATCGCAGACACCAGCAGCGACTTCAATCCCTGCCATGGCAACACGCCGCAGCTGCTGGAAGCGGTGCGGCGCGGCGTGATGCTGGCCGGCGGCCTGCCCATGCGGTTTCCAACGATCTCATTGCACGAGAGCTTTGCTGCGCCGACCTCGATGCTGCTGCGCAACCTCATGTCGATGGACACCGAGGAGATGCTGCGAGCGCAACCCATCGATGCGGTCGTGCTGATCGGCGGCTGCGACAAGACGGTGCCCGCGCAATTGATGGGTGCCGCCTCTGCCGGTCTGCCCACGATCCAGCTCCTCACCGGCAGCATGCTCACAGGCTCGCACCGCGGTACGCGCATGGGTGCATGCACCGACTGCCGCCGCCAATGGGGCCGCTTGCGCGCGGGTGAGATCGACGACGCGGAGATCACGCAGATCAACAGCGAGCTCGTGCCCAGTGTCGGAACCTGCTCCGTGATGGGAACGGCCTCCACCATGGCCTGCGCAGCCGAGGCCATGGGCCTGACGGTGCCTGGCGGCGCCTCGCCGCCGGCCGTATCGGCCGCGAGAATGCGCGTGGCGGAACAGACCGGAACGCAAGCCGTCTGGCTGGCGAGCCAGCGATTGGGGATTGGCCAAGTCTTGAGCGCTGCGTCTTTCGAGAACGCATTGCGGGTGCTGCTGGCGCTCGGTGGCTCGACGAACGCCGTGCTGCACCTCACGGCCATCGCCGGCCGGGTGGGCATCAAGCTCGACCTGGCCCGGCTGGACGCTCTGAGCCGGGAAACGCCGGTGCTGGTGAACCTCAAGCCCACGGGCGAGCACTACATGGAAGACTTCCATCGGGCCGGCGGCATGCCGGCGCTGCTGCGGCAGCTGCGCCCTCTGTTGAGACTGGAGGCCGCCACGGTCAACGGCATGACCTTGGGCGAACAGATCGACGCCGCGCCGCCTGGCTTCGACCAAGACGTGATCCGCCCGCTCGACCGGCCCATTCACGCCCAAGGCGGCATCGTTGTGCTGCGCGGCAACCTCGCACCCGACGGCGCCATCGTCAAGCAGGCCGCGGCCGACCCGCGGCTGATGGAGCACGAAGGCCGCGCCGTGGTGTTCGAGGGCCTGGACGACTTGAGTCGCCGAATCGACGATCCTGCGCTGGATGTCGACGCCGGCGACGTGCTGGTGCTCAAGGGCATCGGGCCGTTAGGCGCCCCCGGCATGCCCGAGGCCGGCTACATACCCATTCCCGCCAAGCTGGCGCGCCAGGGCGTCAAAGACATGGTGCGCATCTCCGACGGCCGCATGAGCGGCACTGCATTTGGCGCCGTGGTGCTGCACGTGACCCCTGAAGCCGCCGCGGGTGGGCCGTTGGCGCACGTTTGCACCGGCGACCGCATCAAGTTGAGTGTCGCGCGGCGCGAGCTCACCTTGTGCGTCAGCGACGAGGAGTTGGCTCGCCGGGCTTCCGAGCAACCCGTGGTTCAGCCGAGCGCACAGCGCGGCTACCTCAAGCTGTTTCTGCAGTCGGTCACGCAGGCCGACCGTGGCGTTGATTTCGACTTCCTTCAATCCCCGGAAAGTGAACCGTGAACATCCTGCCTCCCATCGAATACGAAGACGCGGCGCCCGAGGTCCGCGCTGTCTACGACGAGATCCGCGCGGTGCGAAAGACCACCGCGATCAACAACTTCTGGAAGACGCTGGCCCACGACCCCGCGTTGCTGCAGCTCAAGTGGAAAGCCGTGTGCACGGCCATGGCGCCAGGCCGGCTCGACGCGTTGACGAAGGAGCTGATCTACATGGCTGTGGGTGTCAGCCACGCGAATGACTATGCCCTGCGTACCCACCTGGCCGCAGCGCGCGCAAAGGGTTTGACGGACGCCATGTATGCCGAGTTCATGACGGTCGTGCAACTCGCCGCGGGCAACGTGGCGCTCATCAACGGCCTGGGGATCGAGCTGGACTCACACCTCAAGCCCGGTGCAGCCGCGGGCAACCCCGTTGCAAGCACGTCAGGAGAGAACACGCATGAACACCACTGAGAAGCCTCTGCTGGCACGGCCGCTGACACTGAGCCTGGAAGGCAAAGTCGTCGCGATCACGGGCGGCAGCAAGGGCATCGGCCGCATCATCGCCGAGGCCTGCGCGTATGCCGGAGCAGACATCGTCATCGGCAGCAGGAACCAGGCGGAAGGCGAGGCGACCGCCCGCGTACTTCGCGGCATGGGTCGCCGCGCCATCGCGTTGGCGCTCGACGTGGCCGATGTTGCAAGCACCCGCGAATTCGCCGCTCAAGCCTGGTCCGAGATGGGTCGCATCGATGTGCTCGTCAACAGTGCCGGCATCATCGCGATCAATGCGGCGATCGACGTCTCCGAAGACGAATACGACAGGATCCTCAGCGTCAACCTGAAGGGCGCCTTCTTCACCAGCACGGCCATCGCGAGAAGGATGATCGAGCAGGGCGTGCGCGGGGCCATCGTCAACATCGGCTCCCAGTCGGGCCACATCGCCGCGCCGCTGCGCGCCACGTATGCAGCCTCCAAGGGCGGGTTGAACCAGCTCACGCGGACCTTTGCCGCCGAGTGGGCGCCGCATGGCATCACGGTCAACGGCGTGTCGCCGACCTATACCAACTCCGAAATGCTCACGAAGGCGATGGAGAACCCGGACTTCGCGCGCCGTGTGGCGCTCGTGCCGCTGGGCCGGCCGGCGGAGCCCGAGGAAGTGGCCGCAGCCGTTCTGTACCTGGCTGGCCCCCATGCCCGCATCGTCACCGGCCACACGCTGCTGGTCGATGGCGGCAACACCATCGTTTGACGGACATGGTCATGCACATCAACCGTCGTACCGTGATATCCGCATGCGTCAGCGCGGCAGGCCTGGCCTGCGCTGGAAGCGCCTGGGCCGCGTACCCCGAGAAGGCCGTTCGGATGGTGGTGCCCTATCCGCCCGGCGGTGCCAC
>Ga0307509_10012268_pt1 | contig 10273 bp, 9 predicted proteins | sample 10_EM_MG_FD_202245 | JGI IMG/M metagenome (GOLD analysis project Ga0307509, IMG submission 202245) | Populus trichocarpa ectomycorrhiza microbial communities from riparian zone in the Pacific Northwest, United States - 10_EM | ecosystem: Host-associated > Plants > Roots > Unclassified | place...
TGTTTCACGGTGGACGGCGGGGGACGGTGGGGCTTATAGTCCTTCGCACCGGGGCGCAGGGCAAGTTTTGAAAAAGACCGGACGGGACCGCTTAATGCCGTCCACCGCCGTCCGCCTTCAGGACGGACGGACTGCCCCGTTGAGAACACTGGTGGGCCCCACAACCAGTTTTCAGAATGTCTCAGAGTGTGAGGCCAGACAGATCCCCACAGATCTCCACAGATCTCCACAAATACCGGCAGATCCCCACCAATCCCCACCGTCCTTGTTAGGGGATCCGCAGTCCACCACTGTCCCCTATCGTCCTTGTATTAGGATGGCATAATAGTGTCTCACCTTGTCGGTCCTGTGGTCCTCGCTCAAACCTGCAGTCCTAAAATGTCCCCAGACGGGACGGAGTGAAAATTGTCGTCCGGTCCGGTCCAGTCTTCTTGGCAGTTTCCCCGTAGGGCCGCCAGGGCCCCCAGACCATTGCGAACACTGACCTCTCATAGCAGTTATTTGAATGGCCGTTGCTCCCTTGGAGGGGAGAATCTCGATTTCATTATGGATGTGCTGTCCTCTAGTCATGAATATTCGAGTATGATACCAAGATATTTGCAAAGTATTTAGCATAGCGAATTGACGAGTTTAGCCTGATTTTCTACCACGCATTCATCCATATGGCCGATACATATGAATATGCGCTTTTCGGAAGACCATAGAAATGGATGATTACTCCATTTACACAACAAATTCCAAGTAAAAACATGCGACAGCCACATTTTTATGAGTTGCCGATTGCAGATAGACGAACAAGTGAGAGAAGGAGTGAAGGTACAGCCAAGGAAGAAAGAGCAGTATATTCTTTTAGATTCGTATTTTGCTTATTTTGTCTATCTATGGCGTAACAAAAGGTTTAAATAGAAAATACAAAGAGAGTTTTCCAACATCCCAACCTATGGAAATCCTTCCGGGGATATGCATAAACAAAGGAGTTCCGGTCTGATCTACGCTCCTTCCGATTATTCCTCTGTTCTACTTTCGCAACATTTCCAGCTACATATGCGAATCCTCATATAGGGGATACAGGCCAGGTATCCCCTTTCCTTCTCTTTGATTGATAATGACTGACGAAACTAAAAACTAATGAGTAACACAATAAGAAAGGTGTAAAGGATGTTGGAGCGTCCTTCCATATCAGGCATGGTTGACTGCAAGGTGTTATGTAAGCCGGGAATGTCGCGGCGAGGCGGCGGCGAGTGAGGCTGTGTGAACAGGGGAAATCGTGACCGCGTCCCTTCTTGTTACATAGCCGGGGTCACCCCCCCACCCTTCTCTCTCTCTATCAAAACAACAACAGTCGTTTCAACAAAGGAAATATTCTTTGTGCGGAGTGATCGCTAGTGATTTTCAACAATTTTATCCTCTAGCCTGATTACACAGACTGTTCATCACCAACGGGCTAGTATCACAACCAGTCAGCACTTGTCCTCTTCCTTCCATTCCTCGAGGATTGTCCTTATTACCTAATATACGTCTTCCTAGCCCCCGGATCTCCATAGCAAAAAAAAAAAGATGCACCACCGGACCCGTGTTCCCCCGCTGCTGATGCGCCAGCTTCTAAAATTCCTTGGTTTGTAAAAGACATTCCCCCACATTTTCGACCCGGCGATCTTGAATATCCTCGTAATCCTAGGTTTGGGTGGAGGTAACCAGGTCGGCAATTAAGACAGCTCATGGGAAGTATTATAGTTGTTCCACACATTATTATAGGAGTCTGTAGTATTGAAAGAGCTGGCGTGAGCTATCTTTGCTATTGGGTGATGGTGTTGGTCGGCTGATGGATGTTGGAGATTGACGATTTCAGGCTGCTCACCACATACATATTTTCCGTTCCTGCATGAGGCGAAAGACAACTACGATATCGTTAAACAGATGGTTGCTTTGACAACGTACCACTACTGCCAGCTCCCACCATCAAACTTGAACATTATGACCCTGAATAACTGATAATATCAAACACCGATCCACCAACAAATGAAACACGAATACCGTCAATCGCCGAACATCTCGCTTCCCCTTGGCAATGTACTCAACCCGAGGCAGGTGGCATAACTCTATTCTCGGCCATAGAGCTTCTGCCTCGGAAGTGTCCTGGTAAAGCGAAACAGAAGGACGGCCTAGAGATGGAAAGTGGGAAAGCAATCCGTCATGCGCAGGAAGTGTGCCAGAGAAGAATGTTTCCAGTTATAAGGATGTGAAGCAGCCTGTTCTTCCCTTTGTTCGTTTAGTTATCATCTCACTCATTGCATTCTGTCACGGCTCTACAGTCATCTCTTGTCTGGTCAAGTCATTCGTTATTGCACACAATCTGTTTATTCTTTGTTGTTCTCTGATATCTTTTGTCTATCATCGTTGTTCGTATCAATAAAGTTTGTATCTTTCAGTAATTTAGGATTGGATCCACTGCGCCCAACCGCCCAATAATTGTTAAAAAATGGAACCGCTGGGTTGAGGAAAGCGAGGTGTTTGGAGCCTCAGACACCTCTTCACTACCCCATTACTTTCCCTCAATTTTAACCAACACAAATTTTGCACTGCCAGAGACGAACCCCTGAGAACACCGGTGGAATTGGCTAGCTCGGTACAATATAACCGCATCAACTTGAAGCCTTACGGGTGAATTTTGTCCAAAAGCCTACATATAACCTAACTGAAAACCGTACAGCAGCATCCTTCGTGCTGCAGATATAGGCCTGGAAGCTCCTCCCCCAACCTTGCATCGGGTTCTGCGACTATGCCAGTGGGCCATGCCCCTTGATATCCATCCCAATCGCCAGGTATGATACAACATAGTACCCGCACAACACAGAGTGTCGCGGTATCATACTAGGTTGAGGATTTTTCCTTCGCTTTAACATATGATACCACATCTTTCAAACCAGAGTCAAATTCCTTCTCCACTGCTAAAATGTGGGTTGGTACAACCCAATGCGGCAAAGCACGCGGAACCAGGCCTATGGGAAAGGAGTAGTGTCTCGGAGGTTGATGGAAAAATGTTTAACCGGTTGCTCGGCCAGCGAGGGGTCATAGCTCCAGGACGCTTGGTTGCTCAACCCCCTTTACCATAGTCCACTCCTCCTTCGCCCATCACCGAGATCATCATCCTTCCTGCAGCTCGCATCCTTAATTGCTCGCGTTCTTGATTGCCCACTCACCCCCCACTGGCAACCTCCCCGGCGCCCCCATTGCCACAGTGGGACACATCGGCGGTAACAATCCCCCCGGGCAAGGGCAGCTGCAATATCGGCAAAGCCTTCGGCAGTGGAACTTCGTGGTTGGCAGGCAGGATCTTGGTCATGTCAGAATTCTCTTTTGGCGTTGTTCTTTGATGGTTTCCTGGGGTTTCCTCTTTCTATTACACTTAGTTACCCCTAATATAAATTGCTTCAATAGTACAAATCTTATAATAACGTGTGGGATAACTAAATTATTTCGGATGAGTGGTCTCAATTATTGGCCTTATTATTGCCACAGGAGCCTAGGCTACGCCACAACGATGTTCGAGATCGCGGAGTCAGAAATGTGGGGAAATAACTCTAACAAATTCCGGCATTTAGAAGCTGGCAGACCGGTAGCGGGAGTGGTGAGCCCGATGGTGCGGTTTTCCTTTACTATAGAGACAAGGGGGTCAGGAAGGTGATATTAGGCAACAAGTGCAAACCCCAGGGAATGGAGGGAAGAGGGCAATTGATGACAAGCTGTGATGCTACCTCGTTGACGAGGGATAGTTTGCGTGACCAGCTCGAGGATAAAATGCGGTCGTCTCATGTTTTTATTTTGACTTTGCGGCTAAACAAAATAAGCGCAAATACGGCACCAAAAGAGCAACAGTGGGAGAGAGGATAATGATAGCGAGCAACTTGAGGTATATTCGTCGATGAGTTACTTGCTAAACTGACGGTAATGACAGAAGTATATATGAAAAGCAAAACACCATTCTCAGTCTTCCAACCATCACCACACATTTCCACTTCGTTCCGCAAATGCCTCCTTATTGCCTTGTCTATCCTTCAAAGAAACAAATGAAATAAACACTCTGTTATCCCTGAACAAAAGAAATGTATGACAAAAAGAAAACTTCCTTCATTCCCGTAGCCTTCATGCTTTCCACTTGTCCTATCCATCCGTCAATGAAAACATCTTTCTTAATCTCCGTTCTTTGATGAGACAAAAGAAACCAACATGCCGAGCAGCTTTTCAAACAGCGGCGCAAAAGGAGCAATCATCGACAAGAATAGTCATCTGAAAAGTGTACATTCATACTGTAGAGTATGTATCGACTCTCTTGACGAACGTGCAGTAGAACATTGCGCTAAGCTCCTCAATTCTCTAAACCAAATCCTCTACAAGCCTCCTGGAACTCAGATGTTCGTGACTTGAGCCGACATCTAGAACGAAATCAAGAAACTTCCTTCCCGAAGAAAAACTGACGTCCAAATCACCGCTAGAAGAGGTGATATATTTAAATCTTTTCGTAATAGGTTGGGTTAGGACCCAATGCCGGATACGATGGAGAGTAGTCCTGGGGTAGACTTCCTGAAGAAAAATCTCCATCAGATTTTAGAAATGTAGGGGAAGTAACGGCTCCGGATGCTTCTTTAAGGGATCTACTGACAGATACATATCGGGGTTCCTGCTAGTCTCGCTGAATATGGGTACCATCCGGCGAAGAACCCCCTCCATTTAAGAGGGCAAAGGCTGCATGAAATGCCAGCTCTGGCTTTCCTCTAACCCTATTCGTTGATCCAACCTGGCGTTTTAGCACAAGTGTCCCCTAACCCCAGGTCATTGAGTGTTGAGTTGTACTTTTGTTCGCTCTTATTGGCTTTGGTGTCTTTTATGAGGAAGATCAAGTCATGCAGGAGGTTGAAGTTTCTGAGCATACCAGCGAAAGAGATGCAACAGAGGACCACCACAGGGCCCTACTGGGCCTGGTAGTGTGTCCAGTCCTACCGCTGGCTGTCCTAGTCTATTCAGAGACTGGAAAAAAGACCAACTACCAAAGGTGGTTGGTCCGGTTATACTGCAAGATAGATGGAGTAGAAGGTTCAGAACACTGTTTCATATGCCCAATTTATGAAATTAACCGGATATTATGCTACATATTCATCAATCCCCTGACAGTTGTGCAGTTTCTGATTACATGCAGCATGGAAGTTGTTGCTCCAAAAGGTTTGCTCTACTCTGGTATTGGTAATATCTGTTAAATTTATTCTCGAAGGTTCCATATCTACGACACTACTACTACACCGAAGGTTTGGAGTAGGAGAGTTTTCGTTTAGAGATTGTTTGGAAGTATGGAAGTTGAAGCGATGGCGTGTATGGAAGAAGAGTTAGGTGCAGCGGAGATGTTTTGAGAACATTCAGGAATCACACTAGGGGGTGTTGAAGGTTTGGAACTAAGATTAGTTAGAAGATGGAATGAGTTTCACACTATGATTAGTGAAACAGGCACAGGTATCAGGAATGTTCAGGAAGGGAAAACTCTGCATGTAGTTGAACCAAAGTCAAGGGATTCAGAGACGAGATGTGTTGGACAGTTGAGGGTGTGGTTTGGAAAGAAAGAGACGGTGAATGGAGTTGAGGGAAGGACAAGAAAAGGTTTTCGTATAAGAGACTTTTTGTGTATATTTAGGATGCTGCTGGCAGCACAGAACGGATAAGGACCACCAGACTCTCCACCGATCATAGCTCAAACTTTGTGAATATCAAGAACTCCGCTCTCATTATCTTCCCCCCTATCGCTTGCTTCTGCTGCCAGGTATTCTACCTTTACTCATCTCTTTTCAATCTCCCTCCAGTTCAGAGAATTTGGCCACTGCTCCTGGATTCTTAGAATAATGACCATTGCAGCAATTTCAGCTGGTTCGTGATCCTCATGATATAGTGTAATCAATCCCGTATTGCTATGGGCAACTTTAGAAAGTTCATTGTAGGTGAGATGGAGGCAGTCAAGTACTTGATCTTCATGCAGGCTATGCTGGGCCAGTTCCTGTTGTAGAAAAATTCAAAAATCTTCTGTTTTTGTAAGAAGTTCATCAAGTCCGGCTTGAACTCCATCACGAGCAGTGGATTTAATGATGGCTTGCCGTCTTGCCTCTTCTACAATCCTCTCTGTAACCAATTCTCAGCAAAGTCTAACCAGAAGGTACAGTGATTGCCTACCCAAACCTCCACGTATATTAAAGTTTTCTTGCAGCTTGGTCCTTTCAATTTCTTCCTGTAAGAGTTCTTCCTATATTATTCTGATTAGTACTAATATGAAAGTCAAAGGTAAGGAGTGAACCTCAAGTTTTGCAATTTTTAATGCTTGGTGCTTGATTTCCTCATCTCTCTTCAGAGCATTGTGACACCAATCATGATATCGTTGATTCCCTTTGGTATCCAACTCATTGGTCTGGAAGAGCAACTTGTCATGCAACTCGGTAGCACGCTGAAGATAGCGTTGGTGGAACATAGCCTCCCATTGTTCCCATAGCTGTTCGGTTGTAGCCTGATATTGTATGGACAAGGTATCCGTAGTTTTCGCAGCAGAGGGAAAGCCCACTATCATTGGGGGACTTCCAATAACAGAACCGAGATCAGCATTGGTTACTGTAGTGGCCGTGTTCCCTTCACAGCTAACATCCAGTGGGCTTATCTCCCTATTTTCGATTACTTCGCTAGTCTTGGGTGTCCAGGTGATAACTTGGGCATTGGGGTTGATTTCTGAAGCACCACCATGAGGTTGGTGGGCCAGATTCCTACCGGGTGTAGCTGGGTCTCCAACTGTTGGAGATTTTGGAAAAATTGGGAAAAAATAAATATTTGACATTGGTGCAAACCTTTCGGCTCTGGTTTGTCCCGGCGTTGTCAAGGAAAAAGCGGTAAAGCAACCAAGGGTAACAATCCAGTGAACTACTAGCCTCACAGTTAACCCTACTTGAGTACACTTCTGAGGTAAAGGGCCAAAACGTATTACATTTCCTCCCGTGCTTAAATAATTTTAAGTGCCAGGCTACCTAACCCGATAGGCAGAGTCTTGTCTCCCACATGAGGTGCTTTGAAGCTGGACAGGACTTTCCCTGTTACAGAACCCTTACTATTAAGGTTATGTGCCCTGATGTCAATTGTCTGAAAACGCACAGTTCATTTACCTTCAGGAGTCAGTCCTGATGAGGCCTAAGGGAAAGCACAAAAGATGAAGCGAACAAAAGTGCGATCATAGTAGACTCTAAACCGAGCGGCAAAAGACGGAGGAACGGTGAACTCGATGGGTGCTAACTCTCTAGCTGAGGACAAGCCAGGAGATATATCTCTCCGTCTTACTAACAACAACAAAACACTCCCGAAACTCAACGCACTCAAAAGAAACACGCAGCTAACAAAACCTGATCCCTAAAGATCACAAAAAATCTAGACCTATCCTCATATCATATGATATCCCATGATTCTCGGGATCCTAAGGCCTAGCCCTGCCCGTGTGCCAACTCCAGCATGCCGAGTGATAATGTGTGAAAGAAACAATAAAACCAAATACCGTAAGGACTCGAATAATCGGACCATGTCCTAGGACGTTGGAGTTGCCTCTCTTAGTATGGTCTGATGTTTTTTTCTTTGTCCTTCTATCTTGGGGGCAGATTTTTGGTCTGTTTTTCACCCCTTTACCAGAGGAGGAAATTTTCGACTGCATAGCACATGGTCCGATTATCCGGGTTCTCACGGTACCTGATACCTCACACCCTATGGCTAGAAACATCAACAAAATCAGGAAAGAAGTATCCTTTGCCTAGCGGCACAGGATGTGAGAACAGCAACCCACGGAAAAATGCCTAACCGCCGGAAATCAGAAAGCCTCATGCCCTATAACCGTAACACTCCTAGCAGCATATCCCCATACATGCATATCCGCACAACCATCTAACCACATGTTCTATAGGCAACTCAACAACTCTACGGGGGAGATCCGGATCACGGCTGCTATTCCATACCTCACTCTCCACCTACCTTGCTGCCTTCGCCAACACTGTGTTGCACCATTAACATCTCCCAACCATCAGCCTTCATTCTCTGCCTCCCGGCTTTTGTTTCACTTGGCAGATTTCGATTTCTTCTATAATTATGTCATTATTCCCCCTGATTGAGGACAGTCTCTACATGTATCTCTCCGTAAGCAGTGTTCGCAACGGGGCAGTCCGTCCGTCCTGGGCCAGGACTAGGACGGACGACATTTCGTCGTCCCGTCCCGTCTTTTCCAAAACTTGCCCGACAAGTTAGAACAAAGGACCAGGACGGACGACATTGTGTCGTCCCGTCCAGTGATTTTCTGAACTTGCTCGATAAGTAAGAGCCAAGGACCAGGACGGACGGCATTGTGTCGTCTCCCACCGTCCCCCGTGGGCCCCTTCCGCTGTTTTCCGATGTTTTCCGCTGTTTTCCGCCGTCCCCTGCCGTCCCCCATCATCCCCGGCGGTCCTATGTAGGCACTTACCGTCCCATACCAGAAGATGTCTCACATCATGGGCTCGTCGTCCTTCCTAATGACGGCCGTCCTCGAAGTTCGAGGACGAGAACGGACGGCATTTTGTCGTCCCGTCCGGTCATTTTCTAAAGCTGCCCGACAAGTAGGAATGAAAGACGAGGATGGACCACGTCCTGCCGTCCCGTCTCGTCCCGGGCTCTTGGTAGTCCCCCCGCCGGGCCCCACGGGGGCCCCGGACGGCTGCGAACACTGTCGGTAAGTACCTAGCTTATGGATTGCCTCTACTTACATTTCCTCTATATCATAATTTTCTTCACGGTGTCGGCTCCGAGGAATCTATTCCTCCTATGTCCCCACCAAACCCACAACTCAACTTTTTTTTGAAAATATCAGCTCTCCTAGAAGTGTTGCAAATTGTCATTACACTCCCAAAATGACGATTCCTAATTTAATCATGGAGCTCAGGCCTTCCATCTACAAAATAGGCTGTATTGGTAAAGTGGCTTGGGGTCCTTATTCTTCCTATGCTATCGGAGGTGTTCCATATATACACAAACTTGACTTCACAGAAAGCTTTTATTCGTCACCATAATCACACTCTCGTCTTCCTTTCCATGGGGTTTTCCCTTTGCCAAACAACTCCTTCGAACTTCTGCCCCAGCACTCTCTAGTCCTCAAGTCTGGTTCAGTGTTCCTAAGCGTCCCGAGAGTCCCGGGCAGGTTGTCTACTGTGCAGGGCATTGGAGTCCGTCTTTCCTGGGGACGGCAGTCATAAGGGGCCTGAGACAAGGGAGGCCGTGGGGCGAGAACCCGGTTTATAGAGCTGTTGAGCCCTTGCGGAAATGGTACCTAGGCTATCAGTATGGATTCAAAGGAGGCAAGGAGTGCAAAGCCTCCTTGGGTTTAGGGTGTGTTGTGGGTGGCAGACTTTGCGGGTCCGAGGGGAGCTACCCCTCCCAGGTGGGCTTTTCCAGCAGCCCACTGGCAGGCTGCTTGGTCTTGTTCATTTAGCTTAGAGGGGTTAATGTCGTCCCTCCAGAGAAGCATTTTCACTACTCCCTCGCGCCGGGTGTCGGTGGCATGCCACTGCGGAGCTTAGCCCCTGGTATTTGGCTTGTCAGGTTTGACCTCGTCCCGCCTGAGAAGTACCTTCACTCCTCCCTGGTGCCATCTCCAGGCAGGCCAGAGGAGCCGTGTTCGGTTTCTGCTTTCTGGGCTATTCGTGTCGAAGGGGTCCTGCTCGAGTAGTATCTCACCAGCCCCTCGTGCCCCTTGAAGAGAGCCAATGTGAGAGGTGTATTAAGTTACCACAACTGTCGCTCCTATTGATATTACAACCTTCACAATGAAATTAGCTAAATATCATCAAGCCCAAGGATGGATACCCAGTCTTGGCTATTGGCGAGCGCAAGACTATCGAAGTTGGCAACATAAGCTTGCAGCAATTGCGCTTACAAGAGGACCATAGCAGATATTTTGTTATTGTTCCCGGGGACTGACTCCAGCACAAGCAGCTTCGCACAATTTGAAAGCTCCCTTTCTGCGTGCACTTCCTAACCATGGGAACATTGAAGAAATGGTCTCCTTAGGGAGTGGGGCTGGTGGAAAGGGCCCAGTGTTCTCAACGGTCCGGGGCCCCTGTAGGGCCCGACGGGGGGACTGCCAAGAGCCCTGGACCGGACGGGACGGCAAAATGCGGTCCACACCCGTCCTGGAAACCTCAGGACGGCCGTCTTTGTGGGGGACGGCGGGCCCTGCAAGGTAAGA
>Ga0307509_10012269_pt1 | contig 10272 bp, 2 predicted proteins | sample 10_EM_MG_FD_202245 | JGI IMG/M metagenome (GOLD analysis project Ga0307509, IMG submission 202245) | Populus trichocarpa ectomycorrhiza microbial communities from riparian zone in the Pacific Northwest, United States - 10_EM | ecosystem: Host-associated > Plants > Roots > Unclassified | place...
AGAGAAATCCTATCTCTTTCGCTGAACTCTACATTCAAAATCAATGGGTTCTGAAGGTTCAAGCGTTGTTGGTAAGCTCACTATTTTAAGAACCAAAAAAATCCCAAATTTCCTTGTTAGATTAAAATTGTATTCTTCTTTTTAGCTGGTTGGCATCCTGGTTTTTTGTGTTTCTTTGCACTTTGCAGTGTTGGTAGAGTGTTTGATTTGGATTTTGCTTTGAGGTTTACAATTGGTTAGGGTTTTTGAGTTATGTTTGAAGATGGTTAGGGTTTTTGAGTTATGTTTGAAGATGATCTGTTTCTGAGTTAAAATTCAAGATGATCTGTTGTTTCTCTTAGAGTTTCTTATAAGGCTTTCCTAATTGGGTGTGCTGGACTAGTTTGACATTTACTGTTTTCTGGCCAATTAGTTTTCTTTCACTGCATCTATATCCTCCTCTGATCACTCAGCATATAGAAATTCTCTTGAAGTTAGTTTTCTGCCTTTGAAGGTTATTTTCTCCACTCCTTTACGTGATAGGATATGAATGTAATGAAATGCAACGTGGAATGTAGAATGTACTGTTATAGAGGGAGCAAATGCCTAAAACAAGCAGGCTCCTTCACTTGAGTTAGTTGTGCATTTTGAGATTTTACTAATCATGACCGAAGGCAAGCTTTCCATCTCTTTGGTTTGCAATTAGAGAGTAATTTTAAAATGGGGTGCAATATGTATGCAATGGAAGAGATTAGAAGATGGTATGAGTAGGTTGAATTGAAAGAGATCTGATTTAGGAGGCCCAGAAACAGTTTTATTCTTTTGCTGATTTGCGCAATGATGCAAATGTCCCTGGAGTGGAAAAATGAAATCCTGCTTATGTGTAGTGAATCAAGCGAGGTTCACGATAAAAAAATAGTATTGATGAAATACCTCATATTTTTGCCCCTTCACTTTCCTTGCATGTCAGCAAATCCTCGTCAGAAACAACTTTCTCACTGTCTGGTCTTAGTGCTTTTCTCATGTAGCAAGGTTTATTTAGGCTGATGGAGGTTGGAAGGGGGATTTCCTTTTCTCTTTGATGATTTCTAGAATGCATGCATGCATGATTACTATTTTGTAACTGAATATTAGTGTCCTCTGCAGTGCCGAGGAACTTCAGACTACTGGAGGAGCTTGAGAGAGGGGAAAAGGGGATCGGAGATGGAACTGTCAGTTATGGAATGGACGACGCTGATGATATCTTCATGCAGTCATGGACAGGAACTATAATTGGTCCCCCCAATGTATGTCAATTTATTTTTGTTCTTTACATTCTCTCTTTCAATGTGTGCATTCATGTTGTATGCATGCCGAATTGGAAATTGATGATCTGATTTTGAGAATATGCTTGGTTTACATACAAAGTGGTAGATTATGATCCAAGATGAGACTTGTGTTTTTATATATAGATTCATCTATCAAAAAGTTACTATATGAGTTCACCCCTTTTGTGCTTTTCCATAAAATCTTGCTTATCGATTAAACATTCCTACTATAGGATACCAATTTTAATTGAGTGTCAAGCCAACTTTCTCAGCTTTGAACATCTGTGGGAGCAAGACAAACAATTTTCCAAGAATAATTTATCCTTCTTATAGTATCATGTCATCAGTTCGTCCATATATAAACCTTTAGTACTCGTGAAAATCAACATTTATGAATCTTTTTTTCCTGAAAAAGGCATGATGTCATTTCAACTATTAAAATTTCCTTGACTTCACAGCATGCCAGTTCCTTGTATTTTTCCTCTAGAATCAACAGTCACCCTTTGCCTTTTCAGAACAGATGTTATTTGATTTTTCAAGTATCTTTAATCTCTTCCTCTTCCTGCAGCTCTCATTATAAAAGTTTTCACAACATTGTTAAACCGTGGTGTGTCATTAAATGCTCTCAATCAGAAGTATAATGTCCGTGTAACTCATTAGTAATCTAGTTGCCTTTGCATGTAGTTCAGACTGTTTTGAAATCTTCAAGGTTATCCCTTTGTTTGCAGTTTAAAACTTTTAAAACCATTTTTCTTTTATTTCTTTTTATGCATTAGATTGTCATTGGAAAACTTATTTATCAAAAATAAATTTTTTTTAAAAAGATTGTCATTGTAAAACTTATGCTGTCAAGTCTTCTATAATAGTATGATTCGCCATAAATGAATAAGCTTTGATGTCAGTCTCGGCTTGCCATCTGCAGAGATTTATTCTAAAAGAAAATTGCAGTTGATCTCCCATGCTGTGATGTACCAAAGAATTTCAAATCATAAAACTTGGAAATTGGAAGAGTATAGGGCAAGGGTAAAATAGAATCATTGAAAAAGCAGGTAAAGTGGAACCGATTCTAGATAAAGATAGCTAAGACCTTTCAACTAAATCTAAATATTTATGTATCCAAAGAACTTAAAATATCTACTGCATGATACTAATATAATTTAAATTAAATACTTAAAGATACAGAACTCCAGCCCGCAAACCCCCCAACTTTTCAAAACTAACTAGATCAAATAAAGTCTCAAGTTTCTTTTCTCCTTCGCTACACCTAAAAGTTTGACGCCTGCTTTCCATATACAGTTGGATCTGTAGCCAATTTCTGTAGGTCGATCCCTATTCCAGGGCATTTGATGGTAGCATCCTATCATGGTGGATAAAGTTGGAATGAGAATGGGCTTGGAATGGTTATGGGATTTTTAACACCATCCACCACCCACCCATTCATATACTTAAAAAAGAGCCTCCATGGTCTGCCCCTTGCTTGCTTCACGAAGCCTTTCTGAAACTAGTGATGAATCAATTCAGGTTGAAGTTTGTTTTTGGGCAGAATCACATCTATTGCTCATTTTATCCGAGTGAGCAAAAATTCTGGAAGCTTTCTAAACCCAAAAGTATTAGAATGGACCCCAAATTTTGATTTTTAAATAATGTACATGTGTGTTTTTCAATGTATGCACGGGAGATTGTGATTTTGATTAGTTAGATTGAATTGGGGGGGGTGGGGAATTAACCACAATTCCCTCTAAATACTGTTTGTGTACAGCTGATTATGCTGGGAATAAGCACATCATAGAAAATATGTAATCATCTAGGTGGGGTGGCAGGATCTCCTTTAAACTTGCCCCCGCATTGAATCCGAGCTAAATTAAATATCTTATCCAAGTGCCCAGATGGTCCTCACCTGCAGCATTGCCAAAACCATCCTTGTAGTGGCAGGGGAGGTCTTGATTCCTGACTAATGGGGTGAATTTCCATCCCCAGTTTTATGTGCAATGCAAACAATCTGATGACTCTGGTGGCCTGGCATGATAATCATTACCATCTATGCCTTGATCCTTGAATGATGAAACATGATTCTTCAAAGTAATTGTGTATGCTTTATATCATTTTTCAAAAGGAATAATAATGTATTGACTCATACTACTTGCCAGACTGTTCACGAGGGGCGTATCTACCAGTTAAAATTGTTTTGTGGCAAGGAATATCCCGATAATCCACCAAGTGTCAGGTTCCAAACTCGGATAAACATGACCTGCGTCAATCCTGAAAGTGGAGTGGTAAGTGATGTAATGCTGAGTTCTTCTACATCAATTGATTGGAAATAATCTAATTATTGACTAAATTAATAGGTCGAGCCCAGTCTTTTCCCTATGCTTGCTAATTGGCAGAGGGAGCATACAATGGAGGATATATTAACTCAGTTGAAGAAAGAAATGATGACTTCACAGAACAGGAAGCTCGCTCAGCCTCCTGAAGGTGTGTCAGTTTTGCTTCTGCGTGTTGTTGGTATATCATTTCTATTTGGTATTGATTTTCTTGGCAAGTAAGACTTACCTAATGAAATTAGCAACTCTTATTTATCTGGGGAGGGTCGGGAGTGGTAAAAAACAATGGAATGTGCTGTTTCAAAAGGGAAAGAGACAGACACCACCAGTACACAACCAAGGCAAAAACAAATATGAAGTGTAGATCATTAAATAATTGTTAATCCAATCAGGGGCATAAGTTAATTGGAATTTGTTAGCAGTTATTATTAGATGGAGTTAAATCTGATGTGAACTGAAGCCTTAGCACTGGTACTGAGTCAGGATGGTTAGATGTGGAATCACTAGCAACTGAATGATGGGCGTCTTGCAAACAATGTGATTGCTTACAATATGTATGTGTTCTGTAAAATTCACTAGAAATACATGGTAATAATATAAGTTGTATGTGCAGGAAACGAGGAGGCAAGGTTGGATCAAAAGGGGCTAGTTCTTAAGTGTTGTATTCTCTAATTCATTTAAAAGTTCATGGCCAAGTACTGTATATAGATGCATGCCCTATTCCTCCTGCAGGCTTAGTTCCAGCAATGTATAATCTCGTGTACGAGAAAGATGACTTTAGTTCCCTCAAACGGTGGCTAAATAAATGGATCCTGATGAATTATTCGCACCTTGACTGCTTGAGGTGGTGTTGTGTGAAAACTAATACCAGAGAAAGACTGCCTTTTTCTTTTTCTCCCAAAACACGCATATTTATTGAACATCTTCATGGCCAGATTGTATTAACAAACGAAGCCAGTTTTGCCACCACCTTGATCTCTGCACTGCTAAATACAATTGCGTGTTGCTTAAATTTTTTTGATTTTGAATTACTCGCACCTTGACTGCTTGAGGTGATGTTGTGTGAAAACTAATACGAGAGAAAGACTGCCTTTTTCTTTTTCTCCTTAAACACGCATATTTATTGAACGTCTTCATGGCCAGATTGTATTAACAAACGAAGCTAGTTTTGCCGCCACCCTGATCTCTGCACTGCTAAATACAATTGCGTGTTGCTTAAATTTTTTTGATTTTGAATTACTCGCACCTTGACTGCTTGAGGTGGTGTTGTGTGAAAACTAATACGAGAGAAAGACTGCCTTTTTCTTTTTCTCCTTAAACACGCATATTTATTGAACATCTTCATGGCCAGATTGTATTAACAAACGTTGCCAGTTTTGCCCCCACCTTGATCTCTGCACTGCGAAATACAATTGCGTGTTGCTTAAATTTTTGGATTTTGACAACAACTGCTTTTGTTCAGAAAATATGCCTCCAGCAAGATAAGGGCAACGCCAGCGTGATAGTTCCCCCGGTGCTTGTGTCAGAAGTGTGATCCATGTCAATTTTTTAGCCACGCTGGGAAGCATACGCATCCAAGAAAAGCAAATCCTGTTTTGCAGTTGCAGTTCACAATGTGTGGTGTGTGTTTGGCTGAGAAGGCATCAAGTCTTTTTCCCATTAAGGTCGGGGCAACCAGAAAATAATCCAAATCACTTCTCAAGTATAATTGATAGATACATTCATGATCTACCTTGGAGAATTTGATGGGTACTTTTAGAGAGGTAAAAAAAGATGAGAGAGGATTGGGACATTTTGCTAGGTTTCTATGGAGATGAGGAATGGGATGATCTTCAACCCCAACCCTGCAGATCCTCTCACCATCGTGGAGACATCAACCATTATTTCATGGAAATAAAACCAGTTTGAGAGCAGGAGTCCCCACTAGGATGCAGCTGCCAGCTCGTGTCCAAGTATATTAGTTAGCAGCCATCTAAAGAAGGACGGGTTAAGTTGAACACCGATGGCGCGAGCAAAGGGAGCCCTGGGTCCGCCGGAGCTGCAGGCATAATAAGGAACTGGTTGGGGCGTTTTATGGTGGTATTAACTGCTGGAGTTGGGAGTTGCACTGCTATTAACGTGGAACCATGGGCAGTTAAAATTGGGTTATAATTAACTTGGAACAGAGGCGAGAGAACAATAAATTGTTTTCTTAATAGTTTTTTCTCTTTTCCCTTCTTACTCTCCGTCTCTTTCTTCTCCTTTTATTTATTTTTATTGTCTATGCAATTTAATTTTTAATTTAACTTATTTTTTTGTGGTTGATACAACCAATTGATAATTAATGCTAACATTGGAAAACTCTAATATAGGCTAGCAGAAAATCTGTGGTTGGCCCTAGCAAATATAAACATAACCTCCAACTGTTGGAAAAACACTGCTGCTAAAATAAAACAAGAAAAAACATGTGTGTTTTTTAGTGATTATTAAATACCTTCGACGTAATTCCGTAAAAAAAATATTTTTAAATAATGCTGCTTAACTCACATTGTAAGTGATTATTGTGATATATCTCGCTTTTATATGTGTAGAAGAGTAATGTTTCGAAAATACTTAACAATTTTTCGTGTTTTTTTTATTGGGCATTAATCAGCTAACCCTATTTTCTAAACGATATTTTTTAGACATTAATCTTTTAAGGCATTTTAGGGGACATTTTGACGGCTAGGGTTTGGGATTTCAAGAGGTCTCCGAGTCAAATTCTCAAACAAAATTGAATTACGAGCAGCTAGCTATCATAGTCTTTTAATAATGAAGTTGTGATGTTTATCGCAGCTAGCAGTCATAATTGAATTATATTCAACTAGCTATCGTAAATTTTAAGTAATGAAGGTGTGGTATTGTTTTCATTACTGAACTACATGCAGTTAGCTATCATAATAATTGCCATTTTATTACATAAGAAAAAACATTTTAGCACTTATTTAAAGAAAACTTAAAGTTTTCAATTATAAATTGTTCAGAAATTTCAGAAGATCTTTGCATTTCACTTATTAACTCAATTTTCTTTTTTAAAAGTATGTATGATAATGCATGATAATTTTTTTTTTTTTAGTTTAACGTGGTGTCCGGGTCAGCTTGCGCGCACCTCGACTAATCCCACGTGCCCTGAAGTTAACGACCATGTAAGCCTCCAGTGGCCATCATATGAGCAACCACAGGGCTTGAACCTGAGACCACAGAGGAAGCAAACCTCTTGGTCTTAAGCTCTTACAACTGAACCACCATCTAGATGGATAATTTAAGAAAGAAGAGGAAGGAGCTCGCATTCGGAAACAAACTAGGAGACTCCTGATACAATAATTAAATATTTGAGATTTTTTAGTTTAATTAAGAGTTTATTTGTTTTTATATTTTAAAAATGTTTTTATAAAAAAATTAAAATAAAATTGAATCTTTTTAATTTTTTTAGATCATTTTGATATATTAATATAAAAAATAAATTTTAAAAAATAATATTATATATTCACATAGAAAAGTTTGAAAAATCAACGGGATTCCCTTCAAATTAATTTGATAGACATAACATAGCTTAGGTTCTTACTAGATGCCATGTCCGCGCGATGTCGCGGCTTGTGACGTGCTTGTGCGTTATTGTAGGTTTGTAGAAAAAATAAAATAAAATTATATAGAGAAAAATTGTTGTAATTCACAATGTTTTCAAGAAAAAAAACTATAAAGTTAAATTCTTAATTAGTTTAATATTTAAAAAATAAAATGAACAAAGAAAACAAAAGGGAAAAAAAGAAAAAAAATGTGGGGAAAGAAAAAAAAAAGGAAAAAAAGAAAAGAAAGACAGAACACAAAAAAAAACAAAAAAAAAATGAAAAAACGAAAAACAATAAAAAAAAAAACAAAACAAAACAAAAAGTAACAAAACGAAAAAAAAATGTAGAGAAAGCTAGTATTTGTTAATAAATGTTTTTCGTGGGAATATGATGACACTTTTGAAAATGATGGTAATCTGAAACACGTCGCTAGTCGCCAAATAGCCTCTGATTTTCAATGCTAAGACAGCGCATGTTTCTGTATTAGGAAAGCATGTTCAGTTCAGTAAAACCATGCTTTTCTTGTGGGGAAGATATTAGTATGTTTTTGGTAAAATGATGACAGATGTTTTTTTTTAAAATATATTTTTATTTTTTATTTTTATTATATTGAAACTATTGAAAAATATTTAAAAAATAAAATTTTATTTTTTTAGATAAAAGGACTTTCTAAAGCAGAAGTTAACGAGCCTTTAATTTTTTCAAGAGAAAATCAAAGATACAGCATTGTTTATATATGTAATTAACAACACTATTTAATAAAATTTATCAATTATGAAACTCAATCATCATTTAAAATACATATATTTACTTCGATAAGATATTATATATAATATATATAAAAAAAAAAGGTGCTTTAAAATTTCCTGAAGGCATCGGAGAGAATGATGCACCGTCACCTGTGTTTGCGTCCTCCTCCTGCAAAGCAAAAGGCAAAAAGCGCGCACGCGCCCTTCTTTTCCTTTTCTGTCTTGATGTGTTCACATTGCAACCGTTTTATTTCCCGACAAGTTACGTTTTATTTATTTATGTTGTTTCTTCTTCTTCTTCCTTGTTTTTATCATTATTATTATTATTATTAATTTCCTTTAATAAGCTCTAGGTTGCGAGTATATCTCTTACAAGTCACAGCGAAAGGAAGGGTTTTAAATTAAGGAGGACAAAAATGCAACTCCCGTCAAAGAAAAGATATTTATATAGTAAGATAGTGATTGAAATAATTGTTTTTTTTTCTTTGAACATTTATTTTAACCGCTGTTCTTTTTACACAGCAGTTAGGTTAAATTGATCCTCTTTTTTGCCAGGGGCTAAATGATAATACGAGCTATAAAGAGTTCTGCACATACCGAACTTTCTTCTCTCGAGAAAAAAGGAAGATGGGGAAGAAAGGATACGAAGATCAATTAACGGATGTTTAGCTTTAAATATTTTAATATTAGGAGCTCAATGGATAAATTCGTCCTTATATATTGTCAATTTTTATAGTTTTAAAACACAATTGTTGCGTTACTAAAAAGAACGCTCCTTATTCACACTGTCCGTTGTTGCGTTACGAAAGAAAATAAAAATTAAATGATTAGAAAGAAGATAATGCATCACCGCTGCAATAGAGCGCGTGCGCTACGGAGAATAAATTGCAGCCATTTTCATTTGTGCCAACAGACCCCTTCCCTATTAATAGCTGGCACTCAAACAGCAACAAGCATCCATTAAAGTAGAACAGAACAAAGCCTTTGGTTCTCTTCTCTAGCACCCGCAGTATATATCCTTTCCACCCCATTAAACACTACCTCTCATCCCCATCTCTCTAATTGCTTTCACAGTTCCATCTTGCTACTATAGACATGAATTCCTCCACCTTATCATCAACCGATAAGCAACAAAATGGTATGGATTTAACTTTCCTTCTTTCTTGTGCCGTGTTACCCCTTGTTGTCGCCCCCAAGAATCCCCTGCAGCTATTTGTTTTATGGCTAAAGTTGGAGATTGTTTTCTCACGCAGGGAAATTTGTACCAAATGATCATAACGTACTGCAGAAGCATGTCTTCTTCTTTGATAGGAATCAAGATGGCATTGTTTATCCCTGGGAGACGTTTCAAGGTGTGTTCTTATGTTTTCCTTTTTTTATGTTTATTGTATTTCTCATTCTTGTTTTTGTGTAAAGAAAAGGAAATTTTAATTAATGGGTTAATCTAAATCTGAATTTGTTAACTAACAGGTTTTCGTTCAATTGGGTGTGGTATCTTGTTATCCACTGCCAGTGCCTTTCTGATCAATATCGCTCTCAGCCAGAAAACTCGACCTGTATCTCTCTCTCTCTCTCTCTCTCTCTCTCTCTCTCTCTCTCTCTATCTATCTAATTCGACTCTAATTAACGAGGAAAAAAAATAATTGTTTAAGAAATTGAAGGGGTGAGTAAGTAATAAATAATATATATGATTACCATAGGAGTCCGTCCACAATTGACACCGATATATATACAAGACTAAAAGACAAGTACAGGTGCTTGGCTAGGAAGTTGACTGAAGAAGCACCCGGTCTATTAATTCACCTGTATAGCTCTTGTGTTCGAAGATCGTAGAATATAAAAATCTGTGCATACAAAACGAGAAGCTTGTAAAAGTGGTAAATAATCCCATGCCTTGCTTGAAAACAAGATTTTAAAAACTTGGCGATGGACCCAGACTGACATCAGTCCATTCTTATTTGTTGTGACTCGATGCCCTGACATTCTATGGGATCGGATTTTTTTAATATAATTTGGTCCGACACCAAGCCAATGTCTTCAATTCTACGAAAAGGATTGAAGTAACGTTACTGTAAAAGTTTAATGGAGGTGGTGTTGTTGTATATACATGTTCTTAGAATGACCACTTAAGTCATCATCCACTAGTTGTTCGTCTCCGCATGAATAATGGCATGGCTACACGTGTCTTTGTTCCCTCCGAGGAGGATGATTGTCCCACGCACCTCACCCTACATCTTGTTCTGGATGCATGGGAATCTGTGATTTTTATTTTTTATTTTTAAAAGATTTGTATATCATTTTGGCTATTATTTATCGGGTATTCTTATTA
>Ga0307509_10012270_pt1 | contig 10272 bp, 5 predicted proteins | sample 10_EM_MG_FD_202245 | JGI IMG/M metagenome (GOLD analysis project Ga0307509, IMG submission 202245) | Populus trichocarpa ectomycorrhiza microbial communities from riparian zone in the Pacific Northwest, United States - 10_EM | ecosystem: Host-associated > Plants > Roots > Unclassified | place...
AGTACATGCCATTTTATATCAAATAATAAATATTACTTTAAGTAATAAAGATTTAAAACTAAAAAAATCCTGTATGAATATTCAATTTTCTTTCCGGTTTTTAATTTCCTTGGAAGAAATACTATATTTATCTGCAATGACCTCTACAGGCTACAGAAAATAGCCATCGAGGCTCGTGAATCATGATAGAGGAGAGGTTACCTTACACAAGCAATACAGGAGTGCCATCATTATTGGTTACAGTAGTGCTTCACCCACTGGTTCTTCCTCCTGCCTCTTGTTCAATTATTTACTGCCTTTCTATTTCTTTTCTCTCCCGAATTTGGAATTAATTGTTGCCTTAATGATATACGTACAAACAATTAAAAAAAATGAGCTAAGATGTTTACAAATCTTTTTATATATTCAGACATAAAAAAATCTTAATATTTAATATAAAAATGATAAAATAACTTATATAGTTTATGTAGCTAGCGTCTCCCTGAATGTAAAGAGCAAATGAGCTATTCACCACCCATGAATGACCCGTGTAGGCCACCATTGATATCCTTCTTTTATGTCTGTGAAATCGTCTCATCATGTTTTTTCTAATAATTCTAAGGGTGTTATCATTAATGCTTCGGTGTGCTTACATGGTGTTATTGTTCATTCATTCTTTTCTTTTTTTCTTTTTTATTGATGTTTATTTACTTAAAATATTGTAGTTTCTAAATGGATTTTTTTAAAAAAAAAGTACTTGGAAATTGTAGTATTTCCCTGCGTTATTTGTTTTTGAAATATTTTTCATATGCTATTTTATAAAAAATAAAAAATAATCGACAAAACTGTCTAACACCTTGGTTGTTAGAAAGGAAACACACCAACACCAGGCCTGAGGTACCAAACAAAAAATAGTTTCCAAAAGAAGATGCATGAGATGAGAGCATGAGAGCTTTTTGACCAGCAACTCAATTAATACAAGGAAGGAACCCCACTTGATATGACTATCGATTGACTTGACATTGCTCTTACATCTATCATTGAGCTTGTGACAACCACTAACAGAATTGCTTTAAAACCCAACATGTGCTGCCAGGCAGGGCAGTCTATTAACATTATTAATAATAAAAACTAGAAGAGATTGTAATCCTACTTATAAAATATTATTTATTAGAATAATATATATATTTTAGATTTTTTATTTAATTTATATTTTTTTCAATCTTAATTACATCTTATTTTTATAATTTAGATCACTTTTTTTTTTATAATCAAATCCATCCATTAACATTGATTTGTTTAAAAATTCAGTTTCATGATTTCTTTTAATTATTTTTTATATTAACTATTTTATAATTCAAGTTGCGAGTTTAGGAGGTTAACCTGAATTATTTTTTAATTGATTGTTTTTTTAATTTCATTATTTTTTTGAAAATTAAGCTTTATAATTTATTTTGATTTACTTTATGTGAGTTATTATGAACTCTTAACCTGTTATGCATATTGACAAGTTAACCCAAATTGATCCAAATCGATTTAATATATTTTCATCTTAATATTCATAAAAAAACTTCATCTAAAATATTTATTTTTAATCAAATTATATTTTTATTGGTTATCTAAATTGTTCAAACTCAAACTAAATCAATCCAACGCAGTTACAAGTTTTTCTTCTAATAGAAAAAGAATATTAGCAATGTTTGACATATATTTTCATACGTTAAAAAAATTTGATCCATGTTGGACAAAGATATAGCATAAATCTATATAAAGAGGGAATATTGTCAGCTGCATTCTGAATGTGACGTCAAAGTTAACACTGAACAGTTAAAAACTTAAAATGGTTAACTTCGGGTCGACTGTGTGAGTTATGGTCCATGAACAGCTGCTTTACAGGGAAAGCCGGAAAGGCATTTGCAGGGGTGTTTCAAAGTGGAGATTTAATCTTTCTTTCCTTCTTTTTTGTTAACATTTAAATGTTTTTTATTTTAATTTCATTTTTTAATATTTTTAAATAATTTTAATATATTGGTATAAAAAATAAATTTTAAAAAGTATTTTAATAATTTTCTAAAAAAAACATTTTGAATAGTAAAAACTACACTAATATAAAAAGGTTATTTTTTTTAAAAAAAATCAACTATTAAACAGCTATGTTTACAATAAATTTATAGTTAAAGATTAATTAGTCGCGTGTATCAAGTATAACACTGAGAGGGGCTCTTGTTTTCTATCTAGTTCGATGTCTGTTATTTCTGTCGTGGAGATTTTCTTTATCGAAATATCATGAAAGCTTTGTCGTTTTGTAAATGTCGTGCTGAAATTATGTGGCCAAGAGATTAACTGGTAAAAGTAATTAACAGCCTCGCAGAACTAATTAATGAAGTGTTAAGCTACATAATGTTTGATTAAATGAAACAATAGAACTTCTAGCTTCATCTTTACTGTAAATCAAAAGTTCTAACCCTTGCAGTCTCCACTGTAAATCAAATGAAACAATAGAGCTTCTAGCTTCATCTTTACGAAGGAATTCTTGCTCATGCAATCTCCATTGGAATCAAAAGAAACAACAGAACTCTTAACTTACTAAAATTAACGAGTCTTTCTACTCGATCTTCTCCTCTCGAATCATCAAGATTAGAAACGAAATCAGTTTCAAACAAATCCCACCAAATGTAGCGACTGGGAGCTTGGGATTTAAAGGAAGAAATGATTTCTGGTTTGAAATCGATCGAGAAGAATGGAAGCACCAGTGGCATACGTTCTTGACAAGGAACCATTCTGTGAAAAAACTAAAAGTACAAGGATCCCAAGCACATTAACCCTTCAGGCTCCCAATGATTGAAAAGGAAAAGAAAAAAAGAGATGGGACAACGCAATTTGGGAGGGCTCCTTCTGTGTGAGGCAGTGCAGTTTGTTGTAGCGTTGCTGGCATGCACAACAGCACACCTCTCGTTCTCTCGGCGGCATATTCTGTGACTTATTTGTGACCATTGAACACTTGAAAGCTACGCCTCTTTCCACATCTCTCTACCATTTCACCTTCTTGGCTCTTGCGCGTGTTTCATACTATATCAACTGGCAGCACTTTCGTTCTTCCTACTGTGAAATATTTTCTTTCTTTCCACTTGAATGTTTAATGGACAATGTTTTACTTGTATGCAAAATGAACGAAAGTAAAATATTAGATAAGATTATGATAAAATAAATGAAGGGTAACTTTGATAAATGAAGAAGATAACCTAAAACATAAAAAGTTAAGGCTATCATTGAGGAACTCTTGTGCATTATACATAAAAATCTCATAAACTTTTATTTTTCTTACTGTAAAACTTGAAAGGACTTTTTATTTTTATTTTTATTTTTATTATTACAAAGTCAAAAAGCTCCTGCGAAAAGCTACCTAAATAATGATTGTGTTAGCATTTCGTGCTTGGCATTTGAGATGATATAATTGTTGGGATAATTAAAACATCAACCTTCTTTACAATTATGTTCTTACAAATCTTATGCATATCTTCGATAGGATTGTAACGGGATACAATATTATAAAAATAATAAGTAAGATTGTTTGGTGAAAAAAAAGAAAGATGAGGGGAGGAATCGTTGAGAGGATTAAAATTTAATATTCGATGGTTAATATGAAGAGATAAAAGAATTCAAAGAGGAAAAGGATTTTATCTTTTTATTATTATTATTATTATAAATTTCTCACTCTCACTCTTCCTCACAGTTATAATATTTAAGAATAAATTTTACACCCACTATTACTTCTTAAAAAATTACCAGTACGGTAATTCACCTCCATTAATAACCTCATTACGTACAAAAGCCAGCTATTTGTCATTTAAACTGTATTTGAAAAAACATTCGTAGACAATCTTTCGTTTCTCTATCGAAGTTTGGTTTCTTCTGTAATCTCCATTCTCAACGGGCACGACTCCTTGGATTTCAATTGATAAAAAACAGCATGGTAAGTGGGAGATTGGGATGCACGAGGCTGAAGCTGAGAAGGGTGTTTGGAGATGGGTGTCAAGTGCATAATTGAGGTATCAGCGCAACCTGTAGTCGAGTTAGCACCACAGTGCTTACCTCCTCACAACCCTACATCAATGTAAACATGATGGTGATAAAGTAGTGACGGGAAATGGATGCTCAGAGAAAGAAAGAAAGGCCCACCACTACCAGCAGGACCATTGTTTGTTTTATTTGCCTATTTCTTGATCTTGGCATGGCAAGTTCCAAATGCAGATGGAAATCCTTGTCACTCTCTCTGTACGCTTGCTAAACAGGTGAATGTGGAAAGGGACCCGACACCAGATATTCCAGTGCCTATCGTTGTCTCGATTCTTTGACCATCGGTCTCTCTCGACCTCTCTTTCCCTGCCCCCTTTGACCCTACTCCCTTCTCTACTATGTTATAGGTCTGATCCACCATCAACCCCCCCCTGTTCTCCCCCATGATGAGATCACTTGTTGAAAATTGAGACGACTTCATAAGGTGTTGCAGCTAGTTTTTTGATTCCCACCATCAATCTCTTCCATTTTCCTGTAAAACGAATATCTATGTTGATACATTTTAATGTTCTTGTGGGTTCATGTTCATGTGATTTTAATGGAATTAAAGTTTATATAATATTGTCATAACATGATGTCTTTGAAGATCTGAAAGAGAAACATCAAGCCAAACGATAAAAAGTATGATTTTAATAAATTCTCCAGTAAATTCATCATCGATGATCTATCTGTTTGAAATTATCACATGAATTCAGCTTACCATGAGCCTACACACACAAAATGGTGAATTTCGTGGAGTATTTATTATTAGATGATGGATCCATGTAACTTATGCAGGTGGACTTGTGAATATTCACCATACTCGTCTAATACTTTCCTTTTCATTTAATAAAGAGAGAAGGACTCGATTTTGGCGTTAGAGAGTTGAACAAACAATACCTATTATTTCACTTCGAGCTTTGCGCCTTTTCACAAGTGCAGTAACACGGGAAAAAAACGCTGAAATCGGTTTGTTTCATGATGTAGCAGACCTGCTGGAGGCCAAATCAGCACTAAAAAGCCCATGTTACACCAATAGATTGGAAAAAAGAAAAACATTTCCGCTGCCAGGATCCTCAAGAGAGGGAGGGAGCCGATCGCCAGTATCATGCATTAGAATATAAGCTATGGCGAATTCTATGTCCCGTAATATAGCAGTAAACAATATAAAATTTGGGTTACACATTACATGTTTTTGCCATTAGGAAATATAGCAGCTGTGGAAATTAGTCGAAGGAAGGAAACAAACAGAGAGGAGTTTGAAACCAAGATCCAAAGTTGTTCACGGGCAAGCAAACCTCCGCTCAAGGTTTGCAGTGGACCTCCCAACTTGTTGTCTTGTACAGCACATCGCATTCATGGCCGGCCCATGTAAACTCCAATCATAATATTCTAACCTTTGCATGTGGATGGCTTCAGAACTGACAAGGACACGTAAGATTGGTAGCCCAGAGCCCTTAATTTGATTTTCCAGGCGATGTTTTTTTCTTCCACAGGTGTACCAGCGAGAAAGAATCTCAGTACAGCACCAGCACAGGGGTTCCCTGTCTCAGAATAAAGTTGGATTTTTCTGCAGGTCCTATTCTCTACCATGCAACCACGTTCACGGCAACCAGAGTCAGGATTTACATTTTTCTTCACTTTTTATTCATTTTGAGAGAATTTGGAACACTCGTTGATCATTGTCTTCGTATGAACTCAATAACAAGAAGGCCCATATTGAAAATACTTCAAGGAGAATTTTTTTTTTGCCCCTGAAGAAGGTAAATCCAATTGGCAGCCCTTTATTGCTAAAGCTGTTTGCCGAATGGCTACATATTTTCTGGTATATTCGATGAGCCAAACTTATGAGCATGATCAGCTAATGTGCAAGCATCAACTCTGGACAAATTAAATTATCCCCAAGTCTTTTCACAGCATATTCTACCAAGGAATCATGAAGCACTACAAAATAATTTCCGAGGCAAAAAGCCTAATATATTAAAAGCATCTTAATGACTTTTCCAGAGAGATATATCCACAAACCATCACCGCTAAAACACTTTCATGATCCATTAGCAATATCAATCCTTCTGCATCTTCCTTTAATCGTCCCTGGGAAAAACAAATTAAGATAGTATCCTTAGACAAATGCGATTTTCACATTAAGGTCTCAAATGGATGCCTAAAGTATTGAAAATCCTCATGAAGTTTTCTGTCCAAGCTCTAGATAAATTTTTAACGGGATACGTTAACAATATGGCTGACCCTTAAAGGGACCTAATTGAGATAGAAAATTGTTAGGGGACTCAATCGAGACTAACAATATAGCTGGGAAACTTTTTTGAACTCTGCCCAAATCAACACTCACCCCTAATGTATAGAAAAAGAGTCAGATTCAGCAGAAACCTGACTTCCAATCACACCTGATTCCGATCACACCGCCCCTTTAACCTGAATTTTGACAAATTATAAAGTGTGGTAAAATAATTCAATGCTAATCTAGCAGGAACTGCTTTCAGATCTTTGGAAACAACGTACTGAAAGTGGAACATAACCCGAAATGAAAACCATTACAAGACAAAACATATGTTAGTTTAACAAAGACAGACATTCACCTTGTTGACAATATACAAGATCAGTGTTGGGGAGTCTGAGCACAAATCACACACGAGCTTATGCATACAAAAATCAGTGATTAGATTTCATCAAGTTAGAGTCATTAATCATTCTCAGAAGATAAAAAATGGGCAAGGAATTTAAATATTTCCGCCTCTTTTATCGGCTTGTAAGGAACAAAAAGTCATAGCAGCATCATATATAGACATGCAAAGTTTAAATTACTTCCTTCAAGCACTCTAATGGCATATCGAAAGTTGCAGGCTGAAGGAAGGCTGATACGTAGACAATAGACATCACGAGTTATGTAAGCTCTATGAGGTTATACAGATATGAGATCTAAATATCACAAGCTAACATATAATATATGCCTAATGCCAAATACATAAAGTTTGCTTCACGAACAGATAATGATGTATTATCTAGCAGTCACTAACATACAGAAGCATAGGCAAAGTCAAAATTAATCCACTTGGAAATTACTCGTAGAGAGATTCCATGGTGTTCTTCAACTCGGCAACATCAGCACCAAAAATTGCAGTTGCCGTTATGCCATTTTTTGTAGAAATCCAGAGCTGGACGCAAAAGAAGGCTCAAATCAGCAAGATTTTTGGCAGAAACCCTCCGAAATGAAAATGTGCACGAATAGGCAAGGCTTCTTTTTGAGGTATAAATGAAGTAACTGTATATGGAGACTAATGTACATATACAACTAGGAGAATAAAAGCCTTTTAGGATAAATAAAAATTTAACTCCAAACAAGAGTGACTCGCAGGCCACTGTCCTTCAACAAGGGCAGCCTCGTGGCATTGGCAATAAACACTAGAACCATTAATTACATGATCTCACATCAGGGATCAGATCACCAAATAGAACAATCACTAGATCATTGGCACATACATACATTGCTATTGAGAGAAAGATCTATTGAATTCACCGGATTAACTTGTTAAATTTATGACTTGAATTATGAGATCATAGTAACCTTATAGAAAATAAATCAAAATAAATTATAAAGTTCAATTCCTAATCAGTTCAATATTAAAAAATGAACTAAAAAATTCAATTAAAAAAACAAAAAAACAACCTTAATTAAATAAGATTAAACTGTTAAACTCGCAACATACGTCATAAGACTATGATAACTTTATAAAAGCAAATAAAAAAAATTAAAAAGGGTTTTTTTTCCAACAAGTCCAATGTTAAAGGTTGAATTACAGAAAAAAAATAAATAAATCCATGAGATTAAGATAACTCCATAGAAAAAAATTGAAAAAAATTTAAGAAGTTGAATTCTCAAATAACCTAATATTGAATGATGAAATTGAAAAAAAATAAGTAAAAAAAAATCGAGTTGTTGGAGGGTGAAAATGAAAAAAATAATACACTTAAAAAAGACCCAAAAAAATAATTGACTTGACTTGTCTAACCTACTACTTGGATCATGAGATCATGATAACTACATAAAAAATAAATATAATAAAATTACGAAACCCAATTATAAAATAACCCAAAAAATAAACAGAGTTAACTTGCCATACTTGCGACCTATATTATGAGATCGGGATAACCCTTAAAAAAATAAAAAAAATTATGAAGTTTAATTTCCAACCAAACCAATATAAAGGATGAAATAAAAAAATATCAATTAGAAAATAACTCAGGTTAACCAATGTTAACTTGTTAAATTCATAACTTGAATAATGAAATCAAGATAATTTCACAAAAAATAAATTAAGAAAAATTATAAAGTCCCACTTTCAATAAATTAAATATTAAATATTGAAATTAAAAGGAAAAAAGAACTTAAATACATAAGATCAAGATGTAACACAAAAGAAAATAAAAAACAATATATATATAGGGCTGTGAAAGGGTGGAGTTGAGAAATAGTGTTTTGTTAATAATAATTAATTAGACTTTATTGGTTCTTAATAATTAGTTAAGAATAGCAGCAAAATATATGATATTATTGGTTCGAAATAGTCAATCGGCTCTTTGACTGGGCTGCTTTGTGCCTATGAAACACAAATTGACCGGAACTTAGATAATGATTTCTGTAATCTAATTGAGAATAGTTAAGAATCAAGAATAAGTCGTGATTTGTCAAGCTTTCCAACCAATCTGCTCCCTCTACTGTCGTCTTAACTCCTTTTTAATCCATGCTGCGGCAGAGGGATCAAACCGTTGACGTTTTGCAGTGGCTAAGATTGTTTTTATCTTAGATAAACCCACAGCACACGACCTAACGCTTCCTACGCGTCATTGATGTATGAGACGGAACCTTTTTCCAAATCCCTTAATTTTCCTTTATAAAATATATCCAATAATTTAAAACTATTCTTATTTCTAAATTATTTTTTATTTTTATATTCTAATATCAAAAATAATTTTTAAAAATAAAAAATATTATTTATATATTTTCAAGTAAAATATACTTTTTTAAAAAATTATCGTTATTGTATTTTTAAATATATGCGGGCTTGCAATCTGTGGCTTTACAAAATCTTGATTCTTAGCCAGCCCAAATAGAATTCTTCTAGAAAGGATGTCCGTTCACCAGGCAGCAAATAAATCTGGCCCAATACATTTAGAAGTAGCCTCCCTCCCTCCCTCCCTCCCTCCATCTTTAGACCCAACCTCCGCCACCACCGCACCCATCATTTCAGTAGCGCCACTTTAAAAAGCTTCTCCTCTCTGTCATCCTCCTTTTCACTCTCTGATTTAGCACGCGTAAGGACGTAACGTTGACCCGACAACAATCTTCTTTTCATATCAGGCAGCAATCCACTCAAAGCACGGACACCGCATCCATTATTGAGATAAGAAACAATACATCATGGCTCAGTGGCCACTCCACCACCAACCCTAAACGAAAAGCACCATCCAATTCTAATCATAATCCCAACTGTGGGAGTTCGTTGTTTGGTTGTTTGGGTGACGGCGGTGGAACCTGCAAGATACTGTATAAATCATTTGGATCATTGACATCACACCCACTGCCTGCTCTAGATAACATGTCACGTCAATCCCAGCAAGAAAACCAAAACCCTTTTGACTTCGCATGCATTTCTTCTTGCAAACGTCCATATCACACTCTCATTCATGCTACACAGATTTGATAAACTTTGATGGGTTCGAGAGCATAAAGCTTATGATGCATTTAATGGCTATGAATAATTTATAAGATCAGTACTCTTGGCACATCAAGTACTTGATATATAGTTGATGGTACATGGTGATCCTTTGTGGTGTGATTTCATCATCTCATGCCCTGATTCATTCTGTGCTCATTCATTTTACCTGTGATGGAGCGCATGCCAGGATTTAACGTTGATAATCATAGATCCTGCGAGAGTGCGCGCGCAATGTGCATGCATGCACACTTTTTTACACTTTATAAGTGGGTGCGAATGGACACCACATCAGTCCATTTTTACCAGGAAATTAACTTCACGCTTTGGTGGAAGGATGAGAAAACCCATCCCTTTGAATGGTGAAATTAAACTATGTTTTTTTTTTTGGGTGGAAAGATGACAGAATCCATTTTCTTGAATGGATTGTCATGTCCTGGTTGGCCAAGATTGTCTCACTTTTCTTTGCAGCTTTGCTAATTTGACGTTGCTAATATTTGCTGGT
>Ga0307509_10012271_pt1 | contig 10271 bp, 7 predicted proteins | sample 10_EM_MG_FD_202245 | JGI IMG/M metagenome (GOLD analysis project Ga0307509, IMG submission 202245) | Populus trichocarpa ectomycorrhiza microbial communities from riparian zone in the Pacific Northwest, United States - 10_EM | ecosystem: Host-associated > Plants > Roots > Unclassified | place...
AAGCTAATATGTGCCATTGGTCCACACATAGACTTGTCAATACACAATACAATAATTAATACATGACTTCCGTGTGAAGGTATTTTTAGCTTATTTATGACTTTTTCACGAATCATTGGTTCGAATTAGTATATTGAAAAATCAAGATTAGCACAAGTTATTTACAATAGTTTCTTGTCGCTGTGTATATTGTACATTAAATATAACTCTGGTACTTACTAGATATATAGGTGGCTCGTTCTACGCTGCAGACCGAGTTAATTTTTCTATGATATAAAAAAAAGATATTAAGGTAATGTTTGCCTTTAAAAAAACAAGAAAATATATGATTCGGGTAATTAATTTGACTAGATTCAATTAGTTTGATTTAATTTAATAATATAATTAAAGACATTAACAACAAATAAAACAGAAAAAAATTGAATATGATTTAATGCAAAAGAAAAACAGAGAACAGATTGAATAAAATCACAAAACTTAATTTTAAAACAAACAAAGTGTTGAAGGGGAGAACTTGTAAAAAAATAAAACTTTTAAAAAAATCAATGCCAAAAAAGGTCCGAGTCATTCCTGGTAAACCCGTTGAACCCATGACCCGGACATGAGATTGAGATAAATCTATAGAAAGAAAAGTGAAAAAAATAATGGATATAAATCCCAACAAACACAATGTTGAAAAAAAATCAATTTTAAAAAATTAACTTAAAAAAGACCGAATCCAACCCGATATAATCTTTTAAACTCATGACATAGCTTATAAAGTCAGATTGAACCATAAAAGACAAATTTGAAAAAATCACGAAGCCAAACTATCAACCAACCAGATAATGAAGGGTAAAATTGACCAATAAAAGATCCACAAAAAGGATAGAAAAGAGAATTGAAATGAATGAAGACTAAAATTGATAAAAATAAAATAAAATAAAATTTTGAAGAATGAAATTGAAAAAAAAATTCAATTAAGAAAAGTGTAAGGAAAAAACAAATAACATTTAAAAGAACATGTATGAAATTTGATATAAAAATCAAATATCAATAAATAAAATTAAAAATAAATAAATCAAATTTGATACAATTAAACCACTGAGGATCAAATAATGTAAAATCAACAAATAACCACCTTTTTCTTAATTTTTACAAAGCCAACATATTTTTCGAGATCGAGGAGAGAGAAAAGATGAAAGAGGAGAAAACAAATAATGAAAGGTAAATTTGACAAAAAAAAGGATAAAAAAGAATTAAAAAGAATGAATACCAAAATTGATATAAAAAGAAAATAAAATCAAATGTTGAGAGATAAAAAAAACAATTTCAATCAAGAAAAAATATAAGGAAAAAACAAACTACAATCAAAAGAATAAGTACTTGATTTGATTTAAAAATCAAATGCCAAGGGGCGAAGTTGAAAAAAAAATCAAATTTGATATAAAGGACTAAATATGATACAATCAATAAATGACCACATGTTTTTGAATTTTTTAAGGCTAGCATGTTTTTCAATGTTGAGAAGAGAGAAAAGACGGTGAGGAGAAAAAACACAGTCGGAGCTTCACCATAAAAAGGGTGGCGAGATGCATTGAATTCTCCCCTTGAATGCGGTGCTTGCCCACCATGAGGTTCCTCACATGTTGCTCGAAGAGTATAGACGTCTCTTACACGCTGACGCATCAACAATGTTTTATTTTAAATAATATTTTAGTTTATTAAAAGACCTAGATGCCCCTAAAACAACTTGTCAATTGCAAAAAAAAAAAGGTATATAAAATTACAAAAACACCCTTGATAGTGACATTAAGAAAAATTAAGTTTAGGGGTGATTTGAAGATTTTACAGTGCAAAAAAATTGAAGTGTCTGAAAAGCCTCTCATCTTTGAGTTCAATTAACTTAGCTTTTAAGGGCATGCTAGTAATTCTAGTGTGCATCTTAAAAGTAAAAAGACTTAGATGTCCTTGTGGTATTTGTAATGACAATTTAATCTTGTGAAAAATCGTTTTACCCTCACACCGGATTATAAGGTTTTTATTGGAATGTATGCATAATAAAAGTTGAGCTTATTTATTTATTTATTTTGTAAATTGTAATTGATTAGAAACAGGAAAGAACGTACCATAGGTAAAGGAATACCAAGTGTTTTCCATCTTAATCCTCGAAATTAATAATGGTGGGATCCATTTCCTCTAATCAAACCTCATGCTTCATGATTAATCATCATCTATCTGGGAATTGATTTTGTCCCCCACAAACATTCACAACTAAGGTTCCAAGCATGATTATGCATTCCTAATTCCCCATGATGTTTAATAATGCAAATTCCCCTCGAATTTTACGTACGACCTGTATTTGATCCATTTTCCCCTCGAATTTTACGTACGACCTGTATTTGATCCATTTCCCCCCATCAAACAATATACATCACCTGTCTTTACACCTACGAACGAAACCTTAACCTGTTCATCTTTCCTTCATGCCTCTGATAGAATTAATGCCAAAATAACTACGTACATACAATACAAAGGTGGTCTTTTTTTTTTACTTAAAAATGCTAGAAAGAAGAAGCTGCCTGTCAAGGACAAGGATCATAGTGCATGGAATCGCATGTCCAAATCATGGGGGAGACAATTAATCATGTGGGACTTTAGCCCAGTGAACCATTTCAATCCCATGCTGAACTTTCGATCTTTTTTATCATTGGAATTAGATACTTGGAATTGAGTGGGCAATACATGGATCCGCCAGCTATTTTCTCAAGGTTGGTGGCCAAGCACTCCTAGAAAAGCCGAAGCACTCTCCATATCCCCATTTTCTAATTCAAAATAGCACTTGATGAATCAAAAAGCAACTGGTAGTAGAATGGAACGAACATAGCAGAAATGGATTCTAAACAAAAAAAACCTGAATCGGTGTGATAACTAGTTTTTTTTTTTTAAAAAAATCAATCTAATTAAACTTGATTGACTTGATTGGTCAATCCGATCAAAACTTTTTTTAATTTTTTTTATTAAAATTATGTTGTTTTAATAGACCGGATCAATATGAAGTAATGCACTCAATTCATTTCCATGTTATGGCCAAATAGTGTTTAATAACTTTGCATGTAATATTTGTAGTGGATTTTTAGATTATATATTTATGTTGAGAATGGGCAAAGCACCAGCTTCTGCAGAAACAATTTTCTTTTCAATGCAAGTTTAAAGTTATTTAGAATCCTTGATAGAGATAGGAAGATTGATTCTTCCTTACTTGAATTTTTTTTTTATTAACGTGGATGTCCGGGCCAGTTTGCGTGCACCTCGACTAATCCCACATGCCATGAAGTTAACGACCATATAAGCCTCCAGTGACTATTATATTAACAACAACAGGACTCGAACATAAAACCAAAGAGGAAACAAACCTCTTAATCCTAAATTCTTATCATTGGACTCTACTAGATGATTATCATTACTGAATTTTTAATTCATAAGTTTATTAACATTTTATATTTGATTCCCTGATCCACACTCACGTCATCTCTCCACAAAGATGAAAATTCAAGAAAAAAAGAAAATTAGCACACATGCACTATATAAAATTTAAATTTCACTATAAAACTCCTTTTTATTTTTCTCCTGTGTATGTTAAATGAGCATATTATTCTGAGAAATCGATGTAATCCCTAACATCTAACAAGAAAAGAAAAGAAAAAAAGGATAAGCCTGTACCTCAGGCCCATTTCAATGTGTGCATTCTTTGGGCCTGTAAGAACAAGGGCAAAGTGCTTGGAAGACCAACATCTCTCTGTGTCATCAAGGAAAGGGCCAGTGCCTCTTGATGGGCCTCATGGTTCAGCGTTGTGATTCCGAACTATCTTGCTGAAAACTATTTATTGCTGAGAATATAATCACTAAATACAAACATCATATTTTGATTTATAATTAAAATTTTGTTTGTTTTTATGTTTTAAAAATATATTTTTAATATTAAATTAATATTTTTTAGTGTTTTTATATTATTTTGATGTGCTGATGTCAAATAATTTTTATAAAATAAAAAATATTATTTTGATATATTTTCAAGTTAAAAACACTTTGAAAAGCAACTGGTACTATATTCTCAAACACCCAAAAAACTATTACGTTTCATGACCTGACCTGAAGCAACATCGTTATTATTTTATTTTTTAACGAGATTAATTGTTTTAAAAAATGAAATCAATTTACTCTATAATTTCAAGAAAAAAAAAAAACTAGCTTAACTTGGTAATATTCAGTTCAATTGTTCATCTAATTCTAGTTTTATCCTTATTTTTTAATTTCAACTTCAATTTCAATCCACTGATATCTTCACAATTTCCTTCCAAGGAAAAAAAAAAAACTTTCCCGAGACCCTTGCATGCACGCACGTTTCTCGTGAGAAGAATTACGTTGTTAGTATCTTGCCGCACAGAGTCACACCCCCTTAGTGAAACCTCGGAACACCACCCAATCACTCAATGCCACATGAGCAAACTGTTTACACTTTTATCACAGATGTGAAATATTTCTCCACGTAAGCGACCAAAAATCTTGATATCAGTACACAATCATAATATAACTCAAAATTAGCTTGAGTCAAGGCTTAGTTTGTGAATTATACCAGTTGACTCGTAAATTATTATTTAAAAAAATAAATTGTTATTTAAAAAATCATAAAATAATATATTTTAATAAAGAAAGCTAATTAAAAATAAAATCAAGTCCACAGCAAGCTTTGAGTTGGCATATCACTGGATTCATCGGTCAACCGGGCCGGGTTATAAAATCAGGAAATTAACTAGCAAGAAGATGTGAGAATAGAAAAGGAAAATAATATTTAAGAAATAAATAAAAGACCGAGAATAAAGGGGACCCACAAGAGTCCAGGTAGCTCGCTTCGAATTTGGGATGGATTCAAAAAGAAGAAAGAGTACGTAAGAGAAGTCCTAATACTGGTGAGAGTGTGCTTTTCTAAAACGTCACCAAATAGACTCCTCAAAAACTTAAACTGATTTTCAACTCTGCTTATAAATCACAAAGAGTGACGCAGAGACTTTCTCCTTTTCTTTTCTCTTAATCTTAAAATCTTTTCTGTGCGTGCAATGTGCTGTAGCGCTAGGTTTTGCTGAAGGATTGCGAGGTTGGCGATCGAAGATATGTCTGCCGACGGCACAGCCACCGCCATTGGCAATGGCCTCAGCTTGCAGGAAATCATAAACGAGAACGTCGACCTAGTGAGACTCCTCCTCCTATTTTTCTTTTATTCTATTTTTTTTATGTACGTATAGTTGATGATGATACCACATATATTACTTCTAGATCGTAGCAGATAACGTGTTGATTACGAGTCTCTGCTTTCATGATATAAATCGTCTTGTTTGGTTTTGGCTACGCCATTTTTTCGAAGCTTTATATTGTTGTTGTTGTTTATGTTTGTTACGTACGTAAGCTTACTGCCTCTGCTTTCAAGATATGTTTACGACACAAACACACACACACACACACAGATACTGATAAACTTCGCTTTATTGCTATTAATGACTGGGGGTGTTTTGTTGTTTGGTTTCCAAGACATCAGAGTTCTGCTTATGCGTTAATAAACTTCGTTTGAAATTTTGTGCTTTTGTTTTGAGGTTTTAGTAGATTTTTATTTATTTATTTATTAACGGTGGTTGCTTATTGGTTTTGGAATTTAACTACAGGAGCGTATTCCAGTTGAGGAAGTATTTCAACGATTGCAATGCACGAAAGACGGTTTGTCTACAGAGGAAGGCCAGAAGAGGCTTGAAATTTTTGGTCCAAACAAGCTAGAAGAGAGAAAGGCAAAAAAAAAAAAAAAACGATAATTTAATCTTTTATTTATTTATTTATTTTGCTGTTAATATTGAAGCTGTAAGATGGAACTGATAAGCTGGATTGCTTGGAACAGGAGAGCAAGATTTTGAAATTCTTGGGTTTTATGTGGAACCCACTCTCATGGGTCATGGAGGGTGCTGCTGTCGTGGCCATTGTTCTTGCAAACGGACAGGTTAATTTGCATTTCTATGTCTCTGTATTTGTTCATGAATGTTTAATTTTTATTTGTCTGTGTGAATTAATATAAATGCAGGGCAAGCCACCAGACTGGCAAGACTTTGTGGGTATTGTGGTATTGCTTCTTATCAACTCAACTATAAGTTTCGTAGAAGAAAATAGTGCAGGCAACGCTGCAGCAGCTCTTATGGCAGGTCTCGCCCTGAAAACCAAGGTATAATATTTGCATACCAACATCTCACTCTCTCGCTTAATTCGGAAGTCTGTAGGTACCCAAGTACAAAAACTAATGACATTTATTCTTTACAAATTTTTTTTAATAATGTTAATAATTTTGTTTACAGGTTTTGAGAGATGGGAGGTGGATCGAGCATGAGGCTGCTGTCTTGGTTCCGGGAGATGTAATCAGCATAAAGCTGGGGGACATTATACCAGCAGATGCTCGTCTGCTGGAGGGTGACCCGCTTAAAATTGATCAGTCTGCTCTCACTGGTGAGTCTTTGCCAGTTACAAAGAAACCAGGTGATGAAATCTTCTCTGGGTCTACTTGCAAGCATGGTGAGATTGAAGCTGTTGTGATTGCCACTGGGGTGCACACCTTTTTTGGTAAAGCTGCTCATCTCGTAGACAGCACCAATCAAGTGGGGCATTTCCAAAAGGTACTGAGTCTGGAGGGCTAACTGGGAAATTTTTTTGTAGTAGACTCTGGGGATAAAGAAACAACAGAAGGAAGTTAGTACTTGATAAAGAAAGATGAGAAAGAGCATGCAATTATTGTCAAAACTGTTCCATAATTTGAAATCAGCTCCAGAAATTATCAATTAATCTACTAAGTGTTAAATCATTAACTATTATAGATTATGTATTATTCTAAGGTGTTAGCAGATGTTTTGTTTTTTGAAGGAACAAAATTCGAATTATTAGAATTTCTAGTAGCAAATCACAAACATCACCATTGCAGGTTCTAAAGTTCCATTTGTGCACTTTCAAGTATCTTCTAACTTTCATCTTTTCTTTCTAATGGATGCTTGATGGTGATATGGTTTGATCAGGTGTTGACATCCATTGGAAACTTCTGCATAGTCTCCATTGTAGTGGGAATAATCATAGAGGCAATCGTAATGTGGCCAATTCAGAGCCGCAAGTACCGGGATGGTATTGACAATATTTTGGTGCTTCTTATTGGAGGAATCCCTATAGCCATGCCAACCGTGTTGTCAGTGACAATGGCCATTGGATCCCACCGGCTTTCACAGCAAGGTGCTATCACAAAGAGGATGACAGCTATTGAAGAAATGGCTGGAATGGATGTATTATGCAGTGACAAGACCGGCACCCTCACTCTTAACAAACTTACAGTAGACAAGAGCTTGGTCGAGGTTAGTACACAAAAAATTTATAAGTGAAAGTCCAGGACATCACCATTTATTATTAAAGTGATGCGGAATTCATCAGTTTTAGGATGGAAGACAGCCATTAAGTGTATATCATGTGATTATCTTTTTCTTGGGCGTCATCCCTCCCAATATTTTGTTCTTTTGGGCTCACTGATTATTGATGTTTTTGTTTATTTTTCAGGTATTTGCTAACGATGTTGACCAAGACAATGTGATTTTACTGGGCGCTAGGGCCTCCAGGATCGAGAATCAGGATGCTATCGATGCTTGTATTGTTGGGATGTTGGCGGATCCCAAGGAGGTAATGTTACAGTTGAGACATGCAAATACTTTGACAAGCCTTCTGACTTCTGAGGGCACTAATATGCTGTGCTTCCTAACTTTAAATTTCTTAAAAAACTGGGCCGATAAAAAAGAAAAGGATTAGTATTGTGAACACTTTATTAAGGTGCTGCACAGTATTAGCAACACAATCTTCTAAATAATCTCGCTGAATAGAGAAAAATGGATGAGGTGATGACTAGCAGCATCATAGTAGAGAAGAGAGAAGTAGGATCAGACTTTTTAAATCACATTTTGATCCTCGGTATGTATTTTTTATTTAACTGGAGCTAACTTGCTGCACTTTCATCTTACTTTATTGGCAATTAAGCTTATTTTCCCTAGCTTGTAACTTGTCAAGAAAGCATTACTCTCCGACTGATTGTTTACCTCACCGACTATGTCAAGTGTTGGGTTATTATGACCTTTGAAAATAACTGAATGCCTGACTATGAATTTATTTCACTCCGCAGGCCAGAGCAAGCATCACTGAGGTGCATTTCTTGCCATTTAATCCAGTGGAAAAGCGTACAGCTATAACATATATCGACCCTGATGGCCATTGGCACCGAGTTAGCAAAGGCGCCCCCGAGCAGGTTATAGATCATCTATTGCCTCGTATTCCTTCTTCTTCCCACTCTTTTACCGCACTATAACGTCAAATGCATTTAAAATCTCCTAACAGATCATTGCACTGTGCAACCTCCGGGAAGATGTAGCAAGAAAAGCTCATGCCATCATTGATAAGTATGCTGAACGAGGCCTCCGCTCCCTGGCTGTTTGTAGACAAGTGAGCTCATGTTCTCGTTTCCTCAGAATTGTGTGTTGAAGTAATTACTGATACATGGAACTCTATCTGATTTAGACATCTTGTCTTTGCAGATTGTCCCAGAGAAAACCAAGGAAAGCCCTGGAGGACCATGGGAATTTGTGGGCCTGTTGCCTCTCTTTGATCCTCCTAGGCATGACAGTGCAGAGACCATTACTCGTGCCCTCAACCTAGGTGTCAATGTTAAGATGATCACTGGTGATCAGCTGGCAATTGGCAAGGAGACTGGTCGGAGGCTTGGAATGGGAACCAACATGTATCCCTCTTCTGCCCTCCTTGGGCAGCACCCGGATGAGTCAACTGCAGCCCTTCCTGTTGATGAACTCATTGAAAAGGCTGATGGCTTTGCTGGTGTCTTCCCTGGTAATTGGACTAAATTCTACTGTTTCAATATGATTAATGTTGTTTACATGGATCTTGATGCTTCCCACGTTGTTCGATGTTTCCCTCGTTATCGCAGCATCTAAGTTTATTTTCTTTTAATAAACAAAAAACTAGATCCTCTTAGAAATTAAATCCTTTATCAGCATCCATTACATGGATTTATTCAACATTTTGGAGTTTTTCATCTTGCCTTTTCTGCATCAAGAAGTAAATAATATTAGTTTTTTCATTTTATGCATAAAAAACATATCGATGAATTTAATTAATGATCAAATATTCAGAGCACAAGTATGAGATTGTGAAGAGGCTGCAAGCTAGGAAGCATGTTTGCGGGATGACTGGAGATGGTGTAAATGACGCGCCTGCTCTGAAGAAGGCAGACATCGGAATTGCAGTGGCCGATGCAACTGATGCAGCACGTGGTGCATCTGACATTGTCCTGACAGAGCCAGGATTGAGTGTCATAGTGAGTGCTGTGTTAACAAGCAGAGCCATTTTCCAGAGAATGAAGAATTACACCATCTATGCAGTGACTATAACCATCCGTATTGTGCTGGGTTTTCTGCTCCTCGCTCTAATTTGGAAATTTGATTTTTCTCCTTTCATGGTTCTGATAATTGCCATACTTAATGATGGGACGATCATGACTATTTCCAAAGACAGAGTGAAACCATCTCCACTTCCTGATTCCTGGAAGCTTAAGGAGATCTTTGCTACTGGTGTCATTCTAGGCACCTACTTAGCTTTAATGACCGTTGTATTCTTCTGGATTGTACACAGTTCTGACTTCTTCTCTGTAAGAATTACTACAAACCTTACAACTAGCACATGGTTTTATCATGCTGTTTATATTTCTGTAAAGCATATAACAACTTGTAATGTTTGTTCCTTCTGCCAGTTTGTCACTGCTATATAGTCTTCTGTAGTACTAATAATGATAGCACACTGACAATATTCGCAGGATAAATTTGGTGTTAGGTCCATCCGGAACAACCATTACGAGCTAACATCAGCTGTATACCTTCAAGTGAGTATTGTTAGCCAGGCACTCATTTTCGTTACTAGGTCCCGAAGCTGGTCTTATGTCGAACGCCCTGGAATTTACCTTTTGATTGCCTTTGTCCTGGCACAACTGGTGAGTTGTTTAGAACTTTTCGTTCCAGGTTTTTGTGTGTGTGTGTGTGTGTGTGTGTGTGTGTGTGTGTGCATATTATAGAAGTACAACCTAATGATCAATGTTTCTGGTTTACCATTAAGATTGCGACAATCATCGCTGTGTATGCCAATTGGGGATTTGCGAGAATCCATGGAAT
>Ga0307509_10012272_pt1 | contig 10271 bp, 7 predicted proteins | sample 10_EM_MG_FD_202245 | JGI IMG/M metagenome (GOLD analysis project Ga0307509, IMG submission 202245) | Populus trichocarpa ectomycorrhiza microbial communities from riparian zone in the Pacific Northwest, United States - 10_EM | ecosystem: Host-associated > Plants > Roots > Unclassified | place...
CCATGTCTAAGTTGATTTCCAATTTTATGTGCGGCTTTTCTAGATGCTTGACTGACTACTCTATGGATACCTCTCTGCTGCGCGAACACCGCAATGGAGGATAGTCCTTTCCCAGTTGCAGAGTTTCGAGTCAATATCATATTTTCTTTGTGCAGTTTGTCATTTGCAGCAAAGGATGTCCAACTTCCAGCCTGCGTTTAATGAAATCACCGTCTTTGCGATGCGACCGCAAAAGGCACCTTGAATAATTCCCCAATTTGGCCATAATACAGCTCGGTTGACTTGTCCACAGGATAGCTTTTCCAATTGTAATTGTGAGTTAATCTCCAGTGTCCTTTGAACCACTGGATGTTCGCATTGCAACAAAAGGCTCGTCTCTAGTGTTTTATCCCACATGACTGCAGCCAGTTTGGGCTTCTAATTTAGGAAGCGGCCTTCATTGGGACGCGACAACAAAATTATCTTCACCTTCACAGACGCGACGTTGCCGCTCAGGGTCGGCGTATCGCGTTTAAAATAGGTGGTAAAGAACTTAGTTTGTTTTTCTAGAGGCCAACCGTGGGCAATGCGACACGGTGACCACACAGAGTGATATGTTTTTCTTCTTTTTTTCTGTATTTTCCTACGTAGCCTCGCTCTGCACTATAACGGACCGTGTACCCCTACGATATACACCGGGCACTTCAGACCCTCCCTCTCCCTAGAATACTGCTTACGCGGTGCATAAACGAGCTGGGCTCGTCGCCATCCCATCCTGCAGTCCATCCCCGGGCCTGACTCGGATGTCAGCTTTTCGGCACTCCATTCAGTGAAGGGAACCCGCTTCCCATTCGACTCGTGCTGTGTGGTACTTTGAGCTAGTGGTTAAGCCGGTGGTCGAGTATGCGGATTTTGGAATGACCGGATAGGACGGGCGGAACTTGTTAAAGAGTAGTTGCTTGTGAGCCGCCAGTCCCTTATTAAGACGGATTGATATTGTTCATAGGCGGACAACGCAGTAGTCCTGAGCTTCTCATTTTACAACGGTGGGTGTTCAAAATACGTCTACGCATATATCCAATACTGACAATTTTGTTCTAAACTAACAGACCCATTCGCGACACTGAAAAATCAACAGGAGAGACCCACTTTTCCGTGGTGTGCAGCCAGAACTCCCCCCATGAGTTCATGCAAATGAAAGGATGGCTCATGACCAGAAAGACTTTGAATGGAGTCTCTCTCAGCTATTCTGCACACTGGCACAGGCCCATGTGTCTGTTGGCGCAAGAGGGTCGTTGAGGATGGCATTCTTGTGATGAGGCCAACAGAACAGACTGGATTTTATAGTGCATTGAAATCATTCACCTTCACTTCTACCCACGACCTAAAAAATTCCATCAGATTTCCTGCTCATCCTATGTCATTCCCCGAAACCCCGGACGGAGGCAACGCCGCATAGCCTCTTTGTCAATTTGAACTCCGTTCACCGGTGCTCGATTAACTCGTATTACGGTCCTATAACATCGCTGGATGAGTCAGTCGATATCTCCCACCTGTTGTCGAACCCCCAATTAAAATGCCTCGTTTTCTGCGGTAGGCTACCCAAAAAATCCCGTGGTGCCTTCCCGTTGATCATGGGCTCCGTTATCGATGCATCACTGGATGAGCTGACCTCTTGTGACCATGTTTTCTTTGTCAACTGGGAGTGCTGAGTGTCTATATGGGTTTTCTGGGTTCCGAAAATTTGGACAATTCTAATATCATACCTTGTGTTGGGTAAATCGATAGTTACTCAACACGGATCAGCAAGGATTCCATGCTAGGATTCTCTCTGGTCCACCATTTTTTGTTCCAAGACATCTTCAAGTTGTTCAACATCATACCTTGAAGAGGCCCCCCATAAAGTATATGACCAAAAGTCGTAAGCTAGGCCTTTTATTATTTATTATTTAGTCTATTTACTGAATCCGAACTGATATTCAATTCACCAATGAACAATTTACAGGGTTGGGAAGGAAAGTTTCTGTGGCTACGTTGTGAGGCCTTTTACAGACCTGACTTAGCATTTGTGCTGCTCAGCGGCCTCCCCCGGACCGACCAAGTCAAATAAAAGTCGTCATCGACGATAGGATTGATCTCTCCTTCTCTTTCAAAGAACTCGTGTAGGAATCCCTGCATACGTCTCCACAAATTGGGGAGATTGGATCGAGTTCATCCTGCCTTGCTTCCAAGCTGCTCAACGGTCCGTTATCATCAGATTCATTGATTATTCTGTCCAATCTCTCCGCCATAATCCCACATATTTCTGGTCAGGACAATTTATTTAAAATCCAGTGCTCCAAATGCGTCCCATCTTTCTGCTTTATTTGTTCAAGTCCTTCCGTTTAACTTTCGCAGCGTGTTGAAGATGTAAGCTTCTTAAAGCCTTTCATTGAAGTTTTTTCACTTAGAAACCCTGAGACTATACTGGGACCCAGGTTTTACAGTACTCGAAATCCTCCCTTGTACAGGTGTATATGGAATCCAAGGGGACATCTGATTCGCTCTTCTCGCTAAAATGATAAATCGCGATTTATCGGAAGATTAGAAAACAATCCGCGTTGAGAGCTCAGAAAGTCATCCCTCTCTCGCACGGTAGCCCTGCAGGCCAGAAATATTCGGTAAGCAACCGTTAAAACAGGCAAATCCGGTCCTCCGGATATACATCAGTTTACATTGATCAAGGGCGCAAAATGGACGCCACAAAATCCAAAGCAGAAATTCCGGCACAATGTCCGTCTGGATTTTCAGGTCGCTTGGTGGAGGTTCTGGAAAATGACCCCTCTTTGTAGTTGAATGTTCATTCTGGGATTATTAAACAACTGCTTCAAGAAGTGAACCGGAGCGAAAACGTCAAACGGCGACGAGATCTCTCCCCATTCTCGCCGTTTATGTCGGAATTCGGCCGGTCAGCCGATGGGGGCGGAAAATGACTAGACTTGGATATCCTGCGAAAAGCGTTAAAAAATCTCTGACCAAAGCATGTTTCTCTAGCTCTACCCCACCGGACTTTTACACCGCTTGGAAAATAGCTGGATCCCTTATTCTCTGCGTTTCAAGGTGCATTAGTCACGGAACGGGCAACGAAAACAACACCGCGAAAAACCACATCGCGACAATCCTAGAAGACTATAAAGCTGACGACTCAACACTCTGGTTCCTTTGATCCCCTCCACCGATGTCCGTAGAGCGTAGGCCTCCTTCTTTAGAGTCAAATTCTCTGCTCGTGGAGAGGCCCCCCTCATATCACTCTACGGATGACGTCAACGGCCCTCCCTCTCCCACCTATTCGGAGCCAGGCGGCCCTCCGCCGATCAACGAATTTTCGAAAGCTGACGTCTGTTGGATGCTTGCGGGCTTGTGGTCAGGCGTTTTGTTGGGCGCTTTTGATGGTAAGGATACAGTCCATTTTGTGGATGGCAACCCTTCGAACTCTAATAGGAACCGTGGTTGCAACGCTGCTGACACCGATTGGGAGTGAATTCAATGCATCCAACCAATCCTCATATATTGGCACATCATATCTGCTATCCGTATGCTGCTTTACACCTCTGTATGGTCGGTAGATCCTTCCTATCTCGTAATAGGAATTAGAAAGCACTAACCCCTAATCAGGACGACTGGCTGATATTCTTGGTCGTAAAGGTGCAATGCTGTTAGCCCTATCACTTTTTGGTATGATTGCAATCTCAATTATGTAACGCGCCCATTTGAACATTAATACAGGTTCCGGTACAATATGCTGTGGGTTGGCACCATCAATGAATACCCTCATAGCCGCCCGTGCTGTCGCTGGCATGGGAGGAGGAGGGTAAGTCCTTCCAACCCAATGATTGCTCTCTTCGTGCCATTCCCTTTCTAACTGAGCCAAAATTCAAGTGTTATGACAGGTAGTTCTCAGCTCAATAGTTACGATATAGCGGAGGCTGACCTTTGTACAGTTTCCAGCATTGCGGTGACGGACTTTATTCCACTGTAAGTTTAATCCTCGTGTCTCGATTGTTATTTCTCACGAATTGTGTAGCAAGCAACGGGGACTTTATCAAGGAATGGCCAATATGTAGGTCTGAGAACGCTCCAGCTCGAGGAAGTGAACTGAGGACGTGACAGATTGTATGGCCTCGGTGCAGGTTTAGGTGGGCCTCTCGGTGGCTGGGTAAATGATAGATTTGGATGGTAAGTTCCTTTAAAACCCGCAAAACGGCAGGACACTCTCAAATTGAGTTATCTTAGGCGGAGCGCTTTCTACATGCAGGTTGGTTGATTCGAATCTCCAGAGGCGTTTATCAGACTGATGTATTGCAGACACCCGTACTGCTCTTTAGCTTTGTGTTGGTGGCAACCAAGGTTAACATTCGGCTTCCAGACGACGTCCACAATCAAAGATTATCAGACAAGTTGCGGCGTATGGACTTTCTTGGATCTCTGACACTTGTTGGGGCAGTCGGCTGTCTCCTCCTAGGATTCGGCTTGAAGACTGCTGAAGAAATGGAGTGGTCAGATCCACTTATTGCTGGATTACTTATGGCTAGCGTAATCTTCGGCCTGCTCTTCGTTTTGGTCGAAAAATATTGGGCACCTTACCCAGTTATGCCTTTACGTTTGATCACTCAAAGGACACCACTGGCCGTTTCAATATCAAATTTTCTAACGAGCATGTCCGCGTTTTCCATGGTAGGGTTTACGTTTTCCAGAATGGGCTGGCAGCTTCTTATCCCGTTGCCGACAGCTTTATAACGCACCACTGGTGGGTCGCTGTGTTCAAAGTGTTCGATCAGCGGTCTCATTCCAGACCAGTATTTCTCTGCCGTAAGGCTTAACTCTTCCGCCGTAGCTGGTCAGTTTGGAGTTTAAGCATGCTTAAATTATTCCAACACTTATATAATAATTTAGGGCTGCACCTTCTACCTCATTCTGTGCGCATCTTTTACTGATCACCAGTTGCATCGTTTTGACGTCCTTTAGATTGCGATTTCAACGGGCAGCGTTTTTGCTGGCTGGTATGTCGAATGAGCCTTGATGACGAAACACCTCCTGAATTCTTCTTGACTACCTAGGCTCATGCGACGAACTGGAAAACTATATACATTAACCTTGGTGTCCTCCGCTATGACAATTCTTGCGAGTATACTAGCTAGCTTTTGGAACGAAAACTCTCCACCCCTCCACCTGTGGGTCGATCTAATACCCCAGGGCTTTGGGATGGCAAGCTTTATAACAAGTACACTGATCGTGCGTTTCAGATAATTTCCAAGTTATTCGCTTTAAGAGTCTGACAACTTCTCATACAGGCAATGATCGCAGGTGTTTATAAGGAGGACATGGCTGTGGCTACCGGAAGTACGTGGTCTTCCTGGCAACAAAGTATGAATTTTAATCAGATGTGATATCAGTCACTTATCTTTTTAGAACGACTGGTCAAGTTCTTGGCGTCAGCCTGAGTGGTGCCATTCTACAAGCCGTACTTTTGCAAAAACTTCGAGACAGAATATCGGGACCTGACGCATCAGAGGCAAGTGTTTTTTGAATTTATACCGGAGTCAAAGCCAAATGTATTCACCTTTCCAGATTATACATGCAATAAGGTAATTCCTTTCTATTTTTGATCAGTTCGCGCGACTCATAAATAAAAATTTAAAGACATACAGCCCAGATAATACCCACATTAAACCCCCACTTACGGAAAGCTGCGGTGGATTCCTATGCAGACGCCTTACGCGTCGTTTTTATCTGCCAGGCCGCCATCAATGTCTTGGGCTTCCTCGCCTGCCTTCCAATCCAAGAAAGCCCATTACCGTTCGTTACTTTCCTCGGTTCAATGCATCAGAAAGCTAACCAATCCAAAAGTGGAACTCGACAAGAACAAGAACAGCATTATCGGAATCAAGAGAACACAGGACGAGAAAGCGATTGATTGCATTGTATAATTATTCGTTGTATTTTTATAAACACCATAAACATTTGGAAAATCTTCAGACTCTCTATTTCTCTGTGGCTGACTCGTTTCCGCCTTGATTAGGTGGGTTGTGATGTAGTTTGTTCGGGAAATTATCAGGGTGCCTTTTCTTCAATCCATCTTCTCGGTCGTTTGACCACCTTCATTTCAATTTGTACTGGGGGTCCTGCATCATCACTATCAGCGAACCGTGATCTCTCAGGTCGGACTGGGCAGGGGAGGATGTTGGAGGCCGAGACAGTAATACAGGCGGCGAAAAATGTGAGGCCGAAGAGTGAAGAGACGAATGAGCGACGTTGGGTTAGGCGAAGAACTTTATGGATTGACATTCTCGATCTTGAACGCGTCAGAGATGGGCGGGCGGCAAAAAAAAAACAGAGCTGACCTAACATCTACCCATATTTATCATTCCCCACGTTCGTTCCTTGAGCTCTGCAATAGGCTCGGTTTGCTGGTGGAAGCTGGAGAGATGGTTTCAATTTAAAATTTGTGCTCCGAGTTACACCGTATTTGACCTTGTTTGCTTGAGGTCTCCGAAAGGTTGGCAAACCGTCGAATTCTGCAAATCGACCACATCCCTACGATGCCAAATGCCAGAGTGCTCAGAGATATAAAGGCGCGCCATGGCGTTCGTGCTAATGAAATTGCGCGAAGAGCTTATCTCTATGTGGCTCGAAACGAAACGCTCTCACCGCAAGTCCGTCATCATGCGCAACTTCAATTAAACACCTTTGAGCGGTATACACGTCCTACGACAGTGAAAAACCGCTGCATTGAATCTGGGAGGGGTCGAGGAGTGATTTCAGAATTTGGTCTATGCCGAGTACGCGATTCCTTTCTTGTTTGGTTACGGGTTTTGACATTCTCCTCCAGTTCCAGTTCCGTCTAAAGGCCCTCAGAGGCGAGCTGCCTGGAGTGAACAAAGCTTCTTGGTGATCCAGTGAGGTGGGTTCGATAAATAAATATATTGCACTATCAATACAATGATATTTCACAGAAAATACTTTGCGGTGCTTCAGTGTATTTATTTATATATACATGCAGATAGAGTGAACATTCAAGATTTATGAAGCACCCGATTGTTCGTTAGTTTCAGGAAGCACCAATTCTGGGTCTCCTCTTTCACGCCTCCAACGATTTGTGGTTTTCAAGACGGGCCCATCAATCAAAAAGCTGTGTATTCTCAGTAAGGAATTCAAGGGAAAATAATTACCTCCATACCTATATTTGCGAATAAATTTCTCTCCCATTTCCCAATTACTATGGGCAAGTACATCATCGCCATGGATGATGACTGATGAACGAAGATCCATCAAACATTCAACCAATTCAAATCGTTCTGTTTTAAATCGGTGAGCATTGAGGAAAGAAGCAACCAGTGAATTTCGCACGTCGAAGGAGAATCATCCGGTCTCGCAATTCTGGATGGAGAACAATATCGACCATGCTTTCTGTCGACCGGTTAGTCTCAATTAGAGGGAAAGGGCAGTTCGACAACTGACCGTGAGGGACCGTTCTGGATAGAAAAATTTGAACATGGAAATTGATATGGTGGGCATTGCTTACCTTTGTACGATGGTAGGTCGAAGAGATGCGGGGAGACAATACGAAGAATTTCGTTTGTAGTTTTCAAGGTGGTAGCTGGAGGAAATGTCAAGGAGCAATATTCAAAGTACATGGGTGAAACGTACTGTATTAGCTTATAGGCCTCATTCTTCTTCGGGTCGTCATCAATTTCGACTTCGTCAGAACTCACCCCCTCGTTGGTTTGCTGTACACGTAGTTGGGCAACAGGTCCTGACGGCGGAGAGTCATACGGCGAGGAGGAAACACGCTGTTCCATATTAATGTTAACTCCTGGCATGTATTGGGCAGAATAACTATCAATATTCGACCCTCCTGCACTTGGATATTGTGTGGAATTGGTGTTAGCGGATGAATGCATGAACATTGGCGAGCCGTTCGAGCCGTTCGAGCCTCTCATTAGGTCAGAAAACATGCCATTGCGGTCTTGAGACCTTGGGGGACCATGATACAGTGGGGGCGGAGGAATAGGGTTTGTGGCCATTGGGACGAGCAAATTATAGTTGTTTTGGTTATTGTCGAGTTCGTTGTCATCATTACGAGGTTTTTTGGCTCGGCCGGCGGAATGATCAGCGTCAGAAGAACGCTTTTGACCTTGCGGATTTGATGCACCCGAAATATTAGAGCTTTCGCCAGCCCCGCTCTCTGCCTTTTTTCGCCGATGATAGCCTTCCCAAGCTGTATCTGTTTCTGACTTATTGATAAATTCGTTGAAATCCCCGAGCTTCCAGCCCAGCTTGGGTAATAAGCCACCAGCACCATCGCCAACAAAAGATGCCAGACTCCGCAGTAAATTTCTGAGAGTTTGGTTCTCTGCCATTAAATCTGAATGCCTGGCATGAGTGGCTGGCTCTCTAGCTTGCAAGAGGCGCGACTAACCCTTTAGGATATTACGCATTTCGCCGAGAGCCTCATCTTTGCCACCAGAAAGAATTTCGACGCGAGCCTCCAGGTCGCGTATCTTTTATTTGCCTACTGTTAGCTTCAAATCGGACGGCGGGAGCGGGACAGGCCCACCCGTTGCTGCTTCCTGAGCCGAAATTCCCGCTGGGCAATTCGGTTCTGGTCGCGTCGGGCAGCCTGCGAACTTGGAAAGATCATTCAAGGGAGCCATTGCGGGGGTTAATGTTCAACTTACTTGGGATTTTTCTTTCGGCCGGGCTTACCAGGAGGGTTGATGTCTCCAGCATGAGACTCAAAATCGGATTCCTGAAAGGAGTTAGCAGGAAATATGTAGAGGTTGGGGCTGGATACGAACCTCGAATTCACCCGAGACGCTGCGTTCTCTGAGTCGTTCCTGTCCGTCAGGCATTATGGTGTATTCGGGTGATTAGAGTGAGGAAGATTACGAGTTGGCCGCTGACTCCATAGTCAATAACAATAAATATGAGCACAGCCTCTGCTCACTTACATAACGCTGACTCATACCGCACTCGTAAGGAGTGAGATGGTGACCTAGCAAGCACATGAATGATGACAGTGGGCGCCAAAGTAACGAAATGAGGTAAGGTAGCGACACTCATATTGATCGAACTTGATCCAGTGCCGCTGAAAATTCAAGGGACACAACACCATGGTTGTAGCATCCTAGACTGAGAAGCTTTACTACATACACATGAAGGTGCTGACAGGCTGCAATTCATAGACAAAAGCGTGATAGGATGTCAGGCAATGAAGATTTGTCCTGAATCCAAAGCTAAGTTTTTTTGTCATGTTGGAACAATACAAGGGTATGGTACACCGTACACGTTGATAGAGGCGAGTTAGTGCACTTGAACTCGGCGTGAGATCATCAGCGGGCTTCAAATTGCACCACTGCATTGTGGGTTAATGTTGCTTGGATGAAAAGGTTGAGTTGGCGAACGCACTTCGTTTCGTTCGCTTCTTATACATGATGCGGTGCCCACATTCTCTGCATCGAATTGGTTCTCTGGACTTTATCTCATTCTTTGCACCACAGTCTGGAGTAAACCATCGAAGAAATATAATAAACGATTCGAAAGATTCGAAATGCGAAACTATCGCACCTGCGCACAGATATTCCATTGCAATGTCACGTGAACTGGACACATATGCAGCTCCCTGACCAGGCTGTCCACCAGGAGGAGCACCCTGCGATTGTTGATTCATGGGAGTTGACCTCGAGGTTGCGGCAAGAAAATGTTGGTGGCTGTACAAAGGGATTTATTGATAACACACCATAACATCATCGTTACCGCAAAAGAGGTCGTAACAAAACGTCCCGCTACGGTGTCAAATACTTGAGTTCTGTATGGCAATTGCCAACGTGAACCGTAAACGTGCCTGGTTCCTGAACTGCGGATCGCGATATCCATTCTATTGACACCCAATCTCTGAAGGTGAATGCAAGACTTAAAATCTTCAAAGGTCGGGGTGACTCCTAAGCTGCATGGCTTTTACGAAGTAATTCTCAAGTCAGTGAGGCCATCCCGCAACCGAAGAAATGAGGCACGAAGCTGGAGGCAACTGTCCGACATTCACGACTCGGATGTCGGGTGTCCGTCGTAGCAGCGCGCCGACCACGATTCCCCGACTCTCACGCCAAGTTTTGAAAAACCTCAGGCTGGCAGGCAGCAACGGACCCTTTGAAAATAACTATTTGCACGAAGCCGAAGGGGGCTCTCCGACACTCACGGTTGCGGGGTTTGTCCATGGTGATCGTATCACGCATCGTACTTGACTTGTGTAGGAC
>Ga0307509_10012273_pt1 | contig 10270 bp, 4 predicted proteins | sample 10_EM_MG_FD_202245 | JGI IMG/M metagenome (GOLD analysis project Ga0307509, IMG submission 202245) | Populus trichocarpa ectomycorrhiza microbial communities from riparian zone in the Pacific Northwest, United States - 10_EM | ecosystem: Host-associated > Plants > Roots > Unclassified | place...
GGGGTATCATGGAAATTATATTGTACAACTTTTATACTACTTACCTTGTATAGTTTTGTGATCTTGTGTAGTGTATTGCATCCTTATTATTACACACAACTCTAACTACATAAATATAAAGGTTGGTTGCTAACATTGGTCAAATTACTTATTATTTACAAAACATGTTTTTTTTATCTGGTGTCTGTCTTCTTGGATATATTAAAAGATATTCGAAGACAACATCCAAACATTAGTCATGGCTCTTTATGTCATTACAATAAGGATCAAATAAAAAGTCATTGGCAATACACATACATATCCATTGAGCCATAATAAGATATTCTTATTCAGAAAGAAAAAAGATTCATGTATGAAGAATTAGTGAGCTGTTGATTTAGGAATTAGGACAATGTTACAAGATCGTTGGAATCTGCCCAATCTGGTCATCGAAGTTACCATTGAGCACGAGGAGGCCTATTCATAGATTGGGTAGAGCTGAATTCACGTCAGTTTAACCTAGGCCTTTTCATTACACATACTTCATTCAGGCTTTAAGAATAAATTTAAAACAAAAACAAAATAATTTCCACACCATTTGTTTAGAAAACCTTTTTTCTTTTTCTTTTTTGAGAAAATTGTAAAAAAAAAAAAGAGTTGTTACAAATGAATCCGTACCTTTCCAAATAAGTATTAGAAAACCTCAACGAGACATTCTGGGCTTTCCATCATTTTCCGTTTTTAATCAATGCCATATTCCTTTACCAAGACTGGAGAAGTTGACATTTTTTTCGTTGAAATTAATAAGGTCCTAGAATCAAACAAATATCACTGAGAAATGTAGGCCATTGTTTACATATATGAATAAGAGGAAATGAAGCATCATCAAAACATGCAAACAACATTAGAACAATAGAGTAAGCAAGGCTATGAATGCGTATTTTAAAGGAAAGATGAAGAATACACACACACACACACACACACACACTAGTATATTATCCCGCATTTCATAACGGGTTAATATCATTTTTTTTAATATAAAAAAAACATTAAGAATATAAAGAATGCTTTAAATATCTTGGGTCTGGCTGACATTAGATCTGACAATCATGCTACACCCAACAAACTTGGATATTAAGGTCATGCCAGATCTAATAGACTTGGGTCTAGCAACAATGCCTAATTACATTTTTTATAATTTTTTTATTTTTTATAAAAAAATATTTAAAGTACTCTTGAAGTATCTTAAACATAAATGTTAATTAATTAAAAAAAAACATTTAAACTACTCTTGAAGTATCCTAAATAGAAATTTTAATTAATTTTTTTTATAAATTTTTTATTTTTTATAAAAAAAACATTTAAACTATCCTTGAAGTACACTAAATAATATTTTTTTATAAATATTTTCTATTTTTTATAAAAAAATATTTAAATTATCTTTGAAGTATCATAAACAGAAATCCTAATTATTTATTTTTAATTTTTATTTTATTTTTTAGAGGCTCTTTGGTATGTCATGTTAGACCTAAGAGCCTTGGGGTGGCCAAACCAAACCCAACCAGCAACCAAATTATTTAAAATTATTTATAAATGAATAAATTTGAATATTTACAGATTAACCTTTTGGTTTATCAAATAATAATTGATTTATTTAATTTTTGAAACACATAATATCATTTATAATTGCTCTTAATTAAAAACTAGGGACAAAATTGAATTATATGCCACATGATTATAAATTAATAATAAATAAATAAATTAGTTTCTAATTCATGAAAAGAATTGAAGTAGACAATACTATCATACTCTAAACAACAACCAAGAAAGGCTTTGATATTAAAATAGTAAAACCAACGTAAGACAGTAACAAAAAATAACCTATAAGAAAATTAATAAAGAGTTCAATTTATTATGATGAGTTTTGAAGTAGAATAATTATTTTCAAATATTAATGTTTATATTTTTTGTTAATTTTTTAAATCTTTTTAAAGTTTTGATAATCGAAATAAAGTATATCGACAATACTATATAGTTTAGTTGTTAAGTAGCTTATTTATATTATTTAGAGTTTTACATGATGTATTAATTAAAAATAAGAGTAACCTGTATTTTATGCTGCATTTTATAAAATAGTTAATTTTTATGAATTAAGAATTTTCTTTTCAAATGCTTTACTAATATTGGTCTTTTTATTAATAAAATGATGAGTTAAATTTATTTACTTACTTTTATATATATATAGATTACAATGTCAATATTGTATTAAGGATTCCAGACCCTAGCAATTTGGGTTTGACAACCTTACCAGACCTAACCAGCAGCCAAATTATTTAGAATTATTTATAAATGAATAAATTTGAATATTCACCAGATTAACCTTTTATTTTATCAGATAATAATTGATTTATTTAATTTTTGAAACACATAATATAATTTATAACTTCCTTTAATTAAAAATTAGGGACAAAATTGAATTATATGCCATATGATTATAAATTAATAATAAATAAATTAGTTTCAGATTCGTGAAAAGAATTGAAATATGCATTATTATCATGCTCTAAACAACAATCAAGAAAAGCTTTGAAACTATTAATTTTTGTTTAAAATAGTAGAAACAACGTAAGACAATAATAAAAATAACCTATAAAAAAATTAATAAAGAGTTCAATTTATTTTGATGAGTTTTTAAGTAGAATAATTATATTCAAATTTTAATGTTTATATTTTTTGTTAAAGTTTTAAAGTTTTGATAATCAAAATAAAGTATAATGATAGTACTATATAGTTTAATTGTCAAGTAGCTTATTTATATTATTTAGAGTTTTACATGGTGTATGAATTAAAAATAATTAAAAATAAGAGTAATCTGTATTTTATGCTACATTCTATAAAATAGTCAATTTTTATGAATTAAGAATTTTCTTTTCAAAATTTTTACTAATATTGGTCTTTTTATTAATTAGATGATGAGTTGAATTTACTTTTATTTATTTATATATATATATATATATATATATATATATATTGTATTAAGGATGTCAGATTCAAGTATCTTGGATGTGGTAGTCATGTCAGACTCGCGCCTAGATATTGCAATCATGCATGACCAACGCCTGCGTCTGGCATAACACATGGTTGCTAGACCTAGGCAAACAACAAATAAAGAGATGGCAATAGTGTTGTCAGGAGACAGAAAAGAAAGAAAGATCTCAAACAACTGATCATCAGCAGCAATCCAACCATGATATGTGTACATACGTCGTTCCATGTGGAAGAGGGCACGACTGTGCATCTACTGATACGAAGGATGGGTAGATTTGGGCACTGGGAAGTGTCTCACGTGCCTCCTTAAAGGCGCAGGCACCACCCACTCGCTGGGTATGTGGAACATGCTCCAACAACTTTTTCATTAAAAAAATACAAAATACAACGTGAAAATACTAACGCCCCCATGATCCTCTTAATTACACAAAATATCCATGTAAAAATACTAAAATACCCCCAAAGGCAAAGCTTTTTTTTTTTTTTTGTCTTTTCTGAGGCTAAATTCGTTATTTGCTTGTTTTTAGAAATTAAGAAAACATGTTTGTCATTGTGGAAGAAAGCCAAAGAAACGTTTATCCGCTCACGAAAATATGGGAAATTGAAAGTGAAACTACTAATACAATCCACAGTGAAATATTTTTTAATTTACAATGATTTTTCCGTACCATTTAGCTTTTATTATAATATTACCTCACTGATTCTGCCGGGCAGGCTTGACTGGTATAAGAGTGATGAGCTCAAATCTGACCCTATTACTTGCCAGGCTGGTCCAAGCCCAGTTAACTGAAAACCCGTATCCAAGAACAACAAATAGTCCTCAAGCTCAAACTAGTCCATCGGAGTAGTCCAGCCTATGAACATGTCTATTCATAGCAAACAGATAGTCCACACCCTAACTTCGAAAAACTAAAGCCCTTTCAAAAATAAAAACAAAAAGAAAGAAAAAAAAACAAAAATAGAGATTGGACGTTACAGATTCATCTTATGGGAAAGAATGTATTGGGAGAAGATTGAATTACTTGGAACAGTATGACTTCATCTTCTGTTACCAACACAGGTTAACCATTATAAGGTCCAAGAATTTTTTAAAAGAAAGCAGAAGGTAAATGACTGTAAAAATTAACAGCACCTCCTATAAATTAACAGTTCATACAAAGAAGTCATGTTGCAGTAACTATCTGCAATTCATTGCTTTTGATCACCTAGTTGCTTGTAGCAGCAACTGTATAATCATTGTTTCCGTTTTCATTTCAACAATGACTTGCCCAAGTTTGTTAACTAGTATCAGAGAAGAAACAACACAACTTTCATCTCTGTTAGACAAATAACTAGACATCAAAATTCAAATGGTTTTGCTCTATTTTCTGTGCACACAAAATACCATGTCACAGATATTTCCACGACCCACAAAGTAATTCAGTCATCTTAAACCATGGAAAAATCTTTAAAATAACTGTTACTCAGTTTGATATTCCCGTAAGATTTTGAAAATTGAATAACTGTTACAAGGCTTTAAAGTGTCAATAATCCAGGCTTCAAAGGAAAATCAATGCAAACTGTACTACATAAAGAACCGGAAAAGGCTAACAAAATTGTGCTCCAAGACTTTCAAAACAGCTTCATCCAGACCAACATCAACATGAGAGATGCAGAAGCCTTTCCCATCTGAAGAAGCAACTTCAGCCATCTCAACTGCGAACTTGACAGCCTTCTGAATATTCTCTTCAGCGATTTTCTTTTGTGCTTTCCTCACTTGATTTTGATGCAGAAAACTATTTTAGAATAAGCTAGAACCAGATGTGAAATACAAAACAAAAACAAGGAAACCACAAGAACAAACAAGGAATAGAAAACTCGTTTACCAAAAGGAATACTTTTAGCACTGTAGCTTGGCTATAATACCTGCAGTACTGAAATCTTGGCCCTAATATGAGCTTTTTTTACTGCAGGAATAAGTGTCGAGTCACCCGAGTTTTTAGAGAAGCTATTTTCTGTTAAATGAAAAGAATAAATAAATAAATAGATATTTAATGACCAACAAATATAAAATTTAAAACTTGAAAGGTGTTCATAATCCATGATTAATATAAACCCGCATACTATTCTTATCTACTTATCAGAAGCCACATCCAGAAAAATTCAACTAGAAATAAAAGCAGTCAATTTGTTGAAACATGAAACTTAAAGTCTCTATTGAAAGTAAACAGACATCCAGAGCAAATGTCCATTTACATCATTTCTAAAGACTGGTTTCAGGTTGGATAAAAGCATAATCCTACCATTTCTAAAGCAATATAAATTAAGCCAATGCAAAACAAAGTAAATGACTGAAAAAGTTTTTGAAAAGGATCTTTTCCAGCAAACTTTCATCCACCTTAGATGTCTCATCAACTTCCAGCTCAAGTGAGTGTGCCAATTCCATTGCTTTAAAAGCACAGTCAGTTGTGACAGCAGTTATCTTTTGAATTCCTTTCGCAATTCCCTCCTCAGATAAAAGAGCAAATGCCTTGGCTTCCCGCGTATTTGTTATAAGTAGGATCAACATTAACCTTCATAGAGTTCTGCTGAAACTAATAACCATTCTTTATTTTCTGGATTAGCTAGGAGGTCCTCAACTTTTTGACCAATTGAAATGGCTCTAACAGGATCATGATGGACCTGAGAGAGAGAGAGAGATCGAAGAAAACAAGCAAAAACATCTTTAGTAAAGAGCAAATAAAGCTACCAAGCTCACTTCTCCAAAAACAGCTTGCAAGTTGTTGATCTGCTTGGCTTTAGTAAGGGTTGCTTCCTTTGCAAATACATCTAATTCATCTTTAATTTGCCCATTAATTCACAATTGATTCAGTCTTTCTTAAAAGTTCAGGATTCACTGGTTTACCTATACAAATTCCAATAACATTTTAAAAAAACTTCATAAATAAAAACAAGCACATTGAACAAACCTCTCAGCATTAGATATCCTCTAATAAAACTTATCATGAGAAAAATCAAATCTTAGTTTTTCAGGAAGAATAATTGATCCTTTCTGGTCGACATGATTGCCAAGCCTTCCTGATTTCATATTACATAGAACATTCAGAAAACCATAGTTTTTCACCCCACAAGATAAATAATAAACAAATTCAAGGATAAAGGGCCTTTGAAGCGTACCCTGAGAGCAAAGTTCAACGTGTGTGTACAGGTATGGTTGGGGGCAATGAGTTTACGCCTGTCATAATCAACCTGCACAATATCATTAGGAGAAGTGAAAATTTTCACAAATAGAAGGAATCACAAAATAATTTGTATAAAGGAAGCATATATTACCAGTTATACCTTGCATATAACTTTGTCACCCATAGAAAATCTGCCACTTTCTCCAGTAAGAGAACCAATATGAAGAATAAATCCAACAAAAATTTGGACATCGCAAACTTGGAATGAACCAAAAGGGCCTTCAATTATTCCAGTATAAAAAATCTAGAACTAAAAAATTAAGACTCATAAGATTGAGTTTAACAAAACAAAAAAGATTAAAAGGGAAACATACACAACAATACTATCATGATAAGTAGTTCGTGTATCATTCTCCAAGACTATGAATCTGATATCTGACAGTAAGAAAAAAGTAGTATTCTGAAACATAAAAAAAATAAAATCCATGGCATTTTCCAATTAAGTTTCCACCTTGTTCAGCATAGAAACTAGTAGACTCCAAAACAATACCGCCTCCAACGCTAGAGGCACTTTCCCAGAACTCAGAACCGGTGTAGATAGCCTTTATTTCACTTTCATGGTCTTGAAAAAAACACAGGTGACACAAATTCAGGCAAAGTAAATTGAAAAGTTTTACAACTTGATTTTTACAGAAATTGAATCTAACTCAAAATCACTGGAAACAAAATCTTGCAACAAACAAAAATATCATGCGCTGACCTCAAACCAAATAAATTTGAAGGAATCATCTGTTGCAGAACTACCTTTCTTGTGTAATGCTGATGTAGCATCAGCATCAATGACAATAGCACCACCAACTTGCTCCTAAAGAATGATATTAGTAGAAAAAGGGACGGTGCAAATAACTCTTTCTTTACACAAATTTAAACTTTTCTACATTTAGATTTACTTTGTAGCTCCACGATGCTTATTCCGTTCATTTTTTTTCCTTCTCTTATTGTGAAGGCCTTAACCCAAACAACTCATCCGAGTAATAGTAATAGATTAACAATGAATTTACAAATGAAGAATGCAATACCTTATCTTGGGCATTCCTTGATCTTTCCTTTGCCTCATCCATCGTATTATTGAAACCTTCAACGTCAACCCGCAATCATCTTTCCTCTGCCATCAGCTGGTATAGTAGAATAATTAGGATGCATGCACATATGAGAACATGCAAAATAAAAAAAACGAATTCCAGAATGTACCTGAGTCAAATATAATGGGAAGCCATATATGTCCCACAAGACAATTGCATCCTGCAACAAACATATCAACTAAGTTGAAGAGAAAACATGTAAAACAGGGTGAGTTCCTCTCCCTTCTTCATGTAAAATAGTGAAAGTTTACAAATTAGAATTATGTAGACAAGTACTTGCCTGTCTACTCGACACCTTTCCCTGAACCTCTTGAGTAGCCTTTTTAAATTTCTCAATACCCTAAAAATAAGATGAAGAGCAATCAAAGTTTTTAAATAGACATGTGGCATTGCAAAGAAATAATCCAGGTTCATTTGAACGAGGTAGTATCACCAATAAAAGCATGAAAAGAAGAAAATGGGAACACATCGATAGCCAAAGACTAAGAAGAAATTGATGCAATGTTAAAGTAAACCCAACAATACTCTCATATTGATATATGTTATATCTGCACTTTAAAACACTCTAAAACTTTTAGTTTATTAGTGATGCTATTGGTTTCTTAGAGGTAGGGAATGTAGCTAAGCCTAAAATTTAAAAGTTACCAAAGATATAGAAAAAAATCTCTTATTCATACAAAATGTTTAATCAATAACAATGTTGCCCCAGAGAAAAAAGAACTTTAATTTTTATGGCAACTTGAACACGCCAAAAAGTATTATTAGGACATAAGAGCTTTAATGATAGATAAAAGGTGACATTACTCATTGTAAGTATGTTCTTCCTGGCTCTTACTAGGCCTTAAGTCTCGTAAGCTTCCACCCACAACCTTCCAATAATGAGATTGACTTGGTTTCTTTAGTACAATTGCATAATTTACCTTGGAAGGAATTACCATGATTTCATTACATAATTTACCTTGAAAGAGATTGACTTACTCACCCTAGTGCGATTGTATAACTCTTCAAGGAATGGATATACACCACAACCTTTCAAGGATGAGATTAACTTAGTCTTCCTAGTGCGTTGTACATTTTACATTGGAAGGGATCACCACGGGCTCCCTAGTGCGATTGCATAATTTACCTTGGAAGGGATTGACTTGGTCATCCTAATGCGATTGCACAATTATCTAAGAATATGATAGACATCACAACCTTTCAAGGATGAGATTGACTTTGTCTCCCTAGTGCAATTGCATAACCTTGGAAGTGATTGACTTAGTTATTCTAGTGCGACACGGGTCCGTCCCCTCCACCCCTTAGAAGTTTTTCTAAGTATGGGCGTCGTCATGGTTCCCTCCATCTTCAAAGGATGGACCAGAGGTTTCCTTAGTGAACTAGTAGCACCCTCCTCGGGTTCCCCTTAACCTCTTAGAAAATTTTCTAAGTATAAGGCTCACTTTTCTCGGGTTTCCTTCAATCTCTTATAATATTTTCTAAGTATAGACTTATCATCCTTAAATTTTCCTTCCGCCTCTTAAAATATTTTTTAAGTATGAGCATCGACATAGGTCTGTCCTCTCTGTCTCTTAGAAATTTTTATAAGTACAGACTCCTTTTTCATGGGTTTCTACACCAATTAGAATTTTTTTTTTCAGTATAGATTCCTCTTTGATTCCCCTCTACTTGTTTAGAAATTCTTTTTCAATCATGGTGTATACCGTTATATATGGACCTTTTGGTATATTACTTGAGGTTTTCACCCCTTTTCTCATATGAAGAAAATTCAACAAACTCGTTGTACAATATTTTTACAAAGACTTAGGAGCTACAGATAACCCCAAATTTAATGAGCTCAAAAACCCTAAAAGCTCAAAACCCATGATCTCAAGCAACATGCCTAGACAAAACTGTCCATGGTCTCAGATTTGGGGAAGAACCCAATGCTATGGGCTCAACTGAGAGGAAGAGCCTTATTAAAACTATTAGCCAAAATTACACTCTAGCCTTTTATCTCCACAAAAGGACAAGACTAATAGGGTATAAATACCCTATGAATCTTCAAGCTCCAGGTTCATAATATCTATTCTCTACTGCATATGTATTTTTAAAGTATCTCTATCTAAAATATTGTTGTCTTATTTTTCTAAAAAGATACTTATTTAAGCATCTAAGGATCTTCAAATCGATCAAAAAAAACCTTTTGTAGGTACCAGTTACCAGATTCTGGCTACCAACCACCTTAACTAGAAAAAATAAACCAGATTGCTAGAATTAATAGATTAACTGATTACCTAACATATATAAGCCTTATTACTAAATTACTTGGATTTTTGAGACATCTTCACACATTTTATATTTGAAATCAAATTTTTCGAATTATACATAAACCATCTCGTTGGCAGACCATTAGAAAACTCAAACATAATTGACAAAGATGATACTCAAACTCGAGAATTCACCTCTAAGATAGAAGATAAATAATTTGTGAGTCGAATTGATATATTTACAATTTTTTTTTCCTTACAGCCTTCTTTGCGAACTTTTCATAATAAAGAATTGTGCCATAGCCTTATTAAATATTTTGTCAATAAACAAAGTGTAGGGTGGAGGAAAATCAGCAGACAAGGGTCTTAAAGACAGCAAAAAAAATAGAAAATATTATAAAAAAATATAACATGGTGGAAATTATTTCATTAATATACTCTTTTTTGCTATTCATCAACCACAATTTTAACCCAAAAAAACTTAAAAATCACACTCACGCGTGTGTGCGCCTTGTATATGTATTTAAAAGAACATATAATTTTGTACACTATGATCCTCTATAGTTTTATTTTTAGCTTTAGCTTCCATTCCCTTCATTTTTCACCATATTGGTGGCTAAGAAACTACTATGAATGCATGGGTTCTGACTTCTGAGTATAATATAAGCACCTTGAAGGATTTAGTCTTGAC
>Ga0307509_10012274_pt1 | contig 10270 bp, 10 predicted proteins | sample 10_EM_MG_FD_202245 | JGI IMG/M metagenome (GOLD analysis project Ga0307509, IMG submission 202245) | Populus trichocarpa ectomycorrhiza microbial communities from riparian zone in the Pacific Northwest, United States - 10_EM | ecosystem: Host-associated > Plants > Roots > Unclassified | place...
TTCGCATTCCACCTAGGTATTGGCGGTATTCGAGGTATGTGATTTTACGTGGAATTGGGCCGAAATTTTTCGCTGATGTGCACAACAGTGCTATGCACGAACGCCTATGGTCTCCCACACAATTGGCGAAGCTCAATCAGCTGCCATCTTCTCATAGTCGATCCTCTCCATCCGAAGTGGGTATCTCCCTTGCTCCACAGCCCGCAAGCCTCGGATGGCCCATGTGTCGGACCTTTGTAACTGTACAAAGGACGTCGGGAAGCAGTCACTCGGGATTGAGCAGGTGGTGATGAAGACAAGCCTGAAGAGTCGGCTGAGTAGTAAGGAACTTAGTACGGAACGAGAGAATCAGGTGGCAGAATGAAGCACAGCGAAGCGACATCCGTGACAAGGTGGAGGTATGGAAACCCTAGCCACAACGACAAGGTCAGTTTTTGCACTGCACACCCACAATTTGCTAAGTGAAAGGTAGGATATCACAATTGAACGTCAAACTTCTCACTCAGGCAACGTCGAAACAGCGAGAAGAGCTGTGCCTCTATGGGGTGCGTTTTTTCTTCTTTACTGCATGGCATCAGTGGCGACTCTCCGAGAGTCAGCAGGCCTAAATCGACTCAGAGCGTAGATTAGGCCATATCCCTGCTCCTCTGGTGGTCTGATATTTTCTGACCTGATGTTCCAGGTTCTAGAGAAATAGGCATTATAGGCATTACAGTGATTTGTAGACATCAATTCCTTGGAATTTAATATTTAAAAAATGGCAGGTCTAGTGAATTAAACTACACTCTTCATGGCTTCAAAAGGACCCAATCCTCAGTTAATTGAGGAAGTGATGGATCATTGAATGGTAATGGGAGGGTATCACGGCTCGTGACTCCGCTATATCGTTTGGTGAGCCTGTTCACAAGAATTGGTGAATGCCTCCGGACTGGAAGAAAAATGGATTTACCGTATCATGCTTGGAGAAAATGCTATAAGAACTGGAGGTCGCATGTTCAGATGAGCAACTTGGAACGGTTCCAAATCTTGGAGGTAATTAGCATTATAGAAATTTTTCGGCAATCCCACAGGAGGGGCCCGGTGATCTAGCCTCTCAGAGGGGATTCTAATATGTGGAAATGCGCTGCGAGTAGCACGGTTATCTGTATTGAATCTGGTGGAAAGATAGAGCCGATCAAGGATCTTAAAGAGATTGCGGAGCATAGGGGACCGCCACTCCATCTTGGTGATTGCATATTGATTTTCACCCACTTCGTGAGCAGACTCGTCGCCACTGCATACACTGTGGGGCACGCTGCTCAGAATGTCAAGGCACGCTCTCATATTGGGGTCAAAAGAGTAGGCCTCGCAGGCTTTCTGGCGACGGGTCATCAACTATGTCAAAGTCAGTTCACTCTAGATTCCAGTGTGCACAACTACCTACATTCCGTCGTCGCATGTCACGCGCACTTGCTTTGGTCTGGTCAAGTTGGTCGATTACGCTCTTTCCTTTGCTAGCGGTGATATGCCTCCGGATTGTTCTTACATGAACTAAAAATGCTTCCTTTACATCTTCTTCGTCCTCCGGGCCAAAGCCATAAAGTTCTGATTTAATGAAGTGATCTGCAAACACGGCTGATAGCCTCTTGTTCCAGGCAGAACGGGGCATCGCAAGGTCTATTTCAAACCTTGTGATAGAAGGGCCATGTCCTGGGTTCCCAGTCCATGAAAACCGTTCAGCATCTGCTTTTTCGACAAAGGCCACATCTCTGACTTCGTTTGTCTCTGGATCCACAACACCGATTTTCAAGAGTCGTTTGGTGTGTTTACGTATACCTTCCTGGCCAACTGACATGAGCGGTCACAATGTAGATATCATGGCCTTAAGTAACCTACTTGTAACTTCAGTTTCTGTGCACCTCTGTGCTGTGGACAATGGACTGGGACAACATTGTCATCCACTTCTGACCATGCTTCTTCCGATAATGAGCGAAACCCCCTCATCGTGGGCATCTTTGAACCGCCTCTCCCACGTTTCTTCGTCGGTTTTTTCTGCTTGAATGGCGGCTTAGCAACCTACAAAAGTCAACTTGGTGGTGCGGGCAACAATATCATTATAACTGACCGAGGAATCTGTTAGGTACCCTGGGCCTGTCAATGGGATGGGTCCCTCGTCATCTGCGTCGGCCTCTCCGTCATCAGAATCATCAGGATCGGGCTGGAGGTGAGTCAGCAACAAATATCTGATCAGTTAAAGTCAAGATAGCCTTGAATAGGAAGTCTACTCGCCTTCTTTGTAGCCACGAAAGGTCGACTTGGCGGATGTACTTCAAGCCCTGTGATATTTCCCTTAAGAAATCCATAATCAAACGCTCAGCCAGCACGATTGAAATTGTGTGAAACCTACAGAAAAGATGCAATCAAGTCTAATCGGTGATGGCAGCAAATTGTCCTCAATCTCATTGCCACGCCGGCGGTCATGTTGTAGAGAAGGTTGGACGCGAAGGTGATGGAGAGTAGGTAAGCGAGGGGACGAGGTCATAAATGCGAGACTCCTCCCGTTCTCGCGGCTTAAGAAGGAGATCAGATCCTCTTCGTCGAACCCGTTCCAAACGTTGTTGGAACCAGTTCTAGTTGTCTTCTCCTATGTGCATATTTTAATACAGAAAGAGGGAGAGGATATACTTATCACACTCTGACCTGGTTCTGAAGAAAAACTTCCAGTTTCTAAAACAGCCGAATTTGAGTACGAAACTAGGGAAATCATTGGACTCAATGCTCACCACCTCGTCTGTCAATGATGTTCCAGGTTGATCTCTGGATATCGGAATCGTTTCTCTGAAAGAGCCAATATTGCAGATACTATTGATAGACCACCGAGCACTGTTAGTTTCATCGACATCCAAATAACCTCCATTCAAGAAAGTAGTTAGTGAATTATTTACAAACCATTTACTCCCTTCTTCCATGGCATTAGAAACACCTGATTCGACTGTGTTGTGTGAACCATTTATCTTCCATGTGGTGTTGTCTCCCTCGGTATTGGCCCCATTGACAATATTGGCAGCCACGATGGCAGAAGCACCTGTACGAGCATTGATTCAAGGAGCAAAATGCATACCGTTAAATTGAATACCTTTCAAGCCTGAGTCTGAGCAACCCATGGTCAATGAATTCATCTTCTCGATCATGCGCCTGTTGTCATTCAAAGACACCGCAGCTGAACGAACGACATCCCGACTCTCAGGCTGATCCCCATTTTCCCCAGAAAAGTCGAAGTCGGCGGACCAAGGATTTCACGTCACATCATATTCCCAAGCTTGCTGGGATCCAGGAATTTCACTCCGTGATCGCCTGTGTCCTAAGTTTTCGTCAGGGTGGTGGGATAGTATGATTCTTGGATTGCCATAGTACGCAGCACTTGGGTTTTTCTGTCTGCTCTGCGAATGGAGTACTACCGACGGATCATGATCAGTCACAATTCAATTGAGAATCTGCCTTTGAAAAGTACAAGGGTCACAAATGGAGTAAGATTTATGAAAGACGCCTTGTTCTGTCAATCATCAAGTTGTTGCCAATCAAGTATACCCTTCAACACTTTGTTTGTGACTGTGAGCCTTTGTGAGCGTAAATAATAATTCACCCTTGTTCCATGCCCAAAGGGAGAAGATGTTCCTCGATTTGACGACTGGAAAACTGGGACTTCCCGTGGTATGGACATTTCCGACCATTCCCAAAAAAGCAGGTCATCCTAATGAGGAAGGTCAGAATTTGGCTGAGCGCATTGACATTTCTCTCCACCTCGTCTACCATGGTGCCGAGACCAACCTTCAAAGTCAAAGTCTCAAAGAGCGACTGTAAAAACGGCTTTCCATCAAGTCTGGCAACAAATACGTGGGTACTTGCTGTCAGGAAGTGAAGCAGAAAGGCTTCAAACAAATTTACAAAAGCAAAACAAGATGGTTTCAACAGCTCATGTTGGACGTCATCAAGCCTTTGTCATCGTAGTATTCACTTCTTCCCTGTTTGTTTTCACTTCACAACCTGCCTGGTCTTTAGTCACACTCAAGAACTTAAGTATATAAAGAGTATGCATGATGGAACGTCTGACCCTAATCTGTGGCAGGCGTTCGAGCCTCACATTCCATCGGCAAAGCATTTCCGCATCAAAAAATTCTATAACTTCTAGATGTATCTCCTTAATACGCGCGGGATACATGTAGAGTGATTGTTGCTTCGTACCTGGTACGTGCCTGGTACGTGCGACTTACGTACCTGACCTAGACAAGTAAAAGATATATTCGAGGTTGTCCGATAGTTATGCTACATGTGAATTGTAACGAAATTGTAACACTCTAAACAAAGGCAACTCGCCTTTGTTTCTTGCTCCTAATTATAAGGCATAACATCACAAATACTGTACTACACGATCATGTTCGGAAAATCTTTTTTGATTCCCATTCAGATGTATAAATGCTGGTATTTGATCTTAATAATTAAACAAAGGAAAAACTGGTACCTCGTGCAATAGGCGGTCAATATAGGAGACAGGAGCCAAGACGGACCACAATCGAGGGGCACGTTTGGAGCTCGCAATCAAGGCTACTGCAATCAATTGAAACTATATGTTTGTCCTGTCAACATCGAGTCACGAGAATTCATGGAATAACCCAAGCTGCAATATAATAAATAATGACAGTGAAAGATCGCTGACTAGCACCCTGCCCTATCTGAGCCGAAAGCCAATAATGTTTTTCAGTATCCGCCATTCGGGGCATGTTTGCCTTCTCATTGTGACTGGTCTCACTCTGAGCATTGCCTTCGCTCTGTTCATTACAGCCTTGAAGTCAAATTTCTCCTATGTAATCGTGCCTATCTGCGCCGTTCCGCTGCTAAGGGACACGGAATTCTGTTCCATTGTTGTCGCACGAGGATTCCAGGAGGCTCTAAATACCAAGTCGAAAACAGCAATCACCATTACTTGCAGGATTCTGGGAGCAGCAAGATTCCCCTTCTGCTCGGAACACTTGCGCAAAACGTCCGACGGCGGGAGCACACTATCTCCTAATCCTTTATCATCTTCTCTTGACGGGCAATTCACTGCCTACAAACAACTCGTTGCTTCCAGTACATCGACACCGGTGTATGGGCGGGAAATTAGAGACATCGTCCTCTCTCTCAATGATATGTCTATTCTATTGAAGGGTTCCTCCTTCAAGAACAAAGAAGCCATCTTGTCGCATCTCGGTGCCATTCGCCTGGCTGCTCGAGAAAGCGCACGTCGCCTACAGAAGTATACAGCCAAGCTTTTGTCGTCCATTACATTGTACGTCACAATCCGATATGCAACCATTTTTTTGTATGCTGAAAACCACATAGAATACTTACAGCTTCTGAATTCACAATAGAGGTGGCACAAGGTGTCGTCTCAGATGACTGGCGCTCCAGCTTGTGGTTTCTCCCACCTACTTCACTCAAAGGTCAGGAGCGACTCCAGGCGGCATTTCTTCACACTATTGATACGTTCGACACCCTCAACCATGATCTTTCCCATCTCAACGGTGAAACGCAGGAAGCGATTGCAATCTTGGACGGTTATGTCGAGGTTCTTGTTAACCTTATCTACGACGACGCTCTTGTCGATGCCAACCAAGAACTCAGCGAGATCCTTGGTCGTTTCTGGACCCAGCTGGGCGGGCATCGTACGCTTCTGTCTGGTGCCCGTGAACACGTTGACACATTGAACAGGGTTGGAAAATGCACTCAGCTTATGCGTTCCTTTGTGTTAGATGTCCAGCTTCAGCTAGAAAGCCTACAGACGGTTGCAGAAGAATTACGAGCCCAAGCGGCCGAACCCTTGCTCATAAACAGTCCAATTCCAACCGTGAACATCATCAAATCACTGAAGGACGGATGCATAGTGTTGAAGGATGAAGTCTGGACTAGTTCATTTTTACGTATCAAGTCCTAGGGATGGGGTGTAAATAGGTGAAAGCTATGAATTGGTCATGGTCCCGTAACAATTTTATACATTTATTTCCATACAACTGAAGTCTTAGCCATGAAGCAATCACGTTCATGTTGGAGACTTTGAGAAATGTCAGAAAGCTGGTCCCAGCAGGAGAGAACCCCGTAATTTAGTAAGTAGTCTGGCATTGGGTAATTCCTGTTCCTAGCAGCCATGGGTGCCAATAAGCGCTTCACAACACTGCATTTGGGTCACTGGTCACTGGGCTCGATCATAAAACCTTGCCGTTCTGACTTGTTTGATTTAATCATGCACTTGTTAAGGTCTCTGATCCAAGAATCTATTCTACATCTCTCCTAACCCACTCTAGATATTTTAAGAGACGTTGTGAGATATGAGTTGAGTTAGAACCATAGTTGAGGGGGAAATCCAGAGTAATTTCCTCGTTATGGCTCATGATTGAAAGGGACTTCAAGTTCGGCAATCTCATCAGATGGTGGAGGCCCTTGGTGGTTGGCTGTCGGCGGGAATCTTGACCAGATTCTGACAAAAGGGATGTAAGCAGTTGGAGCTGCGTCAGATAAGGCCAGGATGTGGCCATCATTTCCAGACAGGCATTGTCGATAACAATGTTCAAGTTTTGTTGCGTGTGAATGACGCGGAGAATTCGAAGGGCATGGGCCGTTAATAATGGTTGCAAGCATTGAAAGGCGGGGAAATTGTGCCGTTCAAAGGTGTCAGAGACAATGATCATGGATTCTAAGCTGACAGAAGAGCTCCGGGCCAGTGCCTCAAAGCATGCATGATAACAGCTGATGGCTTCCCCATCGTCAAAACAAAGAACAACATGGGTAAAGGATCCAGCCCCCACGATATACATGAAAGACGAGGCTCGACCTGTCAATTCTATATGCTTGAGGTTACAATGCCATTTTTTCGTCAAAGCGAACGAAACTGTGGCAGTACAAACGAAATGTCGCAGATCGGCGAATTGATGTAGGTTGTTGAGGAAATCGTAGAGAGGATTGGAAGGTCGCAGGGTGAAGGGATGAATCTCGAGTCGCAAAAGGTTACGAAATTGTAAAAGATCCTGAAGTACGTGCTGATCTGTGATATATTCATCAAGAAATGCATGTGAATCGAGTCAAATGTCGATTAAGGATGGAGTGGAGAAGCATTTGATCATGGAAGGTCCATTTGGCAGTTCTAGAGTCCGCAGACAAGGAAAAATAGCAGCCCTTGTGTATCTGGCCTGATAAATCATCCGGAAAATCTCAGGATCAATGTCTTTTTCGCCTGTAATGGTCGACGACAGGAGGCTGATGAATTTGCAGATGCTGGGTGCGTAGACGTCGAAACATGTTAACTCCCATGGAGGCAGCTCTGTATTGGCCAGGCGCTAAAAACACGTTTTAAGTCTGTGCAATGTTAGGTAGACAAGACATTGTAACTAACCCACAAGTTGTCTTTAAAAATCAGAGATGGTAGCAGGCGAAGCACATAAAATGCAGAGGGAAGAACAGCCTACAAGTACCTGATAGCCGAGTAAAATGCAGATGAAGATACTTGGATCAGCGAAATTAGGGATCGCTTGGTTGCATAGCTAGCAATAACGTCAATGATGACAGCATTTCCAAAAATCTGCAGTAAGCGGGATATTCAACCACTTACTTTGTGGGATTGCACAAGGATGGCGCTTGCAGCCTCTGTGCGAGCGAATGCGGAAAATTCAGTGTTGCAGCAAGTTATGTGCATCACGCAACTGGGAGACTACATCAAACAAGTCCCAGACTCGGAGACTTGATATATCGAAAGCCTAAAGGTACAACAATTGAAACAAACACAGTTGTTTCGTGAAATACAATGCATTTCAGATTCAAAAGTCCTTTCGGGGTGACGTTTGTGTCGGTGGGCCTTTGTGATATGTCCCTATCACGATGTGGCGGAGCTGAAAAGGTTCAAGTTGTTCTTGCGAGTCACGACCACAGATTTCTATCGATGTCGACTGGTCACATGAAGAAAATTTAGGAGGTGTTTCAGGTTGTACAAGGACGATGCGCTTCAAGAAGTAGTGGATTTGTATGTACAGACCACACGAATATCACATTTGAATTGAATATCAGTAGCATAGAGCAAAGACCTAGACCATAACATGATTGAGACCAGTCAAGTAATTGAAAAAGTAACTGAAATCAGCACTGCTGTCTGCAAGAAGCCAAACAAATATGGCAAGTGAAACAAGCAGGACAGAGCACTTCAGTGACCGGGTGATAAACGCCAAGGTGAGACCCCGTCTGATGTTTTTGGTGAGTCTTGCAGTTCTATGAAATAGGAATACTATTACATACTTTGCTGTAGAATCTGGTTTCCCTGGTTTACCATCATATGCCTCCCAGACCTCAACAAAGTCTCTGTTGACTCGGCCAGCAGTACCACACACAATGAGAGAAACGGGAGAGAGATGATTGTTGTATTGCTGAACCAAATGGTGGGTTAAACGACCACAGCTGGACCTAGAATAAGACTCACAGCAAGGGATATGACTGTGAGAGGAGTGAATGCCCGGAAGTCAAATCGATAAACAAGCTGAGGTATCGATGATACCTCAGCTGCACTATATACTACAAAGGAGGGCTGTGCTATGCTGTGCTAAGCTGTGCTAACCCTGTACCCTAGTCCGGTATGCATAAGCGACTGTACGTAAAACGATGATAACGAAGGCATCACAAGGAAACGTGACGCCGGTCCGAAGAGGAGACTACTATGAAGAAGAGGGGATACGTACGATGGGCGGTGCGGCCCTAAGTCCGAGTCTAGAGAGATGACGAGGGCGAAGGGCTAGGCAGGGCTAGAGGCAGACCGAACTCGCGGTCCCGTTACAATGACGATGCCTTTCTCTGAAACGAAGCCTCAGAATGAGCTGAGATCAGTGAAGGGAAATATACCTTGATGGTCAAGACAATACACTGCAGAAGGCAGGATCGAACCAAGGTGAAAAATAGGAGACTCGCCAAAGGAACTGCCACCTAAAATGAATTCGCCTCCCTGGATGAAAATTACAGGCAAGCATGTCTGTTTCGACTTGACCCCAATTTTGCAATGAAACATTCTCCTCAATCTACCCGTCTCAACATCGTATACATCAAAGCCAGTTGACAGGTTTGACACGACCAGGAATCATTGATCAACCGAAAGCGATGCATTGCCACTGTACTGCCAAGTAAGAAGACCACATTCTACGATAAGGAAACTCTTACATCAATGTATCCATGGTAAAGGTTTGTAGAACGCTTGATGTTTCCGTATCCCATATCCTGAGGGAAAGAAGGTCATTCCTGGTTTGAGTCCCCTTCTTTATGGAATGGACTTACAATACACCGTGATGTAAGTAACATATGAGGAGTCCATTAGGAGAGATTGAATTAGCCCAATGTACTGCCGTTGCCACCACGGGCTTTGAGGTCTGGTGGGGAGTATACTTCAGATATCTCTCTGTTTGAACTGTGACTTCGATACCACATAAGATGTTATGCCAGAATTAGAGTCCAGTTCGGACACACCATTTTTCTCTGCTGGAATGCAGAAAACCAATACATTCGAACCAGCACCAGATGCAATGAATCCTCTGCGGTGAGGTGCCAAGCATTCAATGGCAGTGTCGCCATGAAGGGAAAATCTGTACGCAGTGTATGGGTTCTAGAAGCTGTTGGTCAAGGATTGGACGCACTGGCATGAGAACCACGAACCTGGCCATGCCTTGTCAATAGAACGAGCACACCATCTTCCATGCCAGCAATAACTCTTGTATCATCAAGCCACACAACAGAGGAAAATCCGCGGCTGAAACACGCATCGTATCAGAAGAGTTCTTGTCCAGACGACATTGACCAGATGAATAATCATCCATCAATCCCTATGCTCACAAGTTTTGAGCTGCTGGGACTAAAGTCCAAGGCCATGACAGAATCATTATGTCCATCGAGTCGAAACTTGGGTCTGTAGAGTAGTGTAAGATACGTGCCGAGGGCCGCGGGACCGGATGCCGCGGCGCGGGACGGGATCAGGATACGAGACGGGACGGGAGTTCGGAAGAGAACTAAAACGGAAGAGAGGACTTACTGCCAAGGTATTACACTTGGCCCGCGAGAATCGCAGTCCTGACCGGGATCGGGAGTTAAGCGCGGGAGAGCTTAACTGACGGGAGATGGAAGCAAGAAGATTAACTTGATATTCTGACTGCCGACCCACTTCGGGGTGCGGCAGTATTTAACTAACTAAATACAATGGGACCGTGTACAATAGAAGCGCGGGATAATGGAACGG
>Ga0307509_10012275_pt1 | contig 10270 bp, 14 predicted proteins | sample 10_EM_MG_FD_202245 | JGI IMG/M metagenome (GOLD analysis project Ga0307509, IMG submission 202245) | Populus trichocarpa ectomycorrhiza microbial communities from riparian zone in the Pacific Northwest, United States - 10_EM | ecosystem: Host-associated > Plants > Roots > Unclassified | place...
GGCCGCTACGCCATGGTCATCGTAGGAAACTACAAGACAAATGTAGCCGTCCTTATCGGTGCTGACGCACCTATTATTCTTGAACGTAAGTTTAGTACTCAATTGTCCCTTGAAATTATATTCATGAAAATTTAAGCGTACCGGGGATCCAGCGTGGAACTCGGTGACCCGAGAACGTCAACGGTCCTAGCCTCGGTTAGCAGCGCATTACAAGATGCATTCTCGGTCTACCAGCGCAAGCGTGACGCGTGGATTTCCAGAAGCGGATTGTCTGTATCATCGGAAACCGATCCCGCGACCACATTCTTTGCATTCGATTACATGATCTACGATGGCACTCAGGATAACATATTGCAAGAAGCCCACGCTGAACTTGTACGTATCCATATCACCCACCTTCTTTGTTCACCATGCCGAGTTTATCTCCATAGTATGCGAAATGTCATCGAGCGCTTAAACCGAAGAATGTCTGGCTTGCGTCCAACGACCATGAAGGTCAAAGTGGGATCACTTCGCCTATTCTACAAGGATCACTCTTGACGAGACTGGCGTTCTTAATCCACGCTGTTCCTGGCTACGATTTGTTCGAAAAGCGGATTGTGCTCTTTGCGTACGGTTCGGGAGAAGGCAGCTCATTTTTGTCTTTACGTGTCAAGGGAGCCACGAAATATATTCGGGACACTATTGGTACACTAGAAATTTCTGACCTATCGTCAAGGAATGGGTCAAAAAATGGCTTAGGGTTAACGCTCTTGTTGTGTATCATATCATTATGTTTCTGCCTTTGGTATTTGTAACATGGACTATCGAGTTGTTCCTTCGGCCTGCGCGGGAGGATCTGGCGAATTTAACGACGATTGCCGCATAGATGAGCTGACCAGATGATTTCCGCACCAGTTGGTCGATCTCGCGGTCGGTTGGCCAAACACGAGGTGGAAGTGACCGCAGCTCATGCGTCATTTTCACAGACTCGAAGCTCTCCACAAAGAAGAGCCTGATGTCGTCGTCCTGGGTGGTACCTGTCATCTAAGACAAGCCGGGAGGTGATTGAGGAGAGATTGATCGTTGAATGAATCGCGGATTGCTTTTTCGGGGCGGCTGGCGATAAGGAAACAGATGGGAATGTAAGGATCAGTTGCGACAGCTTCTTCGATGAGGTGCCTTAACTGTGGAATCGCGGTGAGTAGCTGGTAAGCTAAGGATGCGATCAGTCTTTCTTCGTTGTTGCGACCAGCTGCACTTCGGGACCAGAAGAAACTGGCCACTAAACAACCCAATTCGTGGCATAGTTCTGCGATCTCCTGCGCAATTGCAGATTTCCCAGCTCCAGCGGGACTGTTAAGCCACTTGATGAACGTCGTCTTCTGTCCGTCTTGAATCCAATCGATGATAGCCTGAATAACTGCTACGCGGGTTTGGGGATGGCATTTCGGGGGATCATATTCAAGTCGTTCGCGTGAGTTGTGGAATGCACCAGGAGTTATTGTGTACCTTTCTTCCTTGTGATCACCGTGGAGTTTCCTCCCTTGATCTTGATATCCTTGGATTTCTTGAACATAGTAGGTGTAGCGACCAGCCCTACCTTGTTGGTGGTAAGAACCTCGTTCGTCCTATAACCGCATTGACACCACCGCCTGTCATCGTGCGGCGGTTTCCCTGCGAATGAGGCCGTGTATTAGCATCTTGCGGGAGTTGCGCGCAGTCACAAGTAAATATGAATTCGTTAACCTAGCTGATAGTCTATGTGGTGCGCGGAAACAAACGACATGACGTCGACTGCTCGACGGGGCGAAGGACGATAGAGTGGGCGGATGAGCCCCTTCCATTGATCCTCCTCTATCAGGTTGGTTTGGGTAAGACCGTAGGTAATGACATAGAGGTGATTGTATCGGAGCGGGTGGGTGGGGGAAAGAAAATGAGGGCCCGAGACGAGGGGAAGTACGTAGATTAGGATAGTGATTGTAAGGTTAAGAAATAAAGGAGTAAACGTGTCGTGACGGCGCTGTCCCCAAGAAGGTACGCCCATGTGACGATTCACTTGGGTGTCTCCAAACCCCGAATAAAACACATTGGTCAGTTTTCCAACTCCATTTGTGAGCGAGTTTCAACAAGGTTCCGAATCCGACGGATATGGTCGGATCGTGGTAGCGGTCACTTCACTCTACGTAGTTTATTTTCCATCACGGTTCCCTATAACTGGATGAGAGAAATAGAGAAGCAGAGACATGGGCTTATCTAAATTTAGGGATTCGACTCCTGTATATAGGAGGGACAAGGTAAGCACCCGATATATTCAATCACTTCATCAATTTATGATATTGCTTGCCTTCGTTATTCTAGCTCAACCTCCCTTCAAGGTTTTTCCGATCAAGTAAGAAGTGATTGATGATCCTGAATAGGCGAGAAATATCCGTGGATCAACAGGCACAATTCAAGGTAGATTCGGAGGAAATTCTCGGCTTCTTTGATCCGTTCAGTACGTTTCAAGTCCTTGCGTTTTCGACCACTTTTTTTTCTGCAAAGGAAATTCACCGGTAAGCCAATCGCCTCGAAAATGTTTTGGTTCATTATCGCAGTTCCCGTCCATCCGCAGGTCCAATCGCAAACCTTGACGACCCTTACCACATAGGTAGTGCGGTGGGCTGACTCATGGTAGGAAAACTTTCAATAGGTTTGTGTCGAAGTGAGTACGCCGATGTACGCAGCGGAATAGATACCCTGTGTGGGCAGTGGTGGCACAGCATTACCCTGATTGATGAAGCACCGCTTTCCTTTTCTGGCCATGTATGTAATGACTGCGGTGTGACATTTTACCAAATTTATAACGTGAACGGTGTGGAGAGACACACTGACGATGGCCAATCCTCCCCTACCTCCCAAACCCCGTGAAACAAGCAACACAATTCCGGGCCCACCGCCTCCAATTCCTCCTCTACCCCCGGATCTACGTCAACAAACCGAGAGGTATAATACACCAAGTAGATATGAACTGGAATCGCCGCCCCACTTTGAGAATCCACTCATCGCACCGCGACCTCACCGACTCGATCATTCGATACCCGCAAATGTGTGTCCCTTTTCCTCTTTCGTAGAACGATCATGCTTACTTGTACAGATGGCACGCACGCTCGACGATCAGGTCCATCAACAACAGCAGATCAACTACACCCCCGGTTTTGCGATACCCAACGCCTACCCATCTCAACCATATACCCAACAACCTGTCGTTAACATAACACAATCCATCGCCAATCTCTCCATGGTTCCAATTCCCCAGCCTCCGCCGCCACCAAAGCCCGCCTCACCACCTCCAGCGCTTCCATCACTGACTGCACCTTTACCCATCCTCTCCCAACTACAGGCCGCCGCGAACCAGATCCAGGCTCCCACGCATGACCCCGCACTCAAGATCGCTTGGTGTCGGGATGTCTTCTTTCTTGTTGATCGCTCACAAGGGAATGCTGTCGCCACAGACCCTCCAGTGGGGCCTGTAACTATTTCTGACCTCGCCCTTTCCCATCTCGCACACATCGCCGTCCAGATCGTGTTACAGCTCGCTTCGTCATGGAGCCCAGGTGAAGGTCGACCGAAGATGCCCCTTCATGTCGCCGAAGCCATCTCTATCCGCGCCACTCTCGCCTCAACGGGTTCTTTCCCAGAGTTCGTGCGGCACAATCCACGAACGGCCTTCCGCGACTTCGAGGCAGCTGCGAGGGGCGGCTTCGTTGGGGCTTGGTTCCGTCTTGGGAGAGATTACGAGAATTTCAACGACCATGCACACGCAAAGGAATGTTTCGAACGAGGGGCGAAACTCGGTGTGGAGAGTTGCATCTATGTGAGTTTATCTCGATATTTCCAGATATATTTGCCAAATTAAAACACTATAGCGAATGGGGATGGCGCATTTACTAGGGCAACTTTCCTTGCCTCAATCAACGACACTTGCTCTACCACTCCTCAATCGCGCTGCTCTCCTCTCATCTATATCCACACCACAACCCTCCTACGTCTACGCTCTCCTCCTTCTCTCCGAGTTCACGCAAATCACCGTCCCACCTGCTCTTTTCGCCCCTTTCATCCCTCCCGGTTCCTCGCCCACTCTCGAAGCTCGCAAACACCTCGAAAGAGCTGCGTACCTCCACTTCCCTGCCGCCCAATACAAACTCGGCCACGCATACGAGTTTGCAGAACCACCATTTGTATTCGACCCCCTTCTGAGTGTGCAGTATTATTCCTTGGCGAGTCAGCAGGGCGAAGTTGAAGCGGATATGGCACTGTCCAAGTGGTTCCTGTGTGGAAGCGGCGGTGCCGCGGCTGCGGCTGGAGGTGTCATCAACCCGAGTGGTGGGTTTGAGAAGGATGAAGCTCTGGCGTTGACGTTTGCGGAGAAAGCTGCCAAGAAAGGGCTTCCCGCAGCAGAGTTCGCGATGGGATATTACGCCGAGGTAGGCGTCGGGCAGCCGAGAGATGTGGGCAAGGCAGTGTATTGGTACAAGTTGGTAAGTTCTCCACGCTCTCTTTGTATTTCAAATCGCCTCACCCTCCAGTAGGCCAACTCACATGGGAACGCCGATGCCTCTGCGCGTCTTGCGGCACTCACGCAATCCAACCCCCAGTCCCTTTCGCGGCAGGAGCACGACACCATCACCGAGGCCAAACTGGTGCGCCGACGCACACAAGCAGCTATTCGTTCCGATACCCAGCCCGTCAGTCCGCCATGGGAAGGGACCACATTCCCAACGATTCAGGAGATGGAGGTCGGCGGGTCGTCCACGGCACCTGGTCGAGGGCGGGCCGGGAGGAGAAGACAAGACGGACGCATGGTGGTAGACGTTATCCGCAAAAACTCGCTGGCTTCTGGATATACACCTGCGGCAGCATCACCTGTACCAGTGCCTGGGAAGATGCCTGCGCTGCGCGAATCGAGCCCACAACGGCAAAGCAGACGATACGATTGGGATGGAGCCAATCCCCCCCCTGCTTCGTCGTCCAACCCGACCTCTTTATCTTCCTCCCCTCCGCGCATTGCCAGCCCGGGGCGTCGCACCGAGTCACCTGGGCTTTCGAATTCTCCCAGTCCTGGTCGGCCAGTAGGCGGGCGGAATCCTAGTCCTGGCCCGGGAAGTGGAAGGAGCAAGCTCGAGAGGATGCGGTTGAACCTCGACGATCCTGCACCTATCGTTCCATCGGCGCCTACATCATCATCAAATGAAGGAGGGAACACCACTGGCGGCAATAAAAGTAAAGTGCAAGGAATTTCGCTCATCGATTCTGCACCAACGAGTCTACCGACTGGTGCACCGCCGCTGAACACGCCTATGACTACATCGGGGGGTAAGAAACCACAGACGTTCGCTGAAATGGGATTCCAAGGCGCCAAGGCAGACGACAAGGACTGCGTGATCATGTAAACAGCATATGTACTGAGTATATCACATATTTCTCTCAATCGACAATTCAGGATGATTGGAATCGTACCCGTTCAGCGGGTAATTAATTATTTAATTATGAGCCAAGTGGCCTTCGGCCAAGCCGTTGATCGTCATGGAGCCCCAAGTGGATCCACAGTAGCCAGAGTGTATCGCACATGATTTTCATGTGTTCTCCTCGATGCCTGGGTGACACCCATTGCAGGCACGTTAACAACAGCGTGAAGATCATTACATGATATATTTAGAACGACCCATTAGGACCTGGTTGGGACACTTTGAGTGACAGGTCAGTCGAGAATTATTTAAAAGCGAGGTCGAAATCAGAAAACTCCAACAAGTGCAAATTTTAGTAGTTATGTAGCGTTATCGCCTCTCCTCACCTAAGTACCTGGGAAAAGTTGATGTGGGTTTACGGATTCACACCAATTTTGTTCGCACAAGTTTTATTCCCTCTTTCCTTGAAATCTCCTCCACGTTTTGCAACATGTCGGGGTTTCTAAACCAGAGCTTCGATGAACGTGACACGAACTATCTAAAGTATGAAGGAGACTGAATCTTGGGAGGCTCCTACAACGCCTGTGACGCTAGTAATGTAGGGGAAAAAGGGACGTTGTCTTCCACAAAGGATCTGGACGCGGGGGTCACCGACTCGTCAAATGAATTCTGGTTGTATGAGGAACAAGGTTCAGCAAACGTAACACTTACCTCAAGTCCGCACCAAGTGTTTGTTAAAAATGTCAAAAACTCAATCCTGAGGGTCATGTGACCAAAATTGCCCGGATCAATTCTCTCATCACCTCTTCTTCTCAACCGTCCCCATTGCGCCGTCGGTCCCAGTTTCGGAAGCGACTGGGCTGAACCCTTGGACCACGTAGGCACGCTGGGCGATGCCAGATTCCTGGTATATCGAACGTTTGTACTGGAGCATCAATGTTGCAAGTTCTCGATTTTACTTCGACAACAATCTCAACCTCGCTCACAACCTCAATCTACCCTCTTATCCTACCAAGCAATGCGGAGCACCTCACCACTCCCGGCATGTCCACTACTTGTCTTCACAAGTGCTCCCATCCCTTCCACTTGGCGTGTGTACCTTTCCACTGAGGTCTCAGCACGACACGAAGTACTCCCCGCAAACTAGAAGGCCCTTTGTTTCCGAATACATCTGTCGAGTTCAGACCACCAGTGTGAATTGGTATGCCGAAAATGAGGATCAGGTTGACAAGTATTCAATCGCATGAACTACGACGATGACTGCGTTCAAGAATCAGGGATATGGTGGGGACGAGTGGTCGCGAATGCAGAAGGTATGTACGTATCTTAGCAGCATTCTTCTGCCACAATGCCTTGTACTCACCATTCATAGGTTTCTTCCCCTTTCATTCGCTATCATGAACCTCAACGGCGGCGAAGAACCACGCACATCATATCTTCAGGTATGTAAGTTGGCCCACATGTCGATAAAGAGTAAACTCGCTCTATTCTACAACTTTGACATGGCCTCTGGCTTTCTTTCAAGCCTATGGGCATGGTTACCACAACCAGCGACGCTGAGTGGGAGATTTGTGGTTGGGTTGGGTTGGGTTAGACGATGTCACAGTGTCAACAGCAGCTGCCAGTCATGGTAAGTATCCACCATACAACCTACGATCGAAAGCGGGAACTTACCACAGCATACATCTACGAGATTAGCTACGATGCGCCCTCACGCATCCCACAACCGAATTGAAAAGGGAGGAGTTATTCGCGCTCCCGTCGCCTTGGGCTCTTGGACAGAGACGAAGCCGTTGACGGCCTCAATGGCGGCTATGACGGCAGGTATGTCAGTACCCACCCATCACGTCAATGGTCCTAGTTATTTACCCCCCAGACTCGTTCTACCTAGCCTCACACCCGTAGACACCATGCAGGTTGGACACCACCAATGACGAGGCTATGCGGGAAAAATGGCTTCTGGTAGAAAGGTCTTCGACGACAAGAGAAAGCGGCACAGATGTAAGTGGTAAGCGACTTCGACGTGACTCGGTTTTATCAAATCCATCTCATACTCGGCGTCGTTAGCTCCTTCCCTGCGGTACAAGAAGCCGTAAACCGCTCGCGCGAGTTCCAGCTCAACAACTTGGTCGTTATACTACCCCAACACGATCGAGCATAAATCCTCGCCTTCCTACCGCCCGACTAACCAGGACATCCTCAGCTGCAGTCGCATAAAAACGACAGGAATCATGGAGACGATGTTCAAGGTTGGCGAGTTGACATATAACCTGTTATATTTTGGTGGCAAGATGAGCGTGTATGTAGACGAGAACGTCACATGTTCCCTTCCTCTTTTTCCATTCTTCTCGCCCCTGATGCCCATTTAAAAAAAAATCAGAACCACATACAAGAGGCCCTTATTCTTACCCCGTTCGGCTCGATATGTAATTTGCGGTTTGTCGAGACGTATGTTCTTCTCTCACTTCTCACTGCAACTTTGTTTCCATACTGACATATTTTCAGATCCTCCTCTTGAATATTCGTTAGCACATTCTAATTTGTCCTTTTATAGTCCCTTTCAACTCGAATTTAGCCCCACCGCGAGCGCCATTATTATTTGAAGGACGGATAATCGTTTAGACAGCTCACAAGGGAGTACCGAACGGTACAGTTGTTGGAGAGCAAGGAGATGAACGGTACGTTCTATCAAATCACTTTTCATCTTTTCTAAACCAATATCACATTTCTCTAGCCTTTTCCCACAAGGACCAGGGCCCGCGCCGAGCGGCATTTTTCATATATACATGGGCTATCGTCAATCAAGTTGTGTGATGGGGTTCCACCATTGAGTGTGGATTCGGCTTTCGCAAGCATCAGGAACATCAAATGAGTAGGTTGGTATTGACGACAGCAGCTACAAGCGAGACAGTGAGTTGAGGTCACCGCAGATCACGAATCAGTAATTCCTCTTGGCTCAGTGTATGATTCAGAAACTAGTGTAAATGTCGACGAGCGTCGGGGGCTTATCTCCATTACTATGGTTCGTCAATACCATGCATACCCCGGACATGTTTTTGCTCACCTCAACGACGACAGGGAGCGGTAGAATTGATGTAAAACTTGGGAGCTAGGTGTGAGCACACCGACGAGACAAACAGGTTCCGCGGAACGTATCTCCTCGATGACACCAAAGGTTATCTGGAGGTTCCGTCGAACCTGTTCATCTCGATGGCGCCCTCAAAACATACCTTCTAAGTTTGTCGCTAATATCGATAGAGATGCACTGGCTCCTCTTTGTTGATTTGTATGTTCACTGCATGAACGAACTAGGGAAGTGGTAAGGTAAGTGCTGAGTGTCGATCGGGGGTGGTTCAGACTCACTATATTCCTCAAAGCTCCCACCAGTGACCGCCCTTCGTTCGCTGTGCCCGGAGGCAGCTCAAGCCCACCACTGCGCTGTGCTCGTGAACTTCAAAGCTATGTCAGTTGTTTCCTGTGTAGAGTGTGATATTTTCTGCGAACGTACCTATGTTTTTAACCAGTTCGATTTGACCGCAGAGGAAGCGTGGACGTGGACGTACACTGATGATTTTTGACTTGAGAATTGAACGGAAACAAAATTCAAGTTAAGCTTGCTCGTGTAACTGGGGAAGATAGCGGCACATCCGACAATCTGCTGTGCTGGGTTTACAGAGACGCCAATGCCCATCGTCGTCCATTTCTTCCACATCAGATTAAGCCGCCTCGATCTCGTCAAAGCTGTCCTCGCGCAGAACGAATCCCTTTTCGACCGTGTCGAATCCACCCACAATCCATTCCGTGATTCTGGTGCTGGTGGGATGGCCGTAAACTCAGAAGCCGCCCCTCAACCGCTGTTGATGGAGAAAGGGGATATCTCATTCGCCATCGACAACCTCGACTAATGATAATCGTCGTAGGTATCTGAAACGCCCTCCCAGGACCCAATCGAAGCTGAGGATTGACCTAGTAACGACAGTCAACGTTCGCATTCGGTGGTATGCCGAATGAATGGCCGAGGCGGCTGGAGAGAGGAAGATCTTTGAGGGGGGTGATTGAGGTGATGTGGTGGGGGAAGCCTTTTCGGTATCGAGTGACATTCGCCACACATGATCCTCGCCTTCGCAACGAGCGCACATCAACGCCTCCATCCTGGCTCTCCAAGCTCTCTTGCATACGATACCCTTCCCGACTTAATGCAGCCGCGTCATCGTCGTCGTCCTTACCCATCCCATGGTGTATATGCTCCATATATGAGCCTTCGCCGCACCTCATCTGCTTCATCCCACTGGTGTGTATGCTCCATACCCGAGCCTTTGCCGCACCTCATGTGCTTCATATCTTCATCTTCACCTGAAGAATTCGGTCCATTCACGAGTCTTGTCGTAGGGAGACGCCGATCCCAACTTAGGCATCAGCTGATGAACGCGGGTCATGCGAGATCGATGATGATGGCGCAAAAAGTGAGGGGGGTTTGTCGTTATGGATGAAGAAGCCAGAGGAATGGTGTGGATGGCGTTCGCTCTCTACGACCGTGAAGAGTTGTTCTTGGAAGGTGGATACCGTAAGAGGAGGATGCGGCTTTGGAGGAACGGAATGAGGCAAGATCTGGGATGTGTTCCATAAGAGGCGACATGGGTACCTGCTTGTTGATCCCAAGTGGCGATGTATTGGATTCAGGGAAGAACCGTTTTGCTAAGAGACGAAGTTTGAGCGATGCGCGCCCATTTCGGATATTTGTGGACTAGGAAGACGTTATTGGGTGAATTGGAATTGTCGGGTGACGAGGAAGGTCGGATGAACAGTTCTGGACTAGCAGTTGACGTCGATTCGATGACCACTGG
>Ga0307509_10012276_pt1 | contig 10269 bp, 14 predicted proteins | sample 10_EM_MG_FD_202245 | JGI IMG/M metagenome (GOLD analysis project Ga0307509, IMG submission 202245) | Populus trichocarpa ectomycorrhiza microbial communities from riparian zone in the Pacific Northwest, United States - 10_EM | ecosystem: Host-associated > Plants > Roots > Unclassified | place...
AGAAATATGCTGAAGCATTTGGGATTTCCTCAAGAAGATCCCACAGAGATTTATATTGATAATCGATCAGCGATTGCATTAGCCAAGAACCCGGTGTATCATGAAAGAAGTAAACACATTGATACACATCATCACTTCATCCGAGAACATGTGAAGAACAAAGAAGTTGAATTGATATCCTGCAACACAAATGATCAAATTGCAGATATCTTTACAAAGCCATTGAAGGGAGAAATATTTACCAGATTAAAGTTCATGCTTGGCATGACATCCCTCGATTGAGTTTAAAGGGGAGATTTGTTGCATTAAACTCAATCTAGAAGATCAAGGAAGGCAACCACCACTTGCAGCCACCAGCTTTCACCGCCCAGCCACCAACCACCCAGCCGCCAGCCGCCTTCACACTTGAAGGTTGAAATATCTTGTTTTGAATTCGTGTATAAATAGCAAGCTAAGCTTATGCTATTTTGTGTGGAAAGAGAAGAAAGAAACACTAGAGAGAAAGAGAGAGGGAGTGTATTCAAAGCTTTTGTTTAATCTTTGTAAGCTTTTTATTGTTGAAATAAAACAGTGTGTTTTATACCCTCTGAGTGTTTCAAAGCCACCACCAGTGGTTTCTCCCACCAACATTTTCTTGGAGCAGTGAATGTCGTGATGGGAACTGCTAAGAAGAAGTCAAACATGGATACATTAAAGAAAAGGGTGGGGGAAGGTGAAGTCAAATTTGTCACCTCTGCATTTTCCACAACTCATATGTATGATTTTCTTTATGAATATGGATTTTTTGTTTTTGTTCTTAAAGATGCATAAGCTAACGCTGCCCATATGCAGGAAATCCCAATAATTTTGAAAGGGACTCCAATAGCATTTTAAAATGCAATATGGATACCTTTCCAAACCAGGGAATATAGTCCATTGTTTATGAACCAAACGGGAAAAAAAAGCAAGTCAAATTTGAATTAATTTGTGCGCATGGCTGACATCACATTTGATAATCTGACTATGAATAGTGCAACTTTTTTTTACGTGTATTTCTATGCTAAATTGTTATTTAAAAGAGCTAATTGTATTTAAATATATAATTATTTAAATAATTTAATGATTTAATAAAAATAATTTAAGTTATTTTTAATTAATCCAATATTAAATAATTAATTAAAAAAATAACACGAGTCAACGGATAAACTCATTAAATCTATAACTAATCAGGATAATTTTATAAAAAAAATATAAATTAAAAAATAATAAAAAGAAAAAAATATTTTAATAAATAGTATTTTTGTAAGATTCGTGAGAATAATATTTTTAAAAAAAATCAATTAAGTTTTTGTTTAGTAATTTTTTTAAACATGTAAATTAAAGAAAAATTGAAATAAGTTTTTTTTTTTTTAATTTCTAACTTTTTATTACTGGAGATGCTCTGAGATCCCGAGGGTGCCTTTGCTTTTACATTATCAACACATTTCATGCCCTCGTAATTGCAGAACCTCTGACTTTCTTGAGATGTCTGCAACAAAGATCCTCCTTGCTAGTCACACAGGCACAGCTCTTCTTCTCTTTCTCATCATATGTATCCAAGTCCAAACTTGCAGATCACAGACTAATCATGTTTGTGCTCCTTCTTCTTGTGGCAGTCTCCATAACATCAGCTTGCCTTTTAGGCTAAAAGGGGATCCACCAAACTGTGGTTTCTCTTTCTACGAGCTATCATGTGAGAACAATCAGACAGTCCTGTACATGTATTCAGGAAGATACCTTGTACAGTCCATTAATTACAATAACTCCACAATTAGAGTTGTTGATTCCAATGTTAATAAGGGTAACTGCTCCTCTCTCCCTCAGCATTCTTTGACAGGAAGCAACTTCAGTTACGTAGACCCTTTTGATTGGCGAACCTCTTTTTGGTCACCCAGTAATGAATCACAGAAGATAATGATGTTCATGAAGTGTGCGAATCCGGTGAAGTCTCCTCTTTATATGGACACTGCTCCTTGCATCAATGGAACAAATTCTTATGTTCTAATTGAGGCCAATTTGTCATATGTGGAGAACTTGTGCAAAGTGGAGCTAATTGCTATGTCATCGTTGCCGATAAAAGATTACAGAAACATTTCCTACATGGACATCCACAATAGACTTGTCTATGGATTTGAGCTTTGGTGGAAAGAAGTATTCTGTGGAATTTGCAAAGGAAAAGAAAAGTGCTACCTCCCAAGCGAAGGTTTTCCCTGTCCCACAGAAAGTAAGCAATTACTGTCTTGTTTTACCTTGTGCGTATCCCTTTGTTTTCAAGAAAAATCATAGCTCAGCTGAAACTTTGAATTCCTTGCATATGTGACAATACTAACCTTGTTTTGATCAAACAATCTTGGTAGAGTTAATGGCACCAACTGAGCCACTTGGTCATAAATTATTCCATTTTCGTTTAAAATCGCAGCACTCTTGTTCTGTTATAGATTTATCTTCCTCTGTTATAGATTTATCTTCCCTCTTTTTTTGCTGATGTTATCTGTTTTTCGTAATGTGTAGGTATATTTGACCAAATAATCACCCAAATCATATGTAAGGATTCTCTCTCCATTTTATTACTGGCTCTTGCTTTGCATAAGCATACACCTAGCAGCTAGCACTGATCACTCCCCCCACAGCACCGTGAAAAATTTCTGCAGAAAATGTTTATCTAGCCCCAAGATGTCATCATAATGTAGATAAAAATGTAGTCTTTAAAGAGGTCATTTTTGGCAGTGAATTTTAGAAATGGAAATAGTTCACAATGCATACGGACCTGATAGAATGGTAAATGGATGCTAGCCATTGTTTATAGATATGGATTAAAAAACGAAGCTGCAACTATAACATCCCGGTTGACGAAACATAACATGCTTAGTTTTATCACCACATCATTCCTAGAACCCCAACCAGGGCTCTAATGCCGAAATGTAACATCCCAGTTGACAAAACGTAACATGCTTAACTATAGGGGAAATCCCGCTAAAATTTCGGTAGAAATTCCATATCCACCAAATGAATTTAGAACAAAAAAAAAAATTACCATACTATTTGCTATGCCGATTACTAAGCATGTTATGTTTCGTCAACCGGGATGTTACAGCAACAGTATGCACAAATCCCAAAAAATAGCAGGAGCCTTTGAATCTATGCATAGGTAGCCAAAGAATGTGATCATGTTAGGCAGGGTGAGTATTCATGGGGACAGTGTTTCTAGCCCCTGCCTATCTCAGCTTGCATTTGGTTTAGAAGATAGTGTAATTGGGTTTCAGCTATCTGATTATGACTCCCTGATTAATGTTATTTTGTTTTTACAGCACTTTGGTGGTTTATATTGATGATGATTGGTAAGAACCTTTCCGTTCCTTGGATTATAAGTTTAATTCATCTTTTCCAGCAGGCAAAGATGCCAATAGCAGCTGACTTTCTTTTCCCTGAAATTTTTACTACACAGCGGGACTCATCATTGCAAGAACTGTACTATGCAGTCCATTTGTGTTCGCATTCTTGGTATATAGATGGCTAAGGAGACATTTATCGATGTATGACATTATTGAAGAATTTTTGCAAAGTCAAAATAACTTTGCACCTATAAGGTACTCTTACTCGGATATTAAGAAGATAACCAATGGTTTCAAGGAAAAGTTAGGTCAAGGAGGCTATGGATCTGTCTATAAAGGGAAGCTCCGTAGTGGACATCTTGCAGCAGTAAAGATGCTGGACAAGTCCAGTGAAAATGGTCAAGATTTCATCAATGAAGTAGCAACAATTGGAAGGATTCACCATTTTAATGTTGTGAGATTAATTGGCTTTTGTGCTGAGGGATCAAAGCGTGCACTTGTATATGATTTCATGCCTAATGGATCACTTGACAAATATGTTCTATCTCGACAAGGGAATACTACTTTAAGCTGGCAAAAAATGTATGAAATTTCTCTGGGAGTGGCTCGTGGCATCGAATATTTACACCGAGGTTGTGACATGCAGATTCTACATTTTGACATTAAGCCTCACAATGTTCTTCTTGATGAGAATTTCACTCCAAAAGTTTCTGATTTTGGACTTGCTAAATTATATCCTACAAATAACAACACTGTCATGCTTACTGCGGCAAGAGGAACAATAGGATACATAGCACCAGAATTGTTCTACAAAAACATTGGTAGTGTTTCCTACAAAGCTGATGTTTATAGTTTTGGTATGTTGTTAATGGAAATGGTTGGAAAGAGACAGAGTACAAATCCGGTGACAGAGAGTAACAGCGAAAACTACTTCCCTGACTGGGTTTACAACCAAGTTGTTGATGGAAGAGTTGAAATTGAAGATGCCACAATAGATGAAAATAAATTGGCAAAGAAGATGATTATTGTGGCACTGTGGTGCATACAGATGAAGCCTATTGATCGTCCTCCAATGAACAAAGTTGTGGAGATGCTTGAAGGAGATGTTGAAAACCTAAAATTTCCTCCAAAACCTGTTCTATTTCCAGATGAAACACCTACGAAGTACTCTTACTCAACGGACGAAACACATTCATCTTCTATGCTATTTGACTCGAATGAAACAATTAGTTTACTTATAAACTCTGGTTGAATAACTAATTTGTAAAGGCTCAGTTTTACCTACTTTCTGCAAAAATTTTACTCATTTACATGCTTTGAGGATAGTTAGATTCCTTGGCAGAGAATTTTCTCTCAAAATTGCTGAGAATTCTTTCTTCTTAGTTGGAGCAATTTTCTAATGTGTATTAGTGTTGAGGTTACTTTCACTGCATAGCTCAGCCTATAACAATTAACTTGACTTCAGGTAAGAAACGGCATATGCCTCACCATGATGCCCATCAAACTTAGTAAAATAATAAAATATATGTGCAATTAATTTATTGTCTGGTATGTCATGCAAAATTACACTTTTGGAAACTAGTTCAGAACCTTTAGTGGAAGAAAAATTACATTGCTGGGCTTAATCATGATCTTCCTTTCCATCTCTGAATATTATAGGTGGTATGAAACTTCATTCCGCTTCAGGAATCGCAACCAAGTCATGGTGAAGCTGTCTGCTAGCCATATTTGCATTCATTCTCCCTGCACCTGCACAGGCAAAAGGATTTTGAGGCATTGCAAATATGTTTCCTTCTCCTTCCAACATTTGAACTTCAGTTTTCATTGAGGGACGATCCATAGGGTGCCACTGAATGCACCAAAATCCTACAATCGCAAGTTTCTTTGCAATTTCTGCATCCTCTGCTTCCTGGATCTTGAGTCTCAGCTCTTCTCCTCCATCTAAACAGTTGTATATCCATTCTGGGAAATATACTTGGCCAGTGTTCTCTGCTGTATCATCTGTATTTTTCCTGCCCCCAACTATTGCTAGCAATACCATCCCAAAACAGTGAACATCAGACTTATAGCACACGTTCCCAAAGTTCCTAGAGAAAACTTCAGGTGCAATATAGGCCATAGTCCCTCGAACTATAGTCATGGAAACAGCACTTTGAACCTTGGAACATAATTTCGCCAGACCGAAATCAGAAATTTTTGGATTGCAATTTTTCATCCAGCAGGATATTCTGAGGCTTAATGTTAAAATGAAGGATCTCTGGTCACATCCTTGATGAAGATACTCAATACCTCTGGCGATGCCTAAAGGAAAAATCCTGAAGCTTCTTCCAACCAAGAGGTACACTCGTTCCAAGAACTGAAGATAAAATTTCTCTAGTGATTCATTTGCAAGGTACTCATAAACTAGAGTCCTTTTGAATCATCAGCACAATAGCCAACTAAACGAACAATGTTGAAATGTTTTTCCCATTATTCCTACTTCATCAGTGAACTCGTCCCCGTTTCGTGTTGAAACAGTTCTTCACAGAAACAAAGATTTCAACAGAAAGCTTTCCCTTAAACACTTTTCCGAGTTCCCGGACCCAGAATTTCCTTTAAGTCATTTGTAATCCTTTTGATATCGGCATATGAATATCTTGCAGGCTTGAGAGCTTTATAATCCTCCAAAAATCTTTCAACCCTCTCTTGGTTTTCTTTTGCTGCTTTGTCAGGCCTTAATCTGCGGTAGAATGCAACCACCAATAGTACTAGAAGAAACAAACCAATAGTTGTAACTGCATAAAAAAATTATTGGTCAAGAATCCATGTCTTCTACACAATTAGTACAGGCAAGAAAATATTAACAAAGCATAAAAGCGAAAAGCACAGACAACCCACCAGCAGCCACAATCTTTCTTGTGGTTCCTGCAATAGAAATGGTTTCTTTTAGCTTGTAAAGTTGACGGAACTTGAAAGAATCATAAGAATTTAGCTTGTAAAGTTGACGGAACTTGAAAGAACCATAAGATACTGCAAAACTATCATACAATGTGGAAGTATGAATATACCTCTAGCTGATTTGGGTTGTCATAGCATTCAGTTTCAAGCATGGAAGTGTTAGCCTTCAATTCACTGTACTACTTGCCTTGCTCTTCACAAAATCCACATTCTGGTCTGGTCCAATTCGAAGAAAGACTATTCTTTCCTCTAATGATTTCATCCGGAAATGATGAAATGTTATGCATCTTGGTACAAGACATCATGTGACGACTTAATTTCCAGATCCATAACTAATATATAGGCAAAGTGGCCCTTCAAGTTCTTATACCTTAACAACTTAAACTTACATACAAACTTATTTTTTAAATAACTCTTGTTCAACACAACACTAATACAAAAATTACTTCATAATATAATTTAATTATCTTAATACAAGAGTTAAATACAAACTTTTATAATTACGGAGCATTATCTAGACATAATCAAAAAGTACTAATTAAAACCAAAGAGCAGGTTTTGAAGGTCCAACAAAAACAACATGCTAACAAGTTATAAGCCTAAAAACAACAAATAATGAGAGGGTGAGTTCAACAACTCAGTAAATAGATAACGTTCAATATACATACACGAGATAATACAACAATGAGGAATATATATACAAATATGACTTTATGTTTTTATATAAAAGTTTCTCAAATAGATCATAACAAGAAATATCATAGAGTAAAGCTCGTTAGAAAATCAAAATGCAATGAATGTGAGGCTCCGTACTGTAGGATAATTAGTCCACACATGTTAGTGACTTCTCCAACCAACTAGAGTTTATGTGTATAAAGACTAATATTATTCTATTAGTATGAGTATTCTAACTGGTATACCATAGGTTCATATCATAATCAAACGGATAGATCAATACCTCACTCAATTAATGACATCAATCAAATGAGAAGCTATCAATTCATAAATGGATATTGGTTCATATCAAAATTCAATTTCAATAAATAGTCATATTTAATCATAAATAAGGAATAAATAACAATATAAAAATTATCATGAAGCATGATCAATTTCATATTAATAATCAATTTCATATTAATAATTAAAGTATTTATACTAATCCTTTAGTATATAAAAAATTATTCACTCATTTTATTCAAAAGTAAAAAATTTCAAAAGTAGATATTCAAAAGAATTCTATTAATATCTAGATTTTCTTAATACAAAAAATACATTCTAAAAAATAACACAAAAGACACATTTTAATTGTTCCAGCCCTAGTGTGGACTCTCTCTAGACTTCATTTGATGATCAAAGTTTGAAAAAGAGAGGAGAGAAGAAACAAGGAAATTGAGTGGTGTTTCTGCTAAAATTTTCCATAATACCTTTATTTTCTCTGTTCCTTTTATTTTAATTTTTTGTTATCTTAAAAAAAAGTGACTTTATAAAAACAAAAAAAAAATAGTCAAAAGAGTGAGAAGTGATGATGAGAAGAGAGAGAGAGAGAGCGAAAAGTGACAATAGCAAAATAAGATCAACCAATACATAACTATGTTGATGATATTACATTAACGACAACTTAAGCCAGCGTAATTCAAGTTATATATCAACATTGTTAGCAATTTAGTCGGTAAATTATTTAATTTTTTGTTTACCTGAATTTTATTTTTTTATTTTTTGCAATTGTTATTTAAAACTGTAGTTATCAAATAATTTTTTTGAAAAAAATATGTATAATTTTTTATTTGATCATTAAATTATATTTAAATTTTACTTGAATGTTTTAGACGATATATTTTAAAGCAATGTCACCTAAAGTTGAGGTAGCCAGGGCTCAAAATTAGAACAAGAATATATTGTTTTTAATTTTCTTTAATTTTTCCTAGATATTTTTTATTTTTTTATTTTTCTAATAATTTTAGGATTTTCATTATTTTCTAACTAAGTCCTAAGTGCCTATTTTATTCAAACACTCAAACAACAACATCTAACGTTCCGCAAGCGCTCTTTGTTATTTCTTTCTTCCTGGTTTTTTTCTTTCAATACTAATTTTTCTAGCGAGGATTCACCATGTTAGGCCCGTTGGTTTCTATGACGAGTGATCAAAGCGTCCTTCGGTGTATGACTTCATGCCTAATGGATCTCTCAGTAAATGTTTTCTATCTCGAAAAGGAAATACCTTTTTGAGTTGGCAAAAAATGTATGAGATTTCTCTTGAGGTGGCTGGTGGGATTGAATATTTTCATCGGGGCTGTGAAATGCAGATTCTGCATTTTGACATCAAGCCACACAACGTTCTTCTTGGAGAGAATTTCATTCCGAAAGTTTCTGATTTCGGACTTGCTAAATTGTATCCTTCGAGCAGCAACACTGTTTCTGACTGCAGCAACAGGAACAATAAGATACATAGCACCAGATTTGTTTCTACTAAAACGTTGGAAGTATTTCACGGAAAGCTGACATTTATAGTTTTGGCATGCTGTTAATGGAAATGGCAGGCTAAAGAAAGAGGTTGAATAAAGTGGCCGAACAAGATAATTCAATCCAGATTTACTTTCCTTCACGTTTGTTACACTAAAATTTTGCACGGAAAAGACATGGAATTTGGAGATGCAACAGGAGAGGAGGAGAAGACAACAGCAAAGAAGATAGTTGTCGCCGCCGCGCGCTATGGTGCATACAAATAATTCCTGACAACCGTCCTCCAATGAACAGAGTCCTGGAGATGCTGGAACAAGGAGTAGAAAGCCTAACATTGCCTCCAAAGTCTTCTCCAGTTCCTGAAGGAACATCGGCATTTAGTATCGCAGGTGATAAGAATCAAAAACTACTTGCCGATGTTGGTGATAAAAATATGCTGAGGCAAATTTTGGTGAGAAATTCCATACAGCCAGGTTATTTTCTTCATATATCAATTTTTTGATAGTATAAAGCTTTATTCTTAAATAGCTTACACATACTAGAATTAAATTTACTGGCAAATAGATCCTCATGATCTAGCACTCGAACCAAAACACATTTTGGAAGCAAGTCTACTTGCTGACCATGCAAATCCATAGGTGGGTATTACAAAATTTAAAAGCACATGATTTTTTTTTTAATTTAAATGATCATAGTATATTAAAGCAAGCTTTTGCAGAATGAAAAACCCTTTTCAGTTGAGTCTTACAAGTGTAATTCATATTAAAATTTAGGAATTCATCCAGATAATATTTCGTGGATTGGTTAGGTTTTCAATGATGCATGCGATATTGATTAAGTTTTGTTTCGGTGAAAGTTTTTGTTCAAAAGGAAATTTCAACAACAGGAAACCCGTATGCTAGCCTATGGTATTCATTGGGGAATCTGGTCGGGTAAAAATAATATTAAATTTCAACAACAGTAGATTTGTTGGGCTGGGTTTAATAACAATGGTGATAAAAGTTAAAGGACTAATTTATAACAATGTTCAAAACTGAGGGATTAAAAGAGAATTTACTCCATAATAACCAAACACATGGACCTCTTCAGACATCAAATTGTCATAACGAAACGAACAATGATAAGTCTCTCTCTACCTTCTTCTCCCGCCAAAACCCATCTACCTTCTCCAAAACCCACTAACCACCCTTCCCGCCAAAAACCTCCATCGTCAACAACCTTCAAACCCCAAAACAGCAGCTTCTACTCCCTCAAGGACCGTCTGTTTCACCACCTTAATGCGGGTCATCTCCAGAAAGCAATCTCGACCCTTGATCAAATGTCCCAAAAAGGGACCCACCCAGACCTCATCACTTACTCTCTCCTCCTCAAATCCTGCATCAGGTCACATAATTACCAACTGGGTCACCTCGTCCATCATCGTTTGACTCAGTCGGGACTCGAGCTTGACTCGGTCATTTTGAACTCTTTAATCAGTCTCTACTCAAAATGTGGTGATTGGCAACAAGCACATGAAATCTTT
>Ga0307509_10012277_pt1 | contig 10268 bp, 8 predicted proteins | sample 10_EM_MG_FD_202245 | JGI IMG/M metagenome (GOLD analysis project Ga0307509, IMG submission 202245) | Populus trichocarpa ectomycorrhiza microbial communities from riparian zone in the Pacific Northwest, United States - 10_EM | ecosystem: Host-associated > Plants > Roots > Unclassified | place...
GCGGCCGCGGCGGCCCGGGTGAGCAGGTCGACCGTCGGGCTACGATCGGGGAGCGTCACGAGTCGGCCGAGCACCCGCGCCTTCGCGCGAACGTGCTCGGGTGTCCCGGCGCGCGCCGCATGCCACGCCGCGAGCGAGACCTCGAGCGAGAGCGCCGCGGCTTCGTTCGACGCCCGGGCCTCGCGGTTCAGCGCCGCCAGCGTGCGCTCCGCGTCATCGAGCCGGCCGAGCGCCAGCTCCTCGCGGGCCAGCCGGAGCCGCATGGCTGTGTCCCCGGGCTGGCGCGCGACGAGGGCGCGCAGGTACATCAGCGTCAGCGGATCTCGCCCCGGCGATACGAGCTCGGGCCGCGGGCCACCGGCGCGGAGGTGGAGCACGGCGAGCCCGCACAGCACGGCGACCACGAGCGCCACGATCATGGCAGGCGGCGCGAGGCGTCGCCGGCCGCGGTGCCTGGGCACTTCACCCACGGCTAGTCCCGCCCGGGGCCCGCATCGGGCGCGCAAGGTGTCTGGCCCCCGCCCTCGGTGATCCCGAGCGCAGCCCGCAGAAACGCCGTGGGATCCACGATCCACCGTGCGCGCCCCTGGTACCCCATCTCGATCAGATACGGCTGCAGCGCGAGCCCGCCCCACGGTGCGGTCACCACCGGGTCGATCGGCTGCCCGTCGCTGTCCTCGATGCGCAGGTGAACGCGCAGCTCGCGCCCCGCGGCGTGCCAGCGCAGCAGCCCCCGGCTCCGCAGCAGGGGCTCGGTCTCGGCGCCGATCAGCTCGTCGCGCCGGACCACCCGCGCCGCGCGCGCCTGGCCGGCCGGCCCAGCGCGAAGGCCGAGCTTGTCGAGTAGCGGCTGCCAGGCCGCAAACCCGGGCCGCCCGAACATCGCAATCCGCGACCCGGCGTCGATCTGGCGCGATAGCCAGCGCGGATAGCCGAGCGCCTCGGGCAGATCATCGTCGCTGAACCAGGTGACGATGCCGGCGCGGCGACCGCTCGGCTCGCGCGGCAGCCCGTGCCGGACATCGACGAAGTCGACGGCACAGCCCAGCGCCTGCAGCCGCTCGGCGATCAGATCGATCACCGGGCTGTGCGGCTCGGCACCATCATGGAGCAGCAGCAGGCGCGCGACCGGACCGTGCACGGCGCCGACGCCCAGGGTGTCGAGCGCCGGTGTCGCGATCCAGGGAATGAAGCCCATCGCCTGGATCCGTCGTGCGGCAGCGCGCGCATCGTCGCGCCGCGACTCCGGCAGATAGTCGATCACGACAATCGGAATGGCGAATCGCCGCGCCACATCGTGGAGCTTGTCGGTCAACCAGGCGCGGTCCGGCGCCGCGACCTCGACGTAGCGCTTCCCGGCCGCGTCCCAGCCGTACAGCAGCGACTCGGCCGCGACGGCAGTGGCGCGACTCCCGATCTCGTCGAGCAACTCGAAGCCTCGGTTGAGGAATAGCTTGATCTGGGGATGGCGCTGGCCGATGTCGCGAACCAGGCCCGCCATCGCGGCGGCCGCGGCACCCCGCGCGCCTCCGCGCAGCACCATCGCATAGCTGTCGAGCGTGTCGAGGAACAGCCCCGCGAAGCCGCGGGCGCTCAGGGCATCGACCCGCGCGAGGACCCGCGCGCGCCAGCCAGCGCTACATGGATCGACGACGACGCTGCCCCATGGCGCGTTTCTGCCGATGATCGACGCCGCATCGATCGCATCGGGCGATGTCTCGCCCAGGCTCAGGTAGGCGAACACGGTCACGCCGGCGCGCTGGAGATCATCGAGGCCGCGCGCCGAAACATGGTCGGGCTCGACGACGACCCAGTCGAAGCGACCAAGCTCGGCCACCGGGAGCGGCTTGCCATAGAAGAACGCGACCGAGGGGTCGGTCCGAGCGGTCTCGGCGAAGACCGGCGTTCCGACGAGCACGGCGAGGGCAAGCGTGATCGGCAGTCCCCATGACAACAGCATGTCCAGCGCACGCGCACTCAACAACTGTGCCAGTGTCCGCAACCTGCTCAGTCGAGGACTTGATTGCTCACCTCACGCGAATCGAACGCGCCCGAACCACAACCGTAGCTGCTTTGCGCGCACACAGTCCAGACCGGATCACCGACGAGCAGCGCGCGCGCGCACGACGTACCGGATACGAATCATCGGTGAACAGACGGTCACCGTGCGGCCCTACCTCGTCAGGCCCGTCCCGCCCGTCCCGCCCGTCCCGCCGGTCACGATCGACGAGCGTCCTCGCTCACGGCCACGTCCGTGTCCCGTGCTCGCCGCGGCGGCAGCACGAGCGTGGTCGGACGTCACGAGGACGAGCGCCTGCTGGATCTCGTGGCGGCCTATCAACAGGTCACCAGGTGGCACAGGATGCATCCGCCCGGGTAGCCGGTCGCGCGGCGCCGGCCCACGCCCCGCCCGCTCCCCGCACCCCTCTGGGGCTCGCCCCGCAAGGCCGGTCGATTCACGACTGGCTACCGCGCGTGGCGTCGCGCAGCACTCATGGCCACCAACCAAGCGACATTCTCGAGCAGTTCGGCCTCCCCACCATGCAGGCTCTACTTGAGCTCCTCTACTTGAGCTCTACGATGACGGCGCTGGCCTTACCCTTCACGAGCTCCTCTTCGTGAACGCGGCCCCGCGGATTGAACTTCGTGAGCCCGTGTAAGTTCGCGTTCATGACCGTCTTTCCATCGGGTGTCGTCGACGCGAGCACGCCATCGGCCATGTGAACCACCACCACGTCGTTGGCGTGAAAGTGGCGCGGCGTTTTCTTGTTGGGCAGCCAGGTGTAGCGCCAGACCGTCACTCGTTCGTTGTCGAGGAGCTTCTCGATCCCCGGGCGGTCGAACGCGTCTGGCAGGCCGCTGGCGTTCGGCAACGGACCGACGGGCGGCGCGAGAAGCTCGATGATGATCGAGCGCTCCTTCGCGAGGAGCGGCGCGCCGTTCTTCACGAAGCGCGCACTGGCAGTCTTCAGATCGACGACAACGGCATCGTGTGAGCGCGTGCCGCTGTCCGTTCCATCACTCACGGCCACGCGGAGATTGGTGATAACGCTGGTCAGCGCGAACACAACAGCCAGGGCATGCATGGGCGAACATTACAGTCGGACGAGGGTGCGTGATAGTCCAAACATCACTATCGCCAGCGGAGCGAGATCTGCGACGACGTGCACACCCGAACCGAGCTAGTGTGCCCGGATCACGAAGCAGATCATCCACACGGACGCGGCGCCGAGCTCACCGCTCGATAGCCAGGCCGTACGGGTCGGCTCGACCCTCTACGTGGCCGGGACCGCCGGGATCGATGTGGCCACGAAGCAGCTGGCCGGTGCCACGATCCAGGAGCAGACCCGGCAGGCGCTGCGCAACTGCAAGGCGATCGTCGAGGCCGGTGGTGGCACGATGGCGGATGTCGTGCAGGTCACCGTGCTCCTCGCAAATCCGGGAGACTTCGCCGGGATGAACGAGGAGTACGCCAGGGTGTTCGCGACGCAGCCGCCGGCGCGCGCGGTCGCCAAGCTCGGCGTGGAGATACCGAACCTGCTCGTGTCGATCATGATGACCGCGCACATCGCCGGGTGATCGACGGCCTCGCGGGCGCCTGGCTCGCGAACGCCGCCCACCGTGTCCAGCGATACCGTGATCGTCGTCGTCGAAGATCGCGCCGGCGGCGACACGTTCGCGAAGATCGACATGGCGTACCTGACCTCGATCGCGCGCAAGGAACGACAACGAAGATCCAGAATTTGCTACTGGCCGTGACCGATGGTGTTGCACTTGAGCGGTGCCTTGCGCCACTGGCCGCCATTCACCGGCGGTGAATTGCATGGCGGTTGCGCGGTGCGCATCGGCTCCGGCAATTGCCAGCAAAGTCGTGGGTGCGTCGTGCCCGCATGCGGCTGCGTGGCAGAGTGGCGTTGCCGTCCGCTGCGCGCTCGATGACCTGGAGTGCGCCGTACGCGACGGCGGTGGAACCAAGGAGGATTGCAATGAGGAGCATCATTGGTTTGGGATTGCTGTGCAGCATGGCCGCTTGCATGGGAGATCTGTCCGGCTCCGACCCGTCGACGAGCAGTGATGACGAGGCGACGGTCGGCGGCGAGTCCGAGAAGTCGTTGACTGCGAGCGATCTGCCATCGCTCGATGGCAAGACATCGGACGTGACCGCATTCGCGCAGAACTGCGTGTTCATCCAGTGGTGCGACGAGCCGCCGACGGGCGGCACCTGGAAGGTCGTCGGCAAGGTCCGATCGTCGTGCTTCAACCAGTGCTTCAACGACGCCATCATCAACGAGTTCATCGGCGACGCTCACGCAGTGTGCGGCGCGCACTCGCTCGATGACAACCGCTGGCGCATCGACTGCTTCTGAGCCGACGCGACCGCGATGTCCATCCGGACCGCCGGACGGTCATTGACATAGCGGAGAGATGACGCGACTGGCAGAGGCGCGCTCCCGCGATGCTGCCGGCCACAGCATCAGCGAGCCCGCCCGCATCCGCGGCCAAGCACTCGAAGGGAGGACGCACTCGCAGCTGGGCAAGGTGCGAAACGCAGCTCCCCATCTGCAAGGCAGCGGAAGCTCTCGGTGATCGACGCGATCAAAGCGAACTTCTGAGCTCGGTCCCGTTCCCCCTGGACAGGGCCCCCCTGCGGTCGATTCATCGATCGCGATGTCCATGCCCCTCGATCCGGTGATCCGCGACCGCCTCGCGCAGCTGATCGAACGCGGCGAGCTGCGGCTGCCGCTCCTGCCCGAGGCGGCGTCGCAGGTGATGGTGCTCGTCGATCGGCCCGATTGCGACACGCGGCGCCTCGCCGACGTGATCCGCCGCGATCCGGCGCTCACGGCGCACGTGCTGCGGATCGCCAGCACGCCGGCGTACGCGGCCCAGACCAAGGTGGTCTCGCTCCAGCAAGTCATCGGCCGCCTCGGGTTCGCGACGATCTTGCAGATCGCGCTCGTGATCGCGAGCCGCACGCGCGTGTTCGAGGTCACCGGCTTCGAGACCGAGGTGCGCGGCGCGTTCCGCCATTCATTCGCGACTGCGCTGTTCGCACAGGCGATCGCGCGGGCCCGCCGTGCGACGGTGGACTCGGCGTTCATCGCCGGGCTGCTCCACGACATCGGCCGGCCGCTGCTGCTCCAGGCGCTGATCGATCTCCACCGCGACGCGAAGATCGCTACCGAACGAGAGGCGATCCTCGCTGCGGCCGACGAAGCCCACGCCGACGTCGGCGGCATGCTCGCAGATAACTGGGCGCTGCCTCCACGCGTCGCCGAGGCGGTGCGCAAGCACCACGCGCCGGCGGGCTGCGAGCTCGCGATGATGGTCGCGCTCGCCGACTCATTTGCGCACGCAGCGCTCGACGGCGGCGAGCCGGTCGTGACCGAGCTCGCGGCGGCGCTGAACCTGTATCCCGAGGACGTTGCGGCGCTCGTGGGCAAGTCCGCAGACATCGTGACGACGGTGGAGGCGGTCGCGTGAGCGTCGAACAGTTCGCCATGGTGGTGATCGGAAGCGGCCCCGCCGGGCAGAAGGCCGCGATCCAGGCCGCAAAGGCCGGCGTGCGCGCACTGGTCATCGAGGAAGGCGCGCTCCCCGGGGGCGCGTGCGTGCATCGCGGCACGATCCCGTCGAAGACGTTGCGCGAGACCGCGGTCGCACTCGGCCTCGTGCGCCGGCGGTCCAGCGGCGTGCTCGACGTCGTCCCGCCCGAGCACCTGAAGCTCGCGAGCTTGATGACGCGCCTCGACGAGGTGGTCGCCGCGCACCAGCGCTTCATCGGCGACCAGCTCGAGCGCAACGGCATCGTGCGCTGGCACGGCCGCGCGCGCTTCGTCTCGCCGACGGAGGTCGAGGTCCGCGCGCCGGACGGCTCGGTCCGCGTCGCCACGGGCACGCATCTCGTGATCGCGACCGGCTCGCGCCCGCGCAATCCGCCGGAGGTGCCGATCGATCACGAGAACGTGCTCGACAGCGACTCGATCCTGACGCTCGGCTACCTGCCGGTCTCGATGGTGGTGATCGGCAGCGGGGTGATCGCGACCGAGTACGCGTGCATCTTCGCGGCGCTCGGCGTGCGCGTCACGATGATCGATCGCTCGCCTCGCCCGCTCGCGTTCGTCGAGGCCGAGCTGACCGACGAGGTCACCCGCGCGTTCGAGCGTCAGGGCGGCACGTACCTCGGCGGTCGCACCGCCAAGCGGATCGCGTGGACCGGCGCCGAGGTCATCTCGACGCTCGACGACGGCACCGAGATCCACGCCGAGAAGCTCCTCTACTGCCTCGGTCGCGAGGCGAACCTCGCCGGGCTCGCGCTCGATGCCGCCGGCCTCGCTGCAAGCCCGCGCGGCTTGCTCGAAGTCGACGCGCACTGCCGCACCAACGTCCCGCATATCTATGCGGTCGGCGACGTGATCGGCCCGCCGTCGCTCGCCACGACCGCGATGGAGCAGGGCCGCCGCGCCGCGTGTCACGCGCTCGGGCTACCGGTCCCACCGTCCTCGACGCTCGTCCCGGTGGGCGTGTACGCGATCCCCGAGCTCGCGACGGTCGGCCTCACCGAGACGCAGGTCCGCGAGCGCGACGGCGGCGTCGTCGTCGGGCGCGCGCGCTTCAACGAGCTGGCGCGCGGGCAGATCGCGGCGATCGAGGATGGCCTGCTGAAGTTGGTCTGCGATCCGCAGGGCAAGAAGGTGCTCGGCGTGCAGGTCGTCGGCGAAGGTGCCACCGAGCTGATCCATGTCGGCCAGATCGCGATCCTCGCCGGATGGGAAGCCGACGCGTTCGTCGACAACGTCTTCAACTTCCCCACGCTCGCCGAGGCTTACCGCGTCGCCGCCCTCGATGTTTGCAAGCGGAGATCCGCGTGGAGAACCCCGTACGACGATAATTCCGGGGAGAACCCCGTACGACGATAATTCCGAGTAGGCGCGAGCGGGGAGAACCCCGTACGACGATAATTCCGAGTAGGCGCGAGCGGACGATCTCAACGTAAGGGCATGTCGTCGCTGCCAGCGCTGTTTGTGTACGCCCGACTACGACCTGACAGCGCGCCTTCGCGATGCTCACGTCGGGTGACCACGCCTCGTGCGCGACGAGGTGAATGGCACGCGCGATCGTGCGTACTCCCAGGAACTGATAGCGTGTCAGCGATCGATCAAGTCACATCTCAAGTACTGGCACAGAGGCGAAGCGTTGTAACCAATACGTGCCCAGCGGAAACACGGCCGCAGCGCCATCGCGCCAGCGGACGCGGGCGTCGGTGTATTCCATGACGAATGCACGATTGCGCACCAGCGCCTCCATCCGCGCCCATCGGTTCGGGCTTGCGATGCGCGGTCGTAGGTTCCGTCTGGGCTCCTGGCTTGCCGGTTGATCGCGCCACGACTGCGCGAGCACCGCGCGTCGACCTTGCACTCGGCCACCGCGACGGTGTCGCTCGGCAGCGCGCTCGAGCTCGACTGCGCGTACTCGATCGCGCAGCTCCGAGAGTACCGCGACGGCGGGGCCAAGCTCGGGCGGGATGGTCAGCGACATCTCTAGCGCATCGGGCATCGGGCCGTCAGGCCGGAAGAAGTGCTGCGGTCGGCTCGCACGCAGCCGCCGGCCGTTCAACAGCGCGGACAGGCCATTGACGCCGGGCCAATGGTGGACTCGATCGACCAGGTGGCCCAGCACAGGGTTGGTCGCGGTGTAGACCAGCTTGTCGAGCACGGCCTCGCGACCAACGAGCTTCACGACGCAGGTCTGCTCCGACGACCAGAAGTTCTCCCAGCGGCCCCGCAATGCATTCTGGCTGCGAGCCAGGAGCTTGTGAAAATGTTCGATGAACTCCGGGTAGCGCCCTGTGCGGTCATGGATCACCGCGTGATAGTGGTTGCTCATCGCGCACGGCAGCAACACTTCGATCTCGCAGCGCTGTGCCGCATGCATCAGGCAGTAGAGGAACGCGTTATTGGTCGCTCCATCCGGACGCAGCAGGAACTGGCGCTGGGTGCAGCGGCGCGTGACCAAGTAGAACTGACGTGGGAGCACCTGGCGCGGAAGCATATGCCCTGCGCAGCAGCAAATCGCCGGCCAGCCGAGCACTACGAGTTCTCCTGCGGTTGGACCCAGACGCGTCCGGCATCCGGCCGGCGTGTCCGAAACCCGGACGCACGCCGAGCGGAGACGAACCTCGGAGAGGTCTACTCCGGCGTGTCCGAAACCCGGACGCACGCCGAGCGGAGACGAACCTCGGAGAGGTCTACTCGAAACCCGGACGCACGCCGAGCGGAGACGAACCTCGGAGAGGTCTACTCCCACGCCGAGCGGAGACGAACCTCGGAGAGGTCTACTCGAAACCCGGACGCACGCCGAGCGGAGACGAACCTCGGAGAGGTCTACTCCCCACTTGCCGCCGCAGACCTCCGAGCCGAGTGTCACGCACACGCCGCTCACCACGACGGAAACGCCGCCTGGCCGGCGCATGACCACGCCCGTGCTCGCGGGCCGACTTGCGAGCGTCTACGTCCACGCCTGGGTGTGACCACACACGAACCGCGCTACGGTGACCGGATGACAAAGCAGATCATCCACACGGACGCGGCGCCGAGCTCGCCGCTCTATAGCCAGGCCGTTCGGGTCGGCTCGACCCTCTACGTGGCCGGGACCGCCGGGATCGATGTGGCCACGAAGCAGCTGGCCGGCGCCACGATCCAGGAGCAGACGAAGCAGGCGCTGCGCAATTGCAAGACGATCGTCGAGGCCGGTGGTGGCACCCTGGCGGACGTCGCGCAGGTCACCGTGCTCCTCGCAAATCCAGCAGACTTCGCCGGGATGAACGAGGAGTACGCCAGGGTGTTCGCGACGCAGCCGCCGGTGCGCGCGGTCGCCAAGCTCGGCGTGGAGATACCCAACCTGCTCGTGTCGATCATGATGACCGCGCACATCGACGGGTGATCAGCAGGGCATGGCTGCGACCGCCGCGCGGGCGCCTGCGCTCACGAACGCTGCCCATCGCGCGAACAGCTGGCGCAGCGACGCGCCGTGCAGCCGGGCCAGCTCCGGGTCGCGGGCCAGCACGTCGAGCTCGTTGGCGACCGTCAGCTCGACCAGCATCGCGCGCTGCTCGTCGGTCAGGTCGGCGGCGGCGCCGGTGCTGCGATCGAACAGCTGGGGTGTGCTGGTGTGCCAGGTTGGATAGCTGCGCGCCCGGTCGCACCGGCCGTATTGCCAGATCAGCTGCTCGGCAGCCAGCCCGACGATCTTTTCGATCACGCGCCGGTCGAGATCGCCGACCAGGGCACGGGCAAACCCATCGGTGCCGTACGCCGCGTGCAGCCGGCCGGCGTCGACCAGGACCGAGGGCGCACCCCAGGCGCGCAAGGTCGCGGCGGTCCGGTGCAAGTGTTGCTCCAGCGTGCCGCCGGGATGCGCGATCGCGGCGCCGCCGGCGAGCGCGACGAACCGGCTGATGCGGCGATCGCGAACCGCGTCGGAGCCGACGAAGTCGCCGAGCGCGAGCGCGAGCCGCTCGGGCTGGTCTCTGGCCACGAGATGACCGGCGCCAGATACCGTGACAACGCTGGCATGGGGGACCAGCGTGCGAAACCGTACCGCGTCGTCATCCGGGAGCGGCCCGCGCTTGCCCGCACGTACGGCGAGCACCGGCAGGCCGAGCCGGGCGGCGATCTCGCGGAGCGCGTCGCGGCGGCCGAGGATGTCGTTGACCAGTGGCAGCTGGTCCATGCCGCGGGACGCGAGGAATCGACGCGTTCGCTCGGGATCTGGATCGGGTACGACATCCACCAGCACCAGCCCCGCGGTGTTGGCTTCGACCTCCGGATCCGCGAGCGCGAGCAGCGCGGCAAAGCCGCCGAGCGATGCGCCGACCACCACCGGTACGGTCAGCCGCGCGAGCATCGCGGCGGTATCCTCGCCATGGTACGTCACCGGCTGCCCGCGGTCGCCGCCGCTCTCGCCGTGCGCCCGCTGGTCGTATGCCGTCGCGCTCAGCCCGCACACGGCAAGCCGCTCCATGACCGGGTGCCAGACGCGACGATCCTCGCCGCCAGCGTGCAATAGCAGCACGTCGGGACCACGACCGGTGCTGTCGTAGCGCAACATCGCATCGGGGCGAGCGAGCGAATCGGCGATCATGGCGAGCTCAAGCTACCGCAACGACCGCGCAGCGGCTCGCTCGACACGAACGTGTCCTGCGATACCGTGATCGTCGTCGTCGAAGGCAGCCTACCGGCCGCCCGGACCCGGCTCCGTCGGCGAAC
>Ga0307509_10012278_pt1 | contig 10267 bp, 6 predicted proteins | sample 10_EM_MG_FD_202245 | JGI IMG/M metagenome (GOLD analysis project Ga0307509, IMG submission 202245) | Populus trichocarpa ectomycorrhiza microbial communities from riparian zone in the Pacific Northwest, United States - 10_EM | ecosystem: Host-associated > Plants > Roots > Unclassified | place...
AAAATATGACGAGTTTCACTTTTTATCTTAAAATGGAGCAATTCATGAGCGAGTAGCTACTAAGTTATATGAGAATAGTGCATGGGTGGTACTGAGCTAGTCGCAGATAATAATTGGGGTCACAGAGAGTTAGGCAAGACATGCACTTGCCAAGCCTTAAATGTGGGAAAAATTCAATATGAAAAAGCGGCCAGCTTGTGACGAGGGGGAGGAAAGTGAGCATGATCATGTTAACAACCACTTGCAAAAATGGGAAGGCAGTGCGTGAGAAGCGGGTCCCTTGTCTCTTCTCCTGTAAGGAAAAAACCTAGGCCTCCTTTCAACCTTGGATTAGAGATCTGCAACATAAGCCTAATGATACCCCACTCAGCCCACATAAATACTGATGGGGTATTTTTGGCTCTTATTTTCGTAGTGGTAGTTACTCAGTCTTGCTTCAGTGCGCACTGCATTATTTTTCATGTCCAAGTCACTGGTGTTAATGGAAGGTTGATGTCCAATCTCTTTCTGCTAGCTCATAACCACTTGAGTAGATTCTCTCCCTGTTTTTTTTTTTTTCCCTACAGTTATTTGGATCCTTATGAGCTTAATTTCCAATACTGAAAGTATTAAATTCATCTCTTTTTTTGGGTATAAAAATAAGTTATTCATATCAAAATTAGGAGATTTAGGGGTTTTTTTTCTTGCAAATCTACAGCACTACAAGTATATGGTGTTTATCCTCCTCCTTTTTTTCCCCTTCCAAGAATAGATATAAATTAAGTCTTCCATATGGGCCCCAGATCTTGGGACAAGGTTCCTGTTTATTATTATGATTAGCAAATTGGGCCCCAAACTCTATAGACTTTTGCTGACTTGTTGCCTCACGTAACTTTCATCAAGGATATTGATTCCCCTCGTCTTGGCAAAAATCATGCACCTAGATCATATGTGACTTCAGAAAATGATATCAGCACTCTTCCTCTTCTGTCGTAATCCTCTCTCAATGATAAACTCTTAAATGGTTAGGTGATGGGAGGATCGTACGTGACATTGAGGTTACAGAGTTCTCTTTACTGTTGATTGAATTTGTTGGGATCTTTAAATTGTGACCATTGCAACCATATCTTCAGGAATTATTGCAGCCACAAAGTTGTGAAATGATATGACAGAAGCTTCAATCTCTCCAATCAAGTTATGATTCAATTGGCATGTTAGCCGATACTAATAATTTAGAGAAATATTGGCTAAAATGAGAATTGCTTAAAATGTTCATCACATACCATGTTATTTATCATTCAAGAAGCAAAACAACTTCTTCTTCTTCTTTAGCATCAAAAACATCTTGATTCTGTCATTAGTTTACACAGTCCTATATCTATGGTTGTTGCAGCGGAGGATCTTGAAGCCGGAATGCGTAAGCAGAAATTTCAAACTGAACCCTCCTTGCCAATTTACCTGAAGGTAACAAAATCTAATTTGCGATGCTGCAGGTTTCCAGTCTTGTTCTTCTTTATTCTCCAAGTAGAGCTAGCATGCACCGGTAGTATTCAAACTAGCCTTTCCTAATGGTGCCACGGATTGATACCGATACGTTCTATTTGGACAGGCAGGGATGGAGATTTATGATCTAGCAATCAACGCGATCCATAGAATATGGTTAGCATGGTCAGGTTCAGTCTTGTACAGAGTTTCATTGTATATGATATTTTTGTACAAGACTCACCCTTCTTTCCAACAAAAAAAGAAAATGCAGTACAATTTATTAACTTGCCATGAAAACTACTAATGGGGTCTTAAGAGTTCTATTAACCATTTGTAAGAACAGGAACATGCATTTGAGGATAGAAAGCTATCTTCACTTGTTTTCTTGAGTCTAATTAGACTAGTTCCCGAGTCGATCTCAGGTATTGAATAAAAAGCAATGCTTATTTGTCAAGGAAAGAAGGGTATGGACAGTTTTTCTTATATTTTGTTAGAAATTAGACTTTCTAACTTAGCAATTATCAGATAATCATGTAATGAAGTTTCCACCATTTACCGAATTGAACTTTGTTCTTGTTTGGGAATCTGCAGTTCAGAGATGTTACATACAAGGTGATCATCAAAGGAATGACCTCAACCGAGGAAAAGGATATCTTGAATGGGATCAGTGGTTCGGTGGATCCAGGGGAAGTTTTGGCTCTTATGGGACCTTCAGGAAGTGGAAAAACAACACTTCTGAATCTGCTTGGCGGCAGGTTAAATCAGCCCACTGTCGGTGGTTCAATCACTTACAATGACGGACCATACTCCAAGTTCTTAAAAAGTAGGTAAGAAACTTAGATATCAGTGCAAGACTGGTTCGGTACTTACAGCGCTGAATTGACTTGTTACTTGCCAATTTATTTTTCATCGCGATGACCAAAAATCAATGAAAAGACGCAAGAACCTGAATTTAGCTAAGTCAGAACTTTTGTTGCATGTACGACTAGAAATTTGAATCATTGCAAATGCACATCAAAATGACATAAAAAAACATATGGCAGGATAGGATTCGTGACACAAGACGACATTCTGTTTCCTCACCTTACAGTGAAAGAAACATTGACATATGCAGCCCTCCTTCGATTGCCAAAGACATTGACAAAACAACAGAAGCAAAAACGAGCCATGGACGTCATCTATGAGCTAGGCTTAGAGAGGTAATGAATTCTCATTTCCCTGCCATCATCAATCAAGGCAAATTTGTAATCAATTCAAGTCAAGAATGTTAATAATAGAAATAAATTCTGCAGCGTCTGATTGATCTTGCTCATTCTTGAAAGCTAATGTTGATGTGCCTAGGTGCCAAGACACCGTGATTGGTGGCTCATTTGTGCGTGGAGTGTCAGGTGGGGAGAGGAAAAGAGTTTGCATTGGCAATGAGATTATAATCAACCCTTCAATCTTGTTTCTTGATGAACCAACCTCGGGCTTGGATTCTACAACTGCTTTAAAGACAGTGCAGCTGTTACAAGATATGGCAGAGGTATTCTATTTGTGATGCTTCTTATTCAAGTTTTTGGCCCTTTCATCAGGAGATAGTGTTGCATTTTTCTGCTACCAACTTGTTTCCATTTAATGGCAGGGTGGGAAAACAGTGGTGACAACTATCCACCAGCCATCTAGTAGACTCTTCCACAAATTTGACAAGTTGATTCTTCTTGGGAAAGGGAGTTTGCTTTATTTTGGAAAATCATCAGAAGCAATGCTGTACTTCTCATCTATAGGTTGCAACCCGCTTATTGCCATGAACCCTGCAGAGTTCTTGCTAGACCTTGCAAATGGCAATATAAATGATGTTTCTGTCCCATCTGAATTGGACGATAAAGTGCAAATAGTGAATTCAGATGCAGGAAAAAGAAACGGGAAGCCTTCTCCTGCAGTTGTTCATGAGGTAATGAAGTATACACAGACAGACTTTTGCGTTCTTAACATCAAAAGCTGCTATTTAACTAGATAATGTTTCTGTCGAAAACAGTACCTCGTGGAGGCCTATGAGACACGAGTTGCGGTCAAAGAGAAGAAGAAACTAATGGTTCCTATACCCCTTGATGAAGAAGTGAAGGCAAAAGTGTCTTCTCTGAAACGACAATGGGGGGCAAGCTGGTGGCAACAATATACCATTTTGTTCTGCAGGGGAATCAAAGAAAGGCGGCACGACTATTTTAGCTGGTTGAGAATCACCCAAGTTCTCTCTACTGCAATTATCTTGGGATTACTATGGTGGAATTCAGATACTAATAGCCTCAAAGGTCTTCAAGATCAGGTAAATAATGGTCCGGCCAAGATCAACCCTTGGGCCTTCTCTTTTCCATTTCAGGCTCAAAGTTTACTGAAGCACTTCTCTGAAAACCTATCCGAAACCATTGAAAATCAACTGAATTACAAAAAATCAGTCTGGCTCATAATCACAAAAGCACATTTTTTGTTTCCTGAAGCTCCTTTACACAAACAACATAATTTCACTTAGTAAACTTAAACCTTCTTGGATTACAGGCAGGGCTGCTGTTCTTCATTGCGGTTTTCTGGGGATTTTTTCCTGTATTCACAGCAATCTTCACATTTCCCCAAGAAAGAGCCATGTTGAGTAAAGAACGGGCAGCTGACATGTACAGACTAAGTGCATATTTCTTGGCAAGGACTACAAGCGACCTTCCACTTGATCTAGTACTACCAGTACTTTTCCTTCTCGTCGTCTACTTCATGGCAGGCTTGCGAATGAGTGCTGCTCCATTTTTCCTAACCATGCTCACGGTTTTTCTCAGCATTATTGCTGCTCAGGTGAGACTAGTTTGCAATACTAACGAAGAAGGGTGTCAAAGAAAAACAATTTAAAATGTAAGTATTTAATCAAGCATGTCTCCATGGCAGGGACTCGGACTAGCTATTGGGGCTACCCTGATGGACTTAAAGAGGGCCACAACTCTAGCTTCAGTTACTGTGATGACCTTCATGCTGGCTGGAGGGTATTTTGTAAAGGTAAGTTCATCAAAGATCATTTCATACATCTCTCTCTATTGCTCCTCTCCAATGCAATATTTGAGTGAATTTTTTCACAACATTTGAATTTTAGATTCGCACCACATGACACATATTGCTGACATTGATTGACCGATAGAAAAGGACTACTCAATAACGTCTACAATCAATATTGAAGTTTCAGAGCATGTCATCTAGAGTGGAGTTCATTACTTCACTAATTGATAACTCTCTCCCAGAATTAGTATTGATTCAACTTTTTCTCACCTAAACGCAAAGAATGGTCACAAATGGTCTTCGATTTTGCAGAGAGTTCCAGTATTTGTATCTTGGATCCGCTATCTGTCTTTCAACTACCACACCTATAAGCTTCTCCTCAAGGTTCAATATAAACACATGACACCAGTTTTAAATGGAATGAGAATAGACAGTGGCTTGACGGAAGTTAGTGCCCTGGTGGCAATGGTTTTTGGCTACCGTCTCTTGGCTTATATTTCCTTGCGGAGAATGAAGCTTTGTGCGCAGTAAGCAATATTATTCAGTGCGCATTATCGACAGTTAACTTCCACGTTTGACTTCAAAGATCTATTCCAAGAAAACTTGGGTTCCACGGATCAGAGAAAGGGATATAAGCAAGTTATCATATTTCAGCTCCATGAAGATTTTTGGATGGAAAAAGCCTCAACGACGATATTTATGCAGTATCTTAGGCATGTAAGTTGATTTTTCCGCGAGGAGAATTCCTAGAAATGCAATCACGTTATAAGAAGCTCGCACTCACAAGCTCGTATCTTTTATATTAAAATGGAGTGATGTAATAATAATTGTCAGACATACCTACCTATGACTAATGCATATCTATTGGAATTAGCGACTTCTAAAAGTTGGGGGAATGAAAAACATGGTATCGCATATGATTTGATGGAACTTTATTTACGTTTTCCTTGGAAAGAAAATTTCCAAGAGCAACCGCTTAAATACATAGAAACCACCAGTGATTGCTAACCAAACACCAAATTGAGAGGGAAAAAAGTTGTCGCACCCGACATCGCGGCGGCCTTAAAAATATATATTTGGGAAGAATGGATTTTTGGCATCCTGTTCTTTAATAGGGAATGATCTTATTTAAGGAGTCGTCACCTAGTATTATGGTCACTAGGAACTCTAACTGGTCAGCAGAGATTCTATGGTACGAGACTGGTTACGCAAAAAGGAAAGATATTATCACCCCTTAAACGTCCTGCCCGAGGCAGGCTGCATTGCTAATTTTGTCATAAATTGCTAATGTTTTGTTGGTTTATGCTATGATGGTTTGCATGTGATATTCCTGGCTTTGACGCCAGTGAATATTCAAATACGGATACTTCCAACTCTGGCGTTGGTAAATATTACGTAGTTATAAAACAAAATAAATTTAAATCCATATTTTTATATTCCTGACTCTGGCGTCAGTCAATAAACAAATAAAATAAATTTATTTTTCCAGCTAAATAAAATAAAATACAATGAAAGAATAATATAAATTTAAACCGGTATTTTTATTCCTGACTCTGACGTCAGTGAATAAACCATTAAATTTATATTGTTTTTATTCATGCATACACATTTTTTATTTTTTTAATAATTTTTTTTGGGCTGGGCCCAGCTCAGCCCATGTGGCTGGGCTGGACCCAGCCAGCCCGGCCAGGTCACTGGCCCAAGCCAGTGACCCGGCTGGGCAAAAACTAAAAGCACGCGTGAATTGGTCACGCGTGCGCGAACACTGGTGAAGGTAATTAAATTACCTTCACACAGTGTTCTTGTAACACTAACAATTACATTTTGAAATGAAGATACAAAGGGGATGAAGTCATACCTGCTTCTGGAGACCGAAGATGTTTGCAGCGCTGATGATGATTCTCGCTTACTGTTTCCCCTTGTCTTCCTTTTGTGATCACTTGTCTGTGCTTTCCTTCTTGCTTTCTCAGCAGCTTTTAAAACTACGAAGATGATGTCGGTCTGCTGTGAGTGTTCTTTGAATGAATACGAGTCTTTCCTTTGTTTGCAGGGACGAAGACAATTTCAAGGATAATTCTCGTCACTGTGTGTGCTGCCCTCTTGTTCTCTCCTTCTCTCTGTATATTTTTTTTGCTCTGGTTTTTACTCTGTTCTTTGCTCTGGTTTCTGGGTTCATTTTTCCGTCCCTGTTCTAGGTTTTCTTCTCCTTTTTATAGACTTCCCAGCTAATTGCCTCTAACCAGTCCTGCTTTTGTAGGACTGTTATCTTCCACGAACGAGATCGTGGGCGAGAGACGTGGTCCTCGATTGGATCGAATCCGTTGCAGATTTTCAGCCTGTTGAATCGGGATGGAGAAGACGAACACGGCTGTTCCACCAGCAACGACGACGTTTCGGCAGCAATGGATTCCATCAGCAACGGCTACGTTTCAAGCAGCAATGGACATTTTCATTTTGACCCCTGAACTTTGTAAATTCGGCAATTGGACCTCTAAGCAATTAAAAATTCCTTTTAATTTTGCCCCTTTGGATTAATTTCAATTAAATCCCTAAATTATAACACTGTTTACAAAACAGTCCTTAATTCCCGGATTGTTCAATTTGGTCATTAATTAATTCTTTTAATTTTGCCCTTTTGGATTAATTTTAATTAAATCCTTAAATTATAACACTGTTTGCAAAACAGTCCTTAATTCCTGGATTGTTCAATTTGATCCTTAATTAATTCTTTTAATTTTGCCTTTTTGGATTAATTTCAATTAAATCCCTAAATTATAACACTGTTTACAAAACAGTTTTTAATTTCTGGATTGTTCAATTTGACTCTTACGTAAATTTTTAACTTTTAATTCTTTTAAAATTAATCAATTAACTCTTCAATTTTATAATTACATCCCCGAACTTCAAATTTTATGTTGTCATAACTTTATTGTCAACTATATTTAATTTTTATTATTTTGTTTAAAAATTGAGTTATGACAGATGATATAATAAATTTATAAATTTTAATTTTAAATTATTTGTATTCCCCATTAATTGGTTTGTTTTGTTAGAAAGATTTTTATATAATACTGAAAAACATCTTACATGTAAACTCACAATCTCAAATACTAAAATGCCACAAAAGACATGAGATTAATTGTAAAATGATTATTTTTTTTCAAAAATCTAAAAGAAAATGAAAAATTAAAATCAAATAAGGTTGTTTTTGTCAAAGTAAACCCGATCCAAATACCATGCCAGCCCATTTGCAAACCAAACTTAGGCCCTTTACAAAGCCTTGTCTTGAAAGTGGGTGGGTTAAGCAAGATAGTCAAGCCCGAATTAAAGACAAAAAACAGCCCATTCCCTTAATTTTAAAACAGCTCATACTGGCCTCAGTTGTATTTTCTTTCAAAAAGAAAAATAAGAGCATTGCAAGTCGTTTTTTATGGATCAAAACGACAACAATAGAGAAAATCTACCCAGAACCTCTAATGTTCCCTCGTGGCTTGATAAACCACGAAGGTCTAATAGGGTGCCTATCAAGAATCCAAGATATGAGGGTTGAGCTGGGACACGTATTATGAGGATTCAGCTGTGGGCAATTGCTGATTTTGTTTAATTTGCTTTTTTTTTGAATTGGTCAATAAAGTTAGAAGGAATAAGTCAATTAGTGGGGGCTATTTCTCTGTCAACTAGCCGTTCCACGTCCTTCTAATTAGCGAAGTAGTTAAGTTTTTATTTGTATTTAAATCATTGTTTCCAGCAAGTGGAGGACAAGAAAAGTATTACAAGGTTTATTCTCACCTTAAGCAGAGTATTTTCTTATTTTCTTAAAGGCTTTGACTGGGACCTAACATTGGTATCAGAGCTTTCACACTATGACTACCAATAAAGAGAGGATCGAGAATTTAGAAGCAGCTCTTGGGGGACTTCAAGACAATTTCAACAAGATGGAACTGGGTGTTACTGACAAATTACAACAGCTAGAGGCTGCTATTAGCAGAATTTCTGAAGTACTGCTTCCAAGGCAAGAGCCGAACTCTAGCAATGTCCAAGAACGCAGTGGACAAGCCTTTGGTGCGCGATCTCGTGACACCACAGACGGTGGCCGCTCAATGTTCTCCTCCAAATTGGCTAAGCTCGAATTTCCCAAGTATTTTGGTACTGACCCAACTGAATGGCTCACGCGTGTTGATCAATTTTTTGAATACCAGGGCACTTTGGAAGCACAAAAAGTGTCTTTGGCTTCTTTTCATTTGGAAGGCGAAGCAAATCAATGGTGGCAGTGGTTACGCAAGGCTTATCATGAGGACAAAAAGGAGGTATCATGGGAGATTTTTGTGGAAGAATTATGGGCTCGTTTTGGTCCCACGGATTGCGAAGATTTTGATGAGTCTTTATCAAAAATAAGGCAAATGGGATCCTTACGGGAATATCAGAAAGAATTTGAGAGGCTGGGAAACAGAGTGCAAGGGTGGACTCCGAAGGCTTTGGTGGGTACTTTTATGGGTGGTCTCAAGCCTGAAATTGCTGATGGAATTCGGATGTTTAAGCCAAAGTCCTTGAAAGAAGCCATCAGTTTGGCACGGATGAGAGATGAGCAGATGATTCGTCAAGAGAAACCACATCGGCCACTCTACAGAACCTCTGATAATTCTGATCGACCATTCAAGCACACTGACGTCTCTAATCGTCCATTCACCAGGTCTGTTGGCGTCTCTTCACCTTTTAAAACCCAGTCTGCATCACCTATGAAGCGATTAACATGGTCTGAGATGCAACAAAGGCGTGCTCAAGGCCTTTGCTTCAATTGTGATGAAAGGTTTGTATTGGGGCACAAATGTAAGGGGCCGCAGCTGTTATTGCTTGAAAGCAGTTATGAAGATGATGAGATTGATAATGAGGAACCTGAAATTTCACTTCATGCTCTCACGGGGTGGTCAACAGCTAGAACCATGAGAGTCTCGGCCAAAGTGGGACATCATGAATTGATTGTGCTTATTGACAGTGGGTCAACCCACAATTTCATCAATGAACGGGTAGCTGAAATATTGCATTTACCGGTGGTGCCCACTGAACCCTTTGCTGTGAAAGTGGCTAACGAAGTTCCGCTAAGGTGTCAGGGGAGATTTGACAATATGCACGTCTTATTGCAAGGTATTCCATTTACCTTAACTCTTTATTCGTTACCACTAATTGGGTTGGATATGGTGTTGGGAGTCCAGTGGCTAGAACAGTTGGGAACGGTGGGTTGTGATTGGAAGAGGATGACGATGAAGTTTTCATGGATGAATCAACATCATCAATTGGAAGGAATTGGCAATCAACCAATTCAGCCGATACAGGTTCAAGCACTGTCGAAGGAGCTGAAACAGGGCAATTCTATTTTTGCTGTGTGTCTACAGCCGGCTGGGGAAGAAACACCACAGATGAACCGACCTGATATGCAACAATTGTTACAAGAATTTGCGGACATTCATCAAGAACCACAACAGCTCCCTCCCCAAAGAGAAATAGACCACCACATCAACCTCAAAGAAGGAACTGAGCCCATCAATGTCCGGCCATACAGGTATGCCTATTTTCAAAAAGCTGAGATTGAAAAGCAAGTTCATGACATGTTAAAATTGGGGCTAATTAGATCTAGCACAAGTCCATTTTCTTCTCCTGTGTTGTTAGTTAAAAAAAAAGATGGCACTTGGCGATTTTGTACCGATTATAGAGCCCTAAATGCTGCAACAATAAAAGATAGATTTCCTATTCCAACTGTCGATGACATGCTTGATGAATTATATGGGGCTGC
>Ga0307509_10012279_pt1 | contig 10267 bp, 12 predicted proteins | sample 10_EM_MG_FD_202245 | JGI IMG/M metagenome (GOLD analysis project Ga0307509, IMG submission 202245) | Populus trichocarpa ectomycorrhiza microbial communities from riparian zone in the Pacific Northwest, United States - 10_EM | ecosystem: Host-associated > Plants > Roots > Unclassified | place...
CATCTCTTTCACATTCCTTCTCTGACTTCGTAACTACCTCCTAGTCACCCTCAAGTCCCAAATTCGACCCGACAGACCCCCTTGAGGGGCCTCTGACCATTGGCGGTAATTCCAATCTCTGGATCGAAACGATTCTTCAAATTCATTCAATTGAGCGCCGATATACCACCCTCCAGGACTGGGCTCCACCTTCTGTATTTGCCATTGTCTACGTACTTGTGAATCTTCACATCGGTGCTGTGTCTTGGCCTGCCCATGACGGTGGCGAAGTTTCAGCTGATAGAGGGGACTCACGCTCTTGGCAACGTCGTTGTGCGCCCGCGATGGCAGGTTTAGGACTCTAGGGCTTTGACCAGATCCCATGGTGGCAGCACAGAAGCTTCGCGATTTTGCCATGGACGGCAGTACCATGATTATGGCCATTTGAGTGGCAGACCTTTTCGATGCCGGTTCTAGACCGTCGGATGTATCACACAAGGAAGGATGAGGTACGCGATCAGGTCATCAACAGGCTCGTCGATGCCCAATCGGTCATATTACACTCGTACTCACCTCTGAGAATCCAATCGTGGCATGCCACTCCACAACCACCTCCTCCGACGTCAGCTCAGACTATGCGATGGATACGAAGTGAAAACAGAAGGAGACGCATTTATGTGTTCATTCCCCACCACCCTCTCTGCTGTATGGTTTGTCTGACTGTTCAACTTCAACTCCACGAGCCATGGTCTCTAGAGATTGAAGATGGCAAACCTATTACTGATGGTGGGCAGTAGCAGCCAGTACTGCGTAGTACTCTCAAGCCGTCCAAGGCTCAGAGAAACTTGTGAATATCAACAACGGATACCCGCTAACGTGAGGTCACTTCGTCGAAAAGGGGCAGAAGCGGGATCCGCAAAGTGATCCTAGAAATGTTGAAATTCTTCAATAATAAAGTTTTTTTATTTTTACGCGTATGTTTTTTTTATTCATCAACTATCATTTGTACAACCTTACTTTCGCTGGATGCACAGTCAACTCGCGGTCGCCAAAACAGTTCTATATCTGACTCCCCAAGAGGAACCCATGGACAAAGCATTCAAAGTACATTCAAAAGTTGCTCTGCAAGCCCAGGGTGAGCTTTTCACAGAGCCTGTCAATTTTCTCGTGGCATTACATCGTACTTTCGAACCGAGACGCCAGACGTTGCTCGCAGCACGACAGGACGCACAGAGAAGGCTTGATTCTGGTGTCGCCTTAGATTTCCCACTGGAGACCGCTAACATCCGTGCTGAACCTTCGTGGCACTGTGTTCCGCCTGCACCCGGACTGGAAGACAGGCGTGTCGAGATTACGAGTCCTACAGACAGGAAAATGATTATCAAAGCTCTGAAATAGCGGTGCGAAGACGTTTATGGCTGATTTTGAAGGTGCGTTGCATTATCCATGTTTTGAAAGTTCAAAATATCTGATGGATGTCTCAGATTCCAGCGCGCCGACCTTTGAAAATATGCTCAACGGTCAGATCAACTCACGCGATGCAATTAGGAGAGAAATTGAAACGGGTGGAAAGAAGAATAGGCTTGTTGAGAAACCAGCTGTCCTCATCGTTCGGTATGTTGTCATTTCTTTTTGCTCGACATAAGAAATGCCGATGTACTTAGCCCTCAGGGATGGCATCTGGATGAGCTCCGCGTAACGGTGGACAACCAACCGATGTCGGGTTCCCTGTTTGACTTCGCACTCTATTTCTACCATAATGCGCACGAACTTGTGAAGAGGGGTTTCGGCCCATACTTCTACCTCCCAAAAATGGAACACTACCTTGAAGCGCGTCTCTGGAATGACGTCTCTCTCTTCTCGCGATCTTATATTGGCATGCCACATGACACGGTCCGTGCGACGGTGCTGATTGAAACCCTCCCGGCTGCATTCCAAATGGAAGAAATTTTGTTTGAGTTAAGGAACCACTCGTCTGGGCTCAATTGTGGCAGGCAAGAGAACTCGATTATTATATATCGTACATAGGCGCCTAATTTATTTCCAGATGGGATTACATTTTCAGTTTCATCAAAAAAGCGAAGAGCAAATCGTTCCGCCGTTTTGCCCGATCGCAAGGACGTCACGATGACCGTGCCATTCATGGATGCATACGTCCGTCTCTTGATCCAAAACTGTCATAAGTAAAGCCTCTTTGACATGTCTACGCAACCTGATCCTGATTTGACCTTTTTTTTTCAGACGCAAGGGCTGCCATGGACAAGGTGCGCGCCAATAAACTACGTGAAGTCACGGCTGGCCATGGCGGTACTTGGATTGCGCACCCCCTCATCAACGGCATTGCGCGCGATATTTTTGACGAGCATATGCTGGGAGCGAACCAATATTACACTCTTCGTTCTGAAGTAAAGGTTGCAGCATCCGATCTTCTCAATACGTCTGTACCCGGAAAAGTCACTTTTGAAGGCGTCCGATCCAATGTTGAGACTTGCCTTGCATACACAGCCGCTTGGGTCAGCGGGAACGGTTGTATTCTGCTCCACTACTTAACGGAAGATGCTACCACAGCAGAAATCGCCCGCGTCCAGCTTTGGCAATGGGTACACTATGCGATCCGTATCGCTGACGATGGAAGACCAGTGACGGTTGAGATGGTTGACAGGGTGATCGAGGACTTGAAACCGGGGCTTGGGAAGTTAGTGAAGGGGTTGAAGCAGGAAGATGTGGGCCTTGCGGCTGATTGTCTAAAGGGGCAAATAAGGGGGCAGTGACCAGCGATTTGATGGGTTGCTTGGCGGTCAGGGATGGTGTAAAAGCTGGATCGCATTTGCAGAAGGCCTCGTTGTAAGCCTTCTTGTTTCTGAAAGAAGCATTCTCTTTTATTTTGTCCTGCGTGTTCTTCAAGTTCTGTGTATCATTAGCACTGGCAGTTCAATGGCACGAATTGATCAGGTGTGCGTGAAGCCAGAAACGACGATCTTAACGCCGTTGACCCAGTGCGTTCCTGGAGATTGGTGGACCGTTTGTGGAAATGTGGAGGGAGCCAGGAGCATGGAAGGCGAACGACTGGGCATCACTCAGGGTGGAAAAAGGCTGACGGTGATATCGATTTAAACCTCATTGAAACTTTGTTGTCCCGCTCGTGCAGACTAGGCCTTTGGATTTATGTGTACACCCCTTCCAAGAGTTCGAGACACCGTGTCGTCGAACTTGTTCGTCACGTTGTCAGGCTGAGCGTCGGAGAATGGTAACGACTGCCAGTGTCAGCGCGGTCATACTCCTGGCCAGAAGTGATTGTACTGGTGTCTGAATCTTGTGAAATGGCAACAATTCTTGAATCTGGCATCATGGAGCGTTCTTGGAAAATACGCAGCATATTTCTAGTCCGTCTTCTTCAATGTCCTCTCGTTACGCACTTCGAATCATTTCACAGGTGACGCATGACGAGTTCTCCAAGTTCCAAGCCGAGTTCGTTTATCTCTTTTTGAAGGAGAAGAGCACTCCCGGTCTTGACCGATAATGGGAGCAAGGACTCGGATATCGAAAGCAGATTTCTGGTTATGGTAAAAGGGTTGCACAACCACGGTCTATCATAGATTTCCAGACCTCGGGTTTCTTCGAATCGCGCTTTTCACCCTACGCCTCGTCCCACATGGTGACAACCTAGAAGTCTTCTCTGCACATTTTTTGTACTGAATCTGTTCCACGAGGTTCCACAGAAGACATTGTCCGGTATTGTTTGAATCGGAAATGAGAGCTTTACTACGATAGAAATTTGGGGGATAGTACACGATTTATTTCGATGACTCTGAACTGTTTACGATGCCTTAAAATTCGGGTCAACGCTTCAGTTCTAATTCAGACAGTCAACTTAGGCACTACTGGGAAGCAGAAAATATACACGCACGGTGTTGGGAACCCAAACCCAGGTCACCGGAAAAGTACGAAACACCATGCAACATTTGCAAGAAGTAAGGCAAGTTGAAGTGTGAAGTCCTGAACTGTGGTACCGGTGCACCTGAGTTGCACCAGACTCCGATCACCCAAACCACATGGGCGCAGCTGCACCAGATGTTTCCAGACACAAAGGTTCTTCAGATCCGGTAACCATCCAGAGTCAATGATGTAGTAGATACCTTATTTAGGAATAGAATACTCGAGACTGTGACATAAGCCAAATCACAGCTATTTCTGATTCTGAAGCCTTCCACGCCAACACGTTTGAAAAAGAGGGTTGCATCGCTGCACCAGACTGGAGTTTCGATTTTACTTGTGCCCATCTGTTGCACACCAACATTCCATCAACCGAGAAGGTGCATGGCCGCTGCACCAGATGTTTTCAGACACAAGACACCTGGTGAAACTCACCAGCGTTTTCACCTCCAGGTCCTTTTAAATTAGAAACGGCAACATCAATGATGTGAATGCCTTATTTACCATTTAGTAACAACTATAATCACACATAGTATATGACATAAACCAAATGGCGGGTGTGCCAACATGTAGCAAACACGCACTGGCAGAAGGTGGCCTGGACCAACACAGGCGGCAAAATAGGTTTACGGTTTGGCGCATCACTTACCGGGATTTTTAATGTACAAGAAATCTTGTGCCCGTCTGCATCAAATTAAACACACTATTGAGAAACTTCTGGACCTTTGGTGTCCCTTTGTCTGCGAGGGTTACAGCCATTTTTGAAATCTTGCTTTATCAACGTCTGTGAACATGTTATATACTCTGACCATAGACTACCATGCATACGAAGATGCATTTGATGACTCATTGGTAAGTAGTTGGTATTGAGTTGAGTAAGTTCGACATGGTGTTCCAGATTTTTCCGGTGACCAGCTGGTCGAACCTTGATTGTGCATCGCGATGAAGGTTTACTTGTCAGGATCTCGTCATCCATAGTATGTAGCTTTTGTCTTTCTCTTGTAGTATTATATCCACGGACATTGCGTGTAAAACTCCACTGGCCTGGCCCTGGCCCAAGGGTCGCCTCACCGAGGTGTTTGATTGTCAAGGGTCTACTTGAAACCATCAGGATTTTCAGGGGTCTTTTCCTACGGGAAGATTTTGGGAAGAATTATCAGAGCGCAAACTACTCAACACTCTAACAATCAGTAGTAGTAATCAGTCACGGAAGAATTTCAGTTATTCTTACGGAGGAATTTGAATTTGAGCTTTGCCCAAGCTTTGCCAATCGGATTTCGTTCGTTCTGGGTATATATAAACCATATCGTACCTACCCAAACACCCCAACCGTTGAACGGATTGTACCTTCTAAAGTCAGTGTTCCTTTCACTTACTATACTCTATATGTTTACCTATTTTCTACTACTTACAGCTTACCGTGATCACATTTGGAGCTGGTCTCTGAATCCCAAACCAATCATAAATTCCCCACCACTTATATTCAATATTATGAGGCTCTCGTCGGTCTCTCTTATCGCTGCCGCCCTCGCTGCCACTGCAGGCAGCGTTATGGCCGCCCCACGTCCTCTCCATGCACGTGCTTTGGAAGACGTGAACTCGCTCTCCGAGCGCGACGTTGATGTCCACAGTCGCGAGTCTGGGCTGGCTCTACTAGAGCGCGAGGTAGATGATGAATTTGGCAACGACTTGTTCATCAGGACTGATCCCAACGATCGCGCCCGGCATATCGCGGCAGCGGCGGCTAGAGTGGGGGCCGCTAAGGAGGCAAGGAAAGCCGCTGCGTGCGCAAGGAAAGCCCATGATAAAGCACAGGAAGCCGCTATGAAAGCAAACGTGATCGCTGAACATAATCGGGTAGTTCACCGCGACGACCACTCGACAGATGACTATAGGAAGTGGGGATCCGACCATGGCAAAAACGCGGATGTCTATCACGAAGATGGACATCACCATAACAAGATGGCAATTGAACATGACAAACACGAGGTTTACCATACCGGCATGGCAAGGGGGCACTCCCCAGCTGTAACTTACGAATTGGGCGATTCCGTGAAGTCTCCTCAGGATTCCATACTTGATGCTGCAGAGAGCAGGCGTGCATCGTATGCGGCTATCACCTCGTATAGCGGTGTTATCGACAGGTTGATGGGTCATATCCAAGAGTATGACACTCATCCTGCTGTTAGGGAATATAACCTTCGCCGGCATGGTGCTGCTGTCTCCATGCATGCTCTGCGTCACGGTAGACAATAGAAGAGGAAGCTGCTGGCATGTACTTACGTAGCTGTTGCCATTGTACGAGTTCAAGTCATATCATACATACAACTCAGTCTCCTAAATAACTTCAGCAATCAACTTAACAACGTTCAAAATTCAAATACTTGTCCGTCGTCAAGCTTTCAAGATTTCAGGCCCAAACGCGGATTCCCTCCCAATCACCAACCCCCAAAAGCCTTCTAGGTCCCTTCGGCACTGCCAAAATGTCCGTCGGCCTCTCAATCTCCATTCTCACTGAGTGGCATCCGAGACCTATGTGCCTTCTGGACCTGGGAGGGTTATGTAGCGCTTTCTGTAAAGTGTGGAGGGATGAACCTCAATATTGGAATTGGGACGAGAGAAACCACCAAGGCGAGCCTTCCGGGCCGCTGCTCTTCTCTGATCAAGGCAACACCACTCATTCACCGTACGTCGACCTCTCTCGTCTGCCCTCAAATATACTCTAGGGATGTTGGATGTTGTTTCAACAATATCAATCCAACACGGACTAAATGGTTGGACGTGGTTGGTTATGCCCTTTCGACCATAGTGGGAATTCTCAAGCCTTCATCTCTTTCTCTGACTTCGTACCATGACTACCTCCTAGTCGCCCTCAAGGTTCAAGCTTTCAAGTCCCAAACCCGGCCCAACAGACCACTGGCGGTGATTCCAATCTCTGGATCGAAACGATTCTTCAGATTCATTCAAGTGAGCGTCGATACACTCTTTTTTCGTCTTCAAACTCGTGTCATCTGACCATGACTGTGGCAAAGTTTCAGCTGATAAGTAAAGGGGGAACGCTCTCGGCAACATCATTGTGCGCCCGCGACGGCAGGTTTAGGACTCTAGGGCTTTGACCAGATCCCATGATGGCGGCACAGAAGCTTCGCAATTTTGCCATGGACGGCAGTACCATGATTATGGTCATTTGAGTAGCAGACCTTTTCGATGCCGGTTCTCGACTCCTTGGTAGACCGTCAGATGTATCACACTAGGAAGAAGGATGGGGTGCGCGATCGGGTCATTAACAGGCCCGTCGATGAGGCACCCCCAATCGGTCATGTTACACTCGTTACCGACATTCGCAATTCTACTCACCTCTGGGAATCCAATCCTGGCATGCCAAGCGTTATGAGACCCCACAACCACCTCTTCCGACGTCAGCTCGGACTATGCGGTGGATACACAGTGAAAACAGAAGGAGACGCATTCATGTGTTCATTCCCTACTACCCTCTCTGCTGTATGGTTTTGTCTAAGTGTTCAACTTCAACTCCACGAGCCTTGGCCCCTCGAGATTGAAGATGGCAAACCTATTACTGATGGTGGGCAGCTCATAGCCCGAGGCTTGTCTGTCTGAATGGGAATTCATAGTGGTACCTCTCTTTGTGAAACCATCATGTGGCGAATGGACTGTCCTGAATTACATCTCCTCTGTGCTTGGTTGGCGCTGGCCTTTCATTCCACCATCCCAAAACTACGCAATAACGGTATCCTTCGAAGAGAGAGATCCATGGTCTGTATCTCTTTGGCTTTAGATGGAGGATATTTGAGGCCGCTAGTTATTACTTATCAGAAGGATATCGGCTTCTATTGGTGCTCCTTCCGTTGGGATCCCCTGGAAACATTCTGGTATATCAAATATGAGAAAGATGGTGGCAGCCAGTACTGCGTAGTACTCTCAAGCTTCTTCTAGCGTCTAAGGCTCAGGAAAACTTGTGAATATCAACAACGGATACCCGCTAACGTGAGGTCACTTTGTCGAAAAGGGGCAGAAGCGGGATCCGCAACCCGATCCTAGAGACTAGCCTAGAGGTGTTGAAATTCTTCAATTTTATTTTTACACATATTTTATTTTTATTCATGAACTATCATTTGTACAACCATACTTTCGCTTGATGCACAGTCAACTCGCGGTCGCCAAAACATCCATACGTGCAAAATATCCTTGAAGGGAGTGTTGAACATGTTTATTATTAAATCAAGTTGACACATACCTTTTGGCTACTAGAAACTATCCCCACCAGTGCTGGAACTACGGAGTCATTTCAGATAAATTATTTTCAAAGGAAAACAATGTCCAAAACGCACAAATCGCAAAGATTAGGTTGACTCCCCCCATGTCCGTGTTATGACTCGACGGAAGGAGTTTAACGATGACAAGTCTGTCTTCGACTTAGTTGGACGTCCTGGACAGGCGGTGCGAAAACTCACGCGATAGCAGACAGAGGAGCCAGAAGGAAAACAGCGAGACGGAATAGAATATCATATGACTGGAATTCTCTGCTGCCAATTAACGCTTGCCAGCGTTCACGATTGCGACGGATGGTAAGTGCAGTTGAAACTAGGGTGACTCAGAGATGATTCCCGCATGTGTATTCACCAGCGACTGTAACAAACCTCCTAAGAAAACCACGAGGACAACGCAGAGTGTGATAATGGTACCAGTCACTTGACCGCTAGATGATGGTCAGCGAAAAGGAGCTGTGAGTCTGGGAAAAAGGATCGCCTACGGGAATGGGATTTTGAGGCAGCAGAACATGCCAGAGGGGCTCCTGATGACAGAATTAGGCAACGAGAAACCTATCTGCAGCAGAGATCAGTGTCAACCTTAGAGATTAGTCAAACCCGAGGCGCACGATGGAGACTTCGCAGACTAGTGTGATAAAAAGAAGCCAGGGTACGAATGCCAACTGAAGATTATTTTGAGTTCTGTGTTTGGATTAGAATGGCGTATATATATGCACCTTCTTGACAGTGTCCGGCTTGTGAATGTTAAAGCCAAGTGCAGATCGGATGTCAAGGTAGATCTGAGGCCATGTTAGATGAGAATCCGCAATTTATAAGCCTCGACCAACCTACCTGTGTCACGAATATTACAATTGAGACGGCCGTGCTTGTCATTCACACGAAGTATTCAATGCCTGACTATGTCCAAACAGACGAAGAGGGAACTCACAAGCCCGGTATCGCATATATCATTATCGCTTGGAACAGGCACCACCCCCAGACCGGCTCTGAGCCAGTTTGCTTGCCGACGATGAGCAGGTAGGCGATGCTGTAGACATCCCACGAGAATGTGTAGAGGTACCAAGTTGGAGTGCGACGTATCCGGGAAGACCTCCAGGCAGTGAGCAGAACAGCAGAAAGGGTTATTACAGCAATCAAGTTGAGGATGTCAAAGGCGATAATGAACCTGAAATGACTACTGCCAGGGTCGTACTCTTCGTCAGACATAGAACCGAAGAGATATCTGAAAGACGGTTGCCAAAGAGTTTTGATCAAAAGGAGGCCGTGCGACACAAGTGAGTGCACTCGTGGAGCCTTCTCTCGGCAATCACAATACCTCCGTCCCAAGGGAAAAATCAGTTACGGTCTGTTACGGTGCACGCGATTGATCATGAATTCCAGGAACCCGGATGCCAAGTTGTTCCGGGTCAAGCGTCTGTTTCTTCAACTCACCATTCCAAACACTTCTGGTGGTGCCTGACGAGTTCTCCGAGTTCTAAGCCTAGTATCCTACCGGCAGTAGTCTGGTAAAGCTGCAAGTCAAGTTCATTTATTTTTGCATGAGAAGACGGTGGAGAGCGTGTCGGGAGCAAGGATAACGATTTCTGGCGTTGAGGCGAACAACCACCGTCGATCATAGATTTCCAGACCTTCAGCTGATCTTCGGGCTTTTCGCCTGCTCCGCACATGGTGGTTATTAGGACAGCCCTATTGAAGTCCTTTCCGCACATCCTCTCGAACAAGGAAAGTCTTCAACGTTCCGCGCAAGGCATTGTCCAATATCCGATGGAAGTAGAGCAGTCCAGTCAATCAAATTTGTCGCTTGTACCTACTCATTTGTGAATGGAAGTCCTTGGGGTTTTATCGATAAGATCACCGACGTGTCGTTTAAAACCGGTCATCTTGAAGGCCACGGTGCCATATGCATCATCAAAATAGATGCAATATTGAGATGTCTGAATCAAATGATGCCCAGAAATGAAACGATAGAGATCTGGGAAGTGCACGGGTCCAAGGTATGTCCAGCCTTTCCTTCTACGCCAGTCGCAATTTCGATGAGCGATGTATTCAGGATATTTGAACGAACA
>Ga0307509_10012280_pt1 | contig 10264 bp, 6 predicted proteins | sample 10_EM_MG_FD_202245 | JGI IMG/M metagenome (GOLD analysis project Ga0307509, IMG submission 202245) | Populus trichocarpa ectomycorrhiza microbial communities from riparian zone in the Pacific Northwest, United States - 10_EM | ecosystem: Host-associated > Plants > Roots > Unclassified | place...
ACACACCTCCCCCTTCCCCCCCCCCGCTCCCCCCCCCCCCCCCGGCCCGCCCGCCCCCCCCCCCCCCCCCCCCCCCCATAACAATGACATGGAGTGGACACTAATCCTAAAACCAGAGATATCATTAGCTCTTGAGGGAGATTATGAGAAGGTGCATGGATGCAGACAGTACAACACAATCACACCAGCTAAACCAAGAGATGAAAAAACACCAGGAAGAGCAGAAGCACTAGCAAAGTTGGCATGTTGTGAACATAACAACATCCATCAAAGGGAGAAACCAAGGCACACAGATGTAAAAAAGAAAAATCAGTGACGGAAGATTATTTCTTATAGCATTAGATATATAACATAAGCTTCTAAAAGAAAAAGATAATACAATCATCATGTTAGTGATTTTGGATAGCCTAAGCCATGATTACGATTGATCGTTTTCAATAACAATCTTCCTCAAAGGGTTTTTTTTTTACATGGGATAGCCACACTGCATGTGTGAACGCATGTTCTGATCAAATATGTTTTGAGAAAGATTGTGACCTGAAACGATCAATCATAATCACGGCTTAGGCTATGGGTTTTTTTGATCAAATATGTTGCAAAGCACAAATACATTTACACATTTTTTTTATTCAGATTGCAACAGCAAATTATCTCCCTCTCATACTAGCAATTTTCTGAATATTTTTGAATTCACAACATATTCCCAGAGTAACATGATTCCAGAGATATTCACTAATCTAGATCTATACAAGGACCAAAGCTACCAAGTCTGCAAACATATTTTGATGCTAATTTTCCCACTTTCCATGTTACAGTACTAAACTGGCCAGGTCTCAATGTGGTCCGCTATGTATGATAGCCATCAAGACATCCAAGAAATTAACCCCGTAGCCATCTGAGATAGAGTTCGACATGCCATAACTCAACATTAGGGCCACACATGCTGCTTAAGTTAAAGCACATGTCCTTCCTGCCTACTACCGTTTAACAAAAAGATTCAATTCTCAATACAAAGAAGCATAATTATTGCATTGTTGATATGCACAAAATAATGAGTCAAGTTCAGACCTCATCAATAGTTTGAGTTTTACGGGTGCGGTGCAGAAACTGATTGGTAGTAATGCGCGTAAATTCATACTCCTTGGAAACTATACAAGAAGTAAAATACAAAGTTAAGTTTCAGGATAAGGTGAAACCCTCAAGAACCAAAGCCAGGTACTACTTCAAGCTTGTGTTCAATCTTTTGCTTTTCTACAGCTACCGTTGCATACCTGATGTCGGTCCACATTCTAATTCCATATAATTTGAAGGAGCATCGCAAACATCCTCATCAGCATCTGATATGCCCAACTCCGCATTAATTTCTGCATCTGACTTCTCTTGGGGGAAGGAGCAATCAGCAAAGGCTTTATCCATGTTGTCCTCGCAGATCCTTAGAAATCAAAAGAAAAAATAATAACAGCTGACAACTTAGAGAAGGGAACAGGAAACAATGAGAGAGGGGGGGACAAGAGGGGGGAAGAGGGGGGAAAGAGGGGGTTGGAGGAAATGTCTGTAATGCTGGAAGACAGCTCCTCTTATACCCATACCAAAAAAAAGATGAATTGAACATTCACATTGAGATCATAAGATTAACATATAATTAATTTTTGGCAGCTCAGTAAGTTCCAAAGTCTAAAATGAAATGTGGAAGCCAGTCATCCTGGAGAAGCAACACTCAAATCTTAATTTCATTGAAACCAGAGCTGAGAAAACAAACTTTGGATCACTCAAAGATTCCTAGTCAAGCAAGATTATAGAAGGTCCATGGGATTATTGGATAGTTGATCCATGCCCAAAAAGGAGTTGTAAATTAATGGACAGGGTGGCCATCTTTCCCCTTAACTAAAGCAAGCTTAATCAAGCAGGTAAGAAGTGTACGGTTGAGACTCCAGCCAGGATATTTGATATTTGTATATCCCTAGAAATTTCACAAGCAAGTCATCTTGCCTGCACAACTGGCCTTTCTCATTTTCCTACTGTAAACTTGGGAGGCTTAGGTGCCCGTAAGGTCAAGGATTTTTTGTCTGTTGTCCTTCAGAAGATACATGTAGCTAGCACAAAAGCTGATAAAAGTTGCATCTGAATGTCTGTGTCATGTGTCTTAGTGGTGGCAAAACACTGGTTCACTTTTTTTTTGGCAGTGCTTTGTCACAAGGAGTTTGTGGAATAGGACCTTGCTATCTTTGGTGATCAGTGGTTGATGTGCATGTCCAAAAAACAGAAGAATTTTGTTACATGTGTTTTCTAGGTTAGAGGAGAGAAAGCAAGATGGCATGACTCTTCGAGCTTGTACAGTGTTTGTAGTGAATTGTCTGCTCAAACGGAGAGAATGCTAGAAAACAATCAGCAAGAGTCAACAAGAGAATTTTTCAAAACCATTATTTATTCAACTGATTACCTTTGGGATAGACTAGTAATTATGCACTCTTTAAAGTGTTCTGCTCTGGAACTTTTAGATACCATCAGCTCATTTTCAGAGTGATTAAAGAGCTCTTTTGGATTAACATTCTCACACTAATTTGGAACAGCCCTTGACCTCTTATTGTACTTAATCTCATGCTAATAAAATCTTTTTATTTTTCTTAAAAAATAAAAGGAGTGAATATGTAAAGGGGTGCAGACACAGCACACAAAGATACAAAACCTGCAAAATTAATAGAATGAATTGAAGGGGCACAAGATAGAGTACCATTGGCGATGTGTTTGACTGATAGATTCTACAAGTCTAACTGGAATACGCCGCCATTTAAGACAATCATCACAGCGAACCCAAGCATTATCTGGGAATAAATTTTGTTCCATCACCCCACTTGACGGCATGTCCAGATTAGTTACCTCTTCTGCAGTAGTATCATTGCCAGCATCAGTTTTTCCATTGTCATCTACAGTATGATTACAACAACAATTCATGTCAGAGCAGAATGCTTCTTGACCTTTGGTATAACAAAAGGATATATCAAGTTCCATGAGAACATGACTGCAAAAGCATTAAAAAATCAGATCATGCAACATAAACAATTCAGAACCTATTTCAGGATGTTCTTCACCTTTGTAAACAACATGATCACAAACACTCTTCTCCTCAGCTTTGTTCTTTTTAACTGACTTCCTATCATTTCCTCTCTCCTTGCAACCATTTGCCCTCCTGCTTTTTGCAGAGTCGGAGACTTTGGACCTTCTCTTGTTTACTCCATCAGATTTCCTTGGAAGTCGGCGTCCCCTGGATTTAGTTGAAGGAAGAGGATTCTTTGAAATCTGTGACCCAGACGACCTAACGTCAGCATCCAGTTCACCACATATTTTAGTTTCCATAATGATTTCTCCTCTCAAAGCCCCTTCAGGGTCTCCAAGTTCAGTCTTTCCTGATGAAAGTACCAGTTCTGCTGAATATTCTTTAGTGCTTGTTGTGTTGACAGAACCATTAGCACTGGTGCATGATGTAAGAATCTCACTAGAGGAAAGACTATCACCCTTTCTCTGCCTGCCCCCTCGTTTCTTTGCCAATTTAACTTTCTTTAAGCTTGCCACAGCAGGTGAACAGTTTCCTGCTTGAGGGAGGCTTTCTTTCTTTTTTCCCCTCTTTCCACCAGTACCCTCTTCATCTGCAGCAAAAGCCTTAGAAGGAGACAGAACAGCATCAGGATAATCTTCTTGACATCTTGCATTGACTTGAACCTCGGGTACTGAATTTATAACTTCCGAATCTGGTGAAGTTCCAGCATCTGTATACCTCTTCTCAGTTGCAACTCCCAGTGCTTCAACCTCTGTATGGGAAGGAACCCCAAGATAATCTTCCATAATATCTCTAGATGACTTCTCAGAAATTACAGTGCCCTCCATGTCCTTGTTTGCAAGTTTTACATCCATAGCAGAAGCATCACAGTGTGCTTTTGCCTTCCCCAACTTAATGTAAAAAGACTGAAGCTGTTTTTGAGTTCCCTCTTCAACCATGTTATCTCCCACACAATAGGCTAACTTTGAAATTTCAAAACTGGTTTCCTGGCATGACTCAGCCCCATAATCACTAACAAGATCACCAGATGCCTTAGTATTAATTACCTCGGGGATTATCATCTTTGGATTACTTTCAGTTTGACAAGCATCTTTTCCCACTTTAACTTTCAAACGAATGCAATGAGCTGAAGCATGACCGTTCTTGCTGGACCTTCGTGAGGTTCCACCAGCAAGTTTATTCCGCTTTCCACTTCCTTGGTCACCCCTTGCCTTCTGTGATCCAAGATTCTCAATTTCATCAGGTCTGAGACCATTAATCAGCATAAAAGTTTGTGTAATATTCCCCAATAATCCCCAAGCAGAAGAGCGAGCTGGTTTGGAGACGCAGCTCCGCCTCCTTGTCACACTCTTGAAGACGATCTCAATACCTCGATGCAGGTTTGGGACTTTGGTTGTGTTCCTACATTTCCTTGCACCCCTTTTTGTCTGGGTCTTCTGGCTTGATTTCCGTGTTCCATTGCTCCTTCGTGAAGATGGTGATACAATGACATGACACTTGGTTTCAGAAACACTATCAATGCTGACATTATTCTTTGCTTCATAGTCTGTCTCTCCAGAACAGTCAACTGCACTGCTAGAATCAATAGTGCCATGTGCTGATGCCTGGGAACAAATGCCAGCTTCTGTCCTAGCCAAGGCATTGCTTTCCTGTTCTGGAACCCACTCTATATCTAGACCATTGACAGCCTTGGAATCCAGTTTACATGGTATCAACTTCTGCTCATCATGATGAACATTTTCTTCTGGCAAACCAGTCATGGGCATTAATTTCAAGTTCTCCTGTGATGGCAACGACAAGTTGGAAGTAGTAGTCTCAGCCGCATCTAAAACAAAAGTTGGCTCCTCCATAACCCCTCCTGCAAAGGGACGGCTAATGATCTGATCACCCTTCTGGTCATCCTGCTGAAGACACTTGCTTGGTGGACATGTCACAGGTGTCAATTCCAAGAGTATTTCATGGTCCAGTGGAAGCAACTTTTGGTCTTGATTATCAGTCTCTAACCTAGTTAAGATAACACTTTTCTCTTCTGAAACCATAGTACGTGATGTCCCATCATCTTGCTTGTCCTGTTCAACACCGTTTCTAGGTGAAACATTCACTGAAATCAATCCAGCAGGCATTTCACAGCTTGGTGAAGGACCTATTTCATTACAGGTAGCAGTCTCTGTTGCAGCTAAACCATCAGTTTTGTCTTCCATGACCCCTTGAATACTAATACTCTCTATCCCAGCTAAATCATTGTTTTTCTCTTCCATGGTCACCACCATAGAGGTACCACTGTCTTGCATGTCCTGTTCAACACCATTTCTAGGCAAACATTTTGCAAGCATTTCATAGCCCAGTGAAGGCAATATGTTTTCACAAGTATCAACAGTCTCCGTCGCCACTAAACCATTACTTTTCTGTTCCATCACCCCTTGAACGTTGCTCTTCCCTAGGGCAGTAAAATTGCCAATTTTCTCTTCCAAAATCACTTCTTGAGAGGCACCACAATCACGGTTGTACTGTTCACTGACATCACCAGGCAAACTTTTTACTGGTATTAGTTCTGCAGGCATTTCTCTACCCGATAAAAGCATTATTTCATCATGTGTATCAACCTCTATTGGAGCCAAGTCACCACTGTTTTCTTCCATAACCCCTTGAACACTAACGTTCTTATCATCCCTCTGGTCATCTTGTTGACCGCCATTTCTGCACCAATCATTTGCTTGCACTAATTCAGCTGGCATCTTACAGCCCAGTGAAAGAACTATTTTGTTGGATTTAACAGTCTCTATTGCATCTAAACCGTCATCTTCAATAACCCCTTGAACATTTCCACTCTCATCTTCATTCTGGCCATCTTGTTGATCACAATTTCTTGGCATATCATTCACAGGGTTTAATTCTACAGATGTTCCACAAGCGGTTGGTGGCACTGTTTCATCAGAAGCGTCAGTCTCTGCTGTAGCTAGACCATCACTGCCCTCTTCCATAGTGCCTTGAACACCAGCATTTTTATCATCCATTTGGTCATCCTGTTGATTGCAATTTTTCAGTGAATCAGGAACAACCAGCAGTTCCAAAGACCCTTCACAATCTACAGCTCCACCATTCTCACCTCCAAGCCCTACTTTTTCCTCCCAGAATCTATCTGTCTCCCTGATACAATCATCCCTTCCACTTTGACCCTCATCCAAACATTCCTCACCAACCCCAGATTCATCCTCCAACAATCTTCCTGCTATCGAACCAACCACGTTCTCACCCTCACCCACCAACCCAATTCCCCTATCATCCAACACAGCCTCCATAACATCGCTGTAGCTAGCACAAACACCATTATCTTTCTGAGACAATTCTGCAAACCCATTTGTTGCCCTAGAGGGGTCCGCGTAAAATTCAATAGCACTCCGACCAGTCTCCAAGGCTGGCAGCTGCTCAGAATTCTTGATAAACTCCAGGCATGAATGCTGCTCAGTCGCAGCAAGATTCAAGGGCTCGTGAGGCTCACACGCGCCCATCTCAGTTTACCAATTTTAATAGCCAGTTAAGACACGCCCATATCCAAGACAACAACAAAAAAACAATTACAAGAAATTCTTACCAACCACAATGCACGACCGTAGTCACCCCCAAATCAAAAAAAAAAAACTTGCCTCTGTTTCATTCACTCGCAATCTCCCTCAAAACAAAAGCAGCAAAAACCGATAAAACAATACCTTGGTCAAAACGCTGGTAGAGAAAAACCCTAGAATCCACCTCCCCTGCGAAAGCAAAACCCTATTTAATCATTCCAAGGATAATGCAGATATAAAAAAAATACCTTCGCGGAATTACACGAATATAAAAATATTTAGCACCGATAACATTTTTGAAGGATTATTGGAGGAGCAAAAATACCTGTGTGGAGAAGAGAGGCATCGGGCCCTGAGAACTGAAAGAGAAGGGCTGTTTTTATTTTATTTTATTAAATGTAAATTATTTTTTTAAATAGTGTTTTTCCTATTATTTTTTCCGGGGGAGAGAGAGGGAGAGAGAGTTGCTTAATGGTGTTGTCAAAGGATAAATAGGACGCACGGAAAGGAAAAGCGAGTGTGTTGCCGGAGAGAGAAATATACGCGAGGGAGAGAAAGAGGTCATCGATTTCTTTTTTCTTTTTTCCTTTTTTTATCTGTAACTGTGGAATTTTTTATTTTTTTTTGAAAGAGAGAATGCTTACAGTATAATTTCCCGTCGGCAGGAAAAAAGAAATAGTTTTCAAACAAAAGTACTTAACAGGTGATGGATCCATATTTAACAGCAAAACCAAAACACAAAAAAACCTTGAAAAATCCACAAACATTTATAAAGACGCGTAATACCACGTCTCCCAACTTTTATTAAATTTTTAATTTTTTTTTTGTTTTAAAAATATTTTTAAAAAAATTTAAAATTTTTTTATTTTTTCTTTACTTTAAATTAATATGTTTTTGGTGTTTTTAGATCATTTTGATGCGCTGATATCAAAAATAATTTTTAAAAAATAAAAAAATATATTATTTTGATATTTTTCTGAATAAAAAACACTTTGAAAACCAACCGCAACCACACTCCCAGACAAGCTAAGGTGATTGGAATTAAAATTGTGTTTGGAATTGTGGTAGTAGTCGTAGTTTAAAGTATTTTTAATTTAAAAATATTTTTGATATCAACACATCAAAACGACTTGAAAACAAAAAAATATCAAAAAAATATTCAAAATATGAGGAAACACGATTTGCACTGCATTCCCTGACAGACACTAAGTATTGTACCCCGAGTCCACCATCCGGGGGTATGTCCACTGCTGGGTGTGCTGAAAGTGACACGACTAGCCTTGTTAGATATGCATTTTAAGACCTTTTCTTCTTGGGTCCAAGCAACGCATCTTTATTCATTTTTTATTTTTAACGGACCTAGATACCTTACACAAGCCCGATACTCAATTAAAAAAAATTTACAAGACCCAACACGAGTCTCTTGGTATTTTATACTAATACAATATGTATTATTTTAAATAAAATACAACTCAAAATATCACGAGAATTAAATTATACTCCAGCCTCTTCTCTCCGTAAAATGATAAAGCTCACGAGTTATAAATACACAATGAATTATCCAGGCTTAAAGATTAAGAATCTATTAATTCTTAATACTTTCATCATACATATTTTTAAATTATGTCTCTCTAAAATATCAATGCATTTTCTCTCTCTATAAAAATTGATGACTTAGAGTGTGTTTAAAAATATGGTGGCGGTTGCTTTTTAAAGTGTTTTTTATTCAAAAATACATTGAAATAATGTTTTTTATTTTTAAAAAACTATTTTTGACATCAGCAAATCAAAATGATCCGAAAACATCAAAAACATATTAATTTGAAGCAAAAATAAAAATAAATTTTTTTTCAAAAACACTTTCAAAACGCAATGTCAAGTACATCCTTAAACATCAAAAAGTTCTTCCATTGTTTAAATTATATATTTTGCAATGATTAACTACTAACTACACTAGCTTACCAAATATTATTTACTATCAATTACCAACTACCTTACTTTTCTTATTAAGTTGTTCGACATTCGTAGCTATAAATAATAAATAAAATTAATTGAACTAAGAAATTATCCTGTTTTTCAATGCATCAATCTTTTTTAGTTTAATGTGGGTGTCCGGGTTCACAGGGCTCGAACCTGAGACCACAGAGAAAGCAAATCTCTTAATCTCAAACTTTTACCGCTGGACCACCACCTAGATGGTTATGCATCAATCTTAATCATAATCATCTTGGGTTTCTTTATCAATATGCACGAAAAACTCACATACACTGCATCATGTGAACATCTATCATATGACGTGCTAGAGTAAGGAAACACGAAGAAAAATATATAAAAAAAACATGTGATTACAACATAAGAAAAAGCCACCATCGTGTTAATCCTTACCTTATTAATTTGTCTTGTTAATGTGACGAGGAATATTTGACTAAGAAGATTACGAAAATACCCCAGTTGGCCATGTCAAAGCAAAAGTGGGGGTTTGGTTGTAGGATGCCATCGGTGATGGATTTTCAATCATATTTGCATATTTGCCTACACTTTGTTAGGAGCTGGATTTTTTTTTTCTAAACTTAAAAAAAAATTAAGAGTACGAAAAGTTGTTTGTAGTGTTATTAAATTCAATCAAGTGATTTGATTTTAAAATTTATCTTGATTAATTTGAGTTTTAAATTAAATTATGTGGAAACTAATAAAAAATAAATCATTCAATTTAATAGATTAAAAGACAACTTGAATAATCGGTAAAAATATATCATAGTTTTTTAAAAAAATTTAAGACGACATTTTGTTTCCTAATATTAAGACGATATCGGGTTAGACCAACCTCGGTCACTCCGCGACCTAGGTCGTAGATTTCAATGGGTTTAACAATTTTTTTTGCCTATATAATTTTTTTTTATTTAATTTTACAATAATATTAGATGTTTGCAAAATTGAACATCAACTTTAAAAGAATATTTATTTGATATCGTGATAACTCTATAGAAAGTAAAAAAAACAAACCACGAATTCTATTTATCAACCACTACAATATTGAAGAAGAATGAAATAAAAAAACAATTAAAAAATTAAATGACCATAAACAAAAAAACAAATATAAGGTTTAATAAGTTATTAATTTTAAATTCCCATAAACATACATACATACATATATACATACATACATACATACATATATATATATATATATATAGACTTAAATTAAAAAAAAATCAATAAAAAAAGAAAAGAAAAAGGTAAATAAAAACATCACTAATAGACGTGGAGAGACAGTCTTTTACCCGTAACTTTTAGCTTTATTTACTTGATGTTTGACTTCAGTTATGCAATTTTATTTTTTCTTTCGAAAAGTGCAGACCACGTGCCTAACCCCAGGGTAATCACCCTTTACTCCTTTAGGCATTTTTTAAAACAATCATGTCAGGCCACGTGAAGCTCTTGGAGATGAGGGTGGGGCAGAGAGAGAATTAACCTCCGAACTCTTAGCTGACTGACGCGTGAAATTGAATTATTAAATTAGATAAATTTTTAAAAGTTGGATTATCTTATGACCTTATGGACGGGCTGGAATTAATTAATCGCTGATGGTTCATTTGTGTGTTTGGTGTTCCGCTAATGATGACATATTTGGTATTTTAATATAACT
>Ga0307509_10012281_pt1 | contig 10264 bp, 13 predicted proteins | sample 10_EM_MG_FD_202245 | JGI IMG/M metagenome (GOLD analysis project Ga0307509, IMG submission 202245) | Populus trichocarpa ectomycorrhiza microbial communities from riparian zone in the Pacific Northwest, United States - 10_EM | ecosystem: Host-associated > Plants > Roots > Unclassified | place...
CCATTACCCCATGACGCGGTGTATTGTCCGTCCATTTTTCTGCATATCTTTCCCCGATACGGACTATCGTGTTATTTCCCCCACCCCGGGCTTGTTGTACCCTGAGTAAGATCCACGTAATACTTACCCGTTTCAATCCCATCCACCCGCCACACCCTGAGAATCTTGTGATCTTCGAATCCCAAGAACCCAGTCGGGGATCCGCTCGCGGAACCGCCCCGTATTCGGGGTGCGGTGAACGGCGAAAGTGGGGTGGATCCCTGGATTTGGAAGCGGTGTACATACATCTGTGTGATGCGGAAACCTCTAATGTCACAGTGGAATGGTACAGTACGTGCTCGTCTAGATAGAGAATAGGGATAACGGTGCTCGAAGGGAACCAACACCCAGAGGAAATACAGCGGTGGTGTGGGGTTGGAGGCGATCGCTGCCAGAGCACCGCTCAACAGAACGACAGAATGTAATAAATTAGATATGAAGGTAGAATGCTCTGATGTTCTGAACGGTTTGGGAAAAGCGAGCGGCTGTCCCGGCCTAGCCCGAAGACCGAAGCGCCCCCTGGGGTCCAAAAGGATTAGTTCGTCTGGGGACAGGGAAGATGGTGAAAGATCTCACCGTGGCCGAGAAGTACCCAATGTTGAAGAGCTTACTATACCCCATCGAGCTCATTTGTGCCTTCTGCTTTTGAAGCGTGGTCGACGAAGGCAGGGTGGAGTGCTGTTACGGTGCATAAGTTCATAACCTCTCGAAAAAAGGTAGACAAGCCATACCAGAGGTGTAGCAGGGATCTGGAGTTTGCTCAACGATGGGAAAGTGCGCCGGAAGCGTGACGGGGTGGGAGGCGTAGGGTAAATTTGCTCGCACTCCAGGCATTCGCAATCCTCAGAAGCGGAAGGGGACGACGAAACGGAGGACGAGAAAGACTCTGCGGAAGCAGAGAACCTGGAGGTGGCCATGATCTCGTGTGCGGCGTACGTCGCAAAGGAAGGGGGACCCTTGGTGCGCGGGGACAGAGGGGGGTGTCGATGCAAGTAGGAAAGCAAAGAAAACTGGACCCAGATATATCAGTCCCGGGCGTTACTCGCCGCCGTCGCTAGGCTGGTAAAACGATGAAATGCGTAGTGGTCGATAAGGTCCGTTGCTCGCGGCCCTACCAGGGTCATATTACGGGGAAAAAATACGGATCCATCTCTGATGAAATTGTGTTTGACGGTTCAGTAGATGATCGGCCATTGAACCCTGTTCCAAAATTTGTGTTTTCACCAGTACGAGAGCGAATTGAATGTTCAATGGACCATTCGTTTACGGATTTTTTATCCATATCGCCCGATTTTGTGTTGAGTCGACGCCGAACGTCAAACAGCCATCCAGGGCCGTCGAGCGATGGATTCGAGTCGATCCTCGGTTGACAAGTGCGCGTCAGCGGTTCGGAGTCGAGCCGCCAGTGCCTGCCAACCGCCTCGGCAGCGCTGCAGGAATGCTAGCGCGTCGAGATGGAGAAACGCAGTCCATCAAAGCCCACTGCTCTAATCCGAAAGCTATGTTGATGGTGTTTGTAGCACCACGGTCGTGCACCACCTAGAGCGCACATAGCGTCAACGTTGACTCGGACTATCAGATCGCGACAAGAAAAGCGCGTTGCGACCAACCTGGGGATGGAAATCATGGTTCGCATTGCCGGACCGAGTGGCGGTATGAGGTAGGGAGGGCGGTGCTTATGTAATTCACACTCTTCATCCCACCATCCGCCGTCGCTCTTCCGGAGGCGGAGATAATATCGTCGACGAGACGTCATACGCAAGTGCGTCGAACATTTGGTGGACGTTCGAAACACTCTTCGTGACGTATCCTGGTCCCCCGCTGTCAACGGACCAGTGGACGGTCGCCACCGGTGCGGTTCACCCGTCAATCACTTCCTTAATCCTTCTGCCGACACGCAGGCGAGACGTAGCGTTCTTCCTTGAAACGCTCATCACGATTTACAGGGGGTGCAGTTGAACAGCTGAGCGTATTTCCGACCGGCGTTCTTTTCGAGTTCTACGCGATCACAACAGGAGACACCGATGCTATTCCGTCATGTCGGTCAAAGGATGGATAATTCGTGGTTTGATTGGCTCGACTGGATTCACATGAAAATCAAGGCGACCGACCCAATCGCCACTGCACGGAGGACAAGATATTCCGTTAGAGTTTGGCTTACCGAATGGTCTGCAGAGGTCGGGTGTTGGTATGTGGATCCGTGAGCTCGCGGAAGTAAGTTAGCAGTAGTGAGGGTGGTAATAAGATGGGGTTCCGAGCGGGCCCACTGAAAACCAGTGGCGGGTTTCCCCCCGAAGTCAGTTCACGACCGTTCGCGCATTTACGGTTCACTCGCGGTTAATTTCCAAGTAAATGCGATCCCAGCATAGGCTGCTCGGGGCCAATGCCGCAATGTGAGATCGATTATGTACGCACGTGGACTCTGCGCTCCAAGATACAAAACCCATCGGTGGTTCAAAGTCAGAGTTCTTATCACTCTCCCTCCCACCACATCCTTCACTCCCAAAACATACAGCCATGTCCTTCCCAATCGACCTCAAACAATTGAAAAAGTTTGTGTCCTCTCTCCACGACCCAAGCGTTCGATTATGTCCTGATCAGTTATCACCTTAGGGTCTCTCTCGACCCAGCGGACCCGAAGCTGACGGATGAGCAGAGGAAGGATCTCTTGTCCAACATCCAGCTTTTGAGAGACACAATCGTTCTCTTCACCGCCTCTGCCGCCGCTCGTGGGGTCAGCGGTCACACCGGTGGCGCTTATGACACCATCCCGGAAGTTACTCTCTTGCTCTCCTTATTCGAGAACTCGGACAAATATGTCAAGATCTTTTTCGACGAAGCTGGTGCGATGTTTCCCCGATGACCATGGATGACGTGTTGAAAGTTTTCGTTCCCATTCAGGTCACCGTGTTGCTACTCAGTACCTACTCTCCGCCCTCGAAGGATCTATTACTCCCGAGCACCTCCTCAACTACCGTGCCGCCTACTCTAAGCTTCCCGGTCACCCCGAGTTGGGTTTGACCCCCGGGGTCAAATTCTCTTCTGGACGTCTTGGACACATGTGGCCCATGGTTAATGGTGTCGCTCTTGCCAACCGTGACAAGATCGTTTTCTGCTTGGGTTCCGATGGATCTCAACAGGAGGGTAACGACGCAGAGGCCGCTAGGCTTGCAGTCGCTCAAAACCTCAACGTAAAACTCCTCATCGACGACAATGACGTTACCATCGCCGGTCACCCTTCAGAGTACTTCAAAGGATACGATCTCACCAGGACTCTCGAAGGTCATGGCCTCAAGGTCGTGACCGTCCAAGGAGAGGACATCGACGCCCTCTGGGCTGGTTTGGTCGAGGTCATCAACCATGACGGGCCAGCTGCCATTGTTGCCAAGCGCGTTATGGGTCCCGTGAGTGTCTCTGGAACGCATGAATGCCTCTCACTTACAATGCCATGCTCACCCAGGGACTTCCCGATGTCGAGGGTACCAGTCACGCCCACGACGTCATTCCCGTCAAATCTGCTCTGAAATACTTCGAGAGGCGCGGTTGGAAATCAAATGTCGCCGGTGATATCCTGAACGCCATCAAACCGAGCGTTTTCCAATACGAGTACATCGGTTCCTCGAAGGAAACCGTCGCCAACCGCGCTGTCTTTGGTGAAGCCGTCAACTCTGTTCTCGATACTTTATCCAAGGAGGAGGCTGCCAGGAAAGTCCTTGTCATTGACAGTAAGTTTCAAGCAGGGTCAGAAACTCGCGGTCCTCCTAACGATCCCGAACAGGTGATTTGGAGGGTTCGACCGGTCTGAAGGTCATCCATGCCAAGCACCCCGAGGTCTTCCTTCCATCTGGTATCATCGAACGAGGCAACTTCTCTGCCGCTGCCGGTAGGTGTAAATCCCCGGATTGGTATAGAAGATGCTCATCGAGGTCTCTAGGATTCGGTTTCGACCCTGAGAAGTTTGGCGTTTTCTCGACCTTCTCCGCGTTCTTGGAAATGATCGTCTCTGAACTCACCATGGCCCGATTGAACAACTGCAACGTGCTATCCCACTTTTCTCATTCTGGAGGTGAGTTTACTTGGCGTTTGGAGAGTTGACCTTGGAGTGACTCTTGCGCATAGTTGATGAGATGGCCGATAACACCTGCCATTTCGGTATCAACTCTTTCTTCGCTGACAACGGTCTCTCGGATGTCGAGTCCTTCTTGTACTTCCCTGCCGATGCTCTTCAGATGACCAAGGTCGTTCGGAAGGTCTTCTTCCAGCGCGGGATCCGATTTATGTGAGCGGTGTCCTGGATCCCCGTCAGCTACCCGACTTACCATTCGCAAACCAGTTTCTCGAATCGTTCCAAGATTCCATACATCCTGAAGGCTGACGGGTCCAAATTCTTCGGCGACGGTTACGAGTTTGTTCCCGGAAAGGACGAGACTATCCTCGAAGGTACCGCCGGATACGTTGTGACCTTCGGCGACATGCTGTACAGGTCTTACGACGCTGTCCTGCGTCTCCGCCAGCAGGGAGTGGATGTTGGCTTGATTAACAAGCCAACCTTGAACATCGTCGATGAGGAGACAACCAAGAAGATCGGATCTTCTCCATTCGTGCTGGTGGTCGAGACCTTGAACCGGAAGACTGGTGTATGTTTTCCTTTGTCCGGTATCTTGCCGCTCGCTGATATTCCATCACCCCCAGCTGGGCTCCAAGTACGGTACTTGGTTGCTTGAACGTGGGCTGACCCCCAAGTATGCGTACATCGGGACGCACAAGGAGGGTTGCGGTGGTCTGCAGGAGCAGGTTCCCTTCCAGGGCTTGGATTCTGAATGTGAGGCTTGCTATTTTGACGAATTTCGACCAGCTCCTGACTCTCGCACAGCGATCGCCGCCAAAATCAAGCAGTTGGTGCAAAAGTAAGCGAGTTGGCTAAACCGATAGAGTGTGAAACGTGTAGGATTATCCACGAGAGCAGTTTACAACCATTGTATGTAATGTACGACTCAACGAAGCGTCTTCGGTCGATCCTGAGAAATGAATCTGGGTCAGTCATTTTTCGGGGGATTTTTTGATGCGAAAAAAAAAGGGAAAGGAGGGTCAGAGAACCATGTATCGACTTGTAGTGTCACTTGGACGCGTTCAGACGGCACTTCCTAATTGCTATGGTTATGATCATCAAGATCGTACGCCAGGGCGTGTGCGCTACAAGGTGGAAGAGCGAGAGGCACAGAGAACTCACTGATGATGTGGCCCATGACATGCTCATGGGAGGATGACGAAGGGAAGAAGGGAGATTCAAACTCCGCCTGAACCTTGGCGCGCACGGTGCGTTGCCACCTCCCAGACCTTCGTCCCTTTGGCCGTCGATACCGTTATCGCGTCCCAGCGCCAGGTCTAGAACCGACAGTGGCCCCCGACCCACGGGACTTTCGACGGGAGCAGCAGCCGGGATCGACGGAAGAGAGAGCCAGCGAAAGACAACACTCTTTCCACACGGGTGGTTATCGTAATAATATTCTCCGGAAATATGTAAGTTGCAACATTTCGAGAATCTATATTTTCCACCATTTCCCACCTTTTTACCCTATTTCTCGCATCTTACTTATGCTTCAATTTGATTGCCTATTGATGATTTTCACTTATACTTATATGTTCTTTCAATGCAGCGTGTCTGCAGGGGTGGTCGCCTCGAGGATGGATGAGAATTCATTACAGTCAATGTCAAGCACGCTTCCGACCAATCCACGCTCTTCTGGGGCTGCATCTAACCCACAATCGACGGAGCCGGTGCCTCAGAAACGCGCTCCTGGGCGTCCCAAAGGAAGCGTGAAGAAGAACCCTGATCCCAATGCCCCACCCAAGGTGAAGAGACCAGTCGGCCGACCGAGGAAGGATGGCCTTCCTGCTGGTTCGGTTCAACGGTCAGCCCGGCCTGTCGGTCGTCCGAGGAAGCGTCAGACAGATTCGTTCAGTGGTGCTCCTGGAGATGCCAGCGCGGCGCAGCCGCAGCCCCCTGGTGCCCCCATGTTCCCGTATGGGGTGAGATTCGCGTCTTTATTGTCATCATGTGAAGTGGTTACTCATTTCTATCAATTTTAGGGGCCTCCCCCGCCACAAGCGTTCGGCTATATGCATTGGCCGCCTGGAGCTAATGGGGGGACCACGGCCGCCGGACCAATTCCGCACCCACCGATCCAGGACATGGGATACCCCATTGATCCAGCCCTCGAGCAAGATTCATGGGCCCAGCTCCTCGTGACGGAGCCTCAGAAATTCCTCAAGAAGCTGGTCGAATCATTGTCATCGCCTAACCCGATCTCCGCGTCCGGCACCACCGTTGAAGAAGCATTCAAATCACACTTGACGTCGCTTGCACCTTCGAGCAAGACCACGCCCTCGATTCCGAATTTGTATGCCATCTTGAAGACTTTTTGGTTGCCGTCTTCCCCAGCCTATTTCTCCTTGACTGGTTCCGCGAACTCCAGGACTACGTATGAGTACAGGTTCATCTACTGGGACCCGCATCCATTGGTGTTCAATGGCATCGCTTGTCCTAGTTGCTCGACCCCTCTCATCAATCGTGGACGGATTCGCAGTGGCCCGCTGAAGATCCACGATTTGAACGATCAACCTTTCTTCATCATCGGGTGCGAGTACGTTTGCACCAGCGGTTCGTGTGTCACCACTGCCTCTCCCGAGGGGCGAAAGTTTTCAAGTACAGATGCGTCGATATTCGGAGCGTTGCCTGCTCCGCTCAAGAACGAGTTCCCTGCCAGGTTGGCCCAGGGAGATTCAGATTTAGGATCCGGTCCCGATGTTTGGAACTGGCAGGCCATGGGTGTCTCTCATGCCGTATGGAACATGGTGCGGGGGTGCATCAGAGAGGGCTTGAGGAAGGAGACCATCCTCAGAGTTATCAAGGGGATCCAGGAGACCGCTCCTGGTGACTCGAATTCGAAACGGGAAGATCGCGAAGATGAGGAGGCGGACCGTTGGGACAAGGAACGGAACGGGAGTCAAGAGGTACGCCTTGATTTTATTTGCTCCCTTTCCTATCTGAGCGTTGGCCGCCGCAGGCCGTCAAACCTGAATACCATCCCCCGCGGCGGACTGAACCAAAGCATACCACATCGACGGGGCCTCACACTCCCCATACATCCCATACTCCTCACCAACAACCCCCTCCGACGCAGCCTACGCATAACGGTGAAGCTCCGCGACTGCCGATGCCGATGATACCTCAGCCTGCTGAGATGGGATACAGCACAGGGAGTTATCAGTACCCGTATGGGTTGCCATACATTCCAATACCACCGCCACACAATCCTGATGCATCCGTTGCAGGAGCTTCTAACCAGCTGTCAGTGACAGCAAAACGGTCTTATCCTTTCACTGGCGAGTCTACGGAAGCATCCCCGGACTCGAAACGGATCCGACATTGTTCGAAGTGCGGTTCGAGCGAGTGCAAGGGAAAAGGAGGGCGGGCTTTTTGCCAAAACGCTTGCCAGGATTGTGGTAAGACCGCGGAGTGCAAGGGGAGGAACAGCAAGCGACCGGATAAGACGTGTGCCAACGCGTGGACGTAAACTAACTTCAGTACCCTCTGCCCACCGCCTAATTCCCGATTTTCTCCTCTTGGTTATGTCGTCCCCCATTCAGTTTTTTTGGATATTTTTTGTTTATCCCATGTATGTATGCGTTTCCCCTCTCACCTTGGTAGTTATCGATTTCTTTCTTTTTTTGTTTTGGAGTGTAGCCTATAATTACGTAATCGCCTGACTTCAATCTGTCCGAGACGCATCCCATAAAACACGTTCCGTTCCGTCACAGATTCCGTTTCTTGAGAGCAATCCCTTTACTCAAACCTTCTGTTCTACGAGCTGTTCCTCACCCACGATGGCAAGAGAGATTATTAGCATTTCCGTATGTCCTCTCTTCTCTCCGAAGGCCGCGTCTCACAACCTCCATTCTACGCAGATTGGCCAAGTACATTCACCGCTTCGCTGGCAAACCCGCCGCCTTCTTGCTTACAACCTTTGGAATAGGCCGGCAACCAAGTTGGAGAAAACTTCTGGAGAACCGTCCTTAAGGAACACGGTCTTGGAAATGACGGGGTAGAGCGTTTTCCCCTGTTTCGCCGTCGTCCGAATCTTCGGAGCTAAGCTTACGCGTGCTTCACCCTTCAATAGCTGTACATTGGGAACGATCCACAACAGATCCACCGGGTACGCGAACCCGGAGCGCGCCTGTGCTTTTTACACGCCAAGAAGGGGAATCGCTGACCCACAGATTGCAGGTTGGCGTCTACTTCAGCGAGGTTGATCATGGGGACAAGATCAAGTACGTCCCTCGAAGCGTACAAATCGATCTCGAGGATGGCGTCCTCAGCCGAGTAAGTCTGCGTTTGAAATAGATCTATGCGTCTCCTCCCTTTTGCGGTTTCTCGCCAACGGATGTGATAACTGACCGTGCCCATGACGACAAACGATCTTGATTTCTATAGATCCGAAGTGGTACATTGGGAGGATTGTTCCGTCCCGATACGTTTATCGCTGGAACGTCCGGAGCCGGGAACAACTGGGCGAAAGGATGTGAGTGACCGCTTGTGGTTTACGCGTGCTTGCTGTGATCTCACACCATCTTTGACCGGGATAGTTTACACTGAGGGTGCAGAGTTGATCGATTCGATCCAAGAGTGCCTGCAGAAGCAGGCGGAAGCTTGCGATGCTTTGCAGGGCTTCCAGATGACGCACTCGCTCGGAGGTGGTACCGGTGCCGGCCTTGGTTCGCTCTTGTTATCGAAGATCAGAGAGGTCATTCCTTCCTCCCTTGTGCCTTATTATGCATCATTCTGACACCACCCCCAGGAGTACCCGGATCGAATGCTCTCCACTTTCTCGATCCTTCCTTCCCCCAAGGTTAGCGCGGTAAGTTGACCAGTGACCGCGGCTTGCTGATGACTTCGTGCCTAGGTGTCAGAAACTATCGTAGAGGTGCGTATCCGGCAATACCCTGCCCTCGAGTACTGACCTGAGTTGTTTCAGCCATATAATTCCATGTTGTCGCTTCATCAATTGGTGGAGAATGGCGACCTCACCGTTTGCTTGGATAACGAAGCATTGTACCCCAAATCTCTCCACCGACGCGGGGATCGTGCTTACCACTTCGCGAATCCGCAGGTATGACATCACCACCCGCACGCTCAAGATCAAGAACCCAGAGTTCGAGCATCTGAACAGCGTATGTGGAGGGATCCTAGGGTTATCTGGGCGTCACTCAGCTCCTCACCGTAGCTCGTGTCTCAAGTCATGTGTGGTGTCAGCACCAGTCTTCGATTCCCCGGACAATTGAATGGGTGGGATCCTCTACCTGTTCGCGTCACCGTATCACTGACAAGTCTCCCGCAGTGACTTGCGCAAGCTTGGATTGAACCTCGTGCCCTTCCCCCGTGTAGGTGCTCGCGGATAAGTTGATATTCGTTCGTTTAACGCGTTCTCTAGCTTCACTTCTTGATGCCAAGTTACGCGCCATTCGACGCCGCTGGATCCGAATCGTTCTCCCGGACCACTGTCGCTGACCTGACCGCTGCGTACGTTCCTGCGCTCGAACACCACCCGCGTTAAACTGATATGCCCCCCCAGCGTCTTCGACAGGCGCAACTTGCTCGTTGCCTGCGACCCTCGCCAAGGGTACTCCCTGCTCATTTTGCAAATCCCGTCTTCAGAGGGGACTAACGGAGCACGTTTTGCTATACAAGGCGATACCTGACGGCAGCCACGATCTTCCGTGGCAACGTCTCATCCAAAGAAGTCCGTTACGAATTGAAAGTTTTTTCCCCGGCTGACTCACAATAGGCTCAAGTTTGTGTTCTGGGTTATTTTGCTGTGATCGAGGCGTTAATTTGAACAATGCCATGACTACAGTACACGGTATTGGGCCTTCAGCAGAAGAACGCTTCTCAATTCGTCGAGTGAGTTGTACCACTTTGACACCGCCTCTCCAAGCTAGGGAGAGTATTACTCAATTTTCGACAGATGGATCCCGGATAACGTTTCGGTTTCCCTGTGCTCTGTCCCTCCTGTCGGCCAGTCTCGCGTGAGTACCTCCATTCCCGTCATTCCAGGTGGTTGACCAAATCTTGGTGAATAGTCCGCGACTTGCCTGTCGAACTCCACCTCCATCCAGGAAGTGTTCAACCGAACGCTCGTTCAGGTCCGTCCGCTCCGGAGATTCA
>Ga0307509_10012282_pt1 | contig 10264 bp, 14 predicted proteins | sample 10_EM_MG_FD_202245 | JGI IMG/M metagenome (GOLD analysis project Ga0307509, IMG submission 202245) | Populus trichocarpa ectomycorrhiza microbial communities from riparian zone in the Pacific Northwest, United States - 10_EM | ecosystem: Host-associated > Plants > Roots > Unclassified | place...
TTCCCCGCCCTCCCATCCTAGCAGTGTACAACTGGAACTCCAACATCCTCCACCCACGGATGACCGCCCTCCTTCACGTCAAATCGAGAAGGTTCGGCTTCTGGGCTAACTCCTTGCAGCAATACTTTGGGGGTACGATCCCGAGCAAATATCCCACAGGATGATCGGCGTCTCAAATCATCACACGATAACTCGACATCTGACCCTGAGACCTCTGCCCACCCCCAGTATACCGCCCTCGTTCGGGGGCCTTGGGCCAGTAAACCCTTTGGATGTGGAAGCGGCGCCATCTATCCCACCACCCAGATTGAGGACCTCTCCAACCTAGTCCTCAGGATACACTACGGTGGTCCTCTACCCGTCGAGGAACTAGTCAAAGCCCGCCCGCCGTCCGCTCACCTCGAAGGAATGGATCTCACCCCCCCCCCCGAATTCTCCCGTCACTCTCGCAGCCTTCGCACCAAGCCCGTGGCGCCGGCAACCACCGCGGTGAAATCAGATTGAGATAGGGATCCACCAGGGCCGAGCGGTGGGCCGTCAAGACAGCGATTGATGGTTGTTTGGAGATGAAGAGTAACGGCGAAGCCCGCGCGAGCCCCGGGAACCTCGCTCGGGTGGTTTTACCAAAGCACTGCTTACGGGAACGGTGGGAACCGGACAAATAGGTTCTGGACGCTGATTGAACTGGGGTCCAGATGGGGTGGCTGGAATTGGGCCGGAGAGTGCTTGGATCGGTATCGGTGTTGATATGGGATGGACTGCATCACGGAGCACTAAATATAAGCAGACACCTAACCTATACCTCCCGTGCAAACAACTTGTACATTTCCGCTAACATGCCATTGGGGTCAATTGCGATGGAGATACATGGTGGATGGTACAAAAGACTAGATTTTGAGCGTCGTTCGCCGATTAGTCGCAGGGAAACAGTACATTCGCAGGCACAGGATACTTGAATACTGAAAATGCTTCACCAGGCCTTTTTCCACCCTTCTTCTCGAAAACCGCGTGGGGGACCGTTATCGCTGGCCTGATGTCTTCAGGCGTGACCACCACGTAATACCTATGAAGGCCAGCGGAGGGGTACAACTGGTCGATTTTATCCAAGGTGTCCTCGCTCACAACATGTCCTGTACTGCGTGTGATTCGGAATAGGAGAAGGGTGGGTAATTTGCCATTGGAATGGACGAGGAGGAGGGAATCAACCACGGGACGTCCGATGGTGGACTCGCAACGATAGTAAATATTCGTAGAGAGTTTCTCCCCTCCAACGAAGGGCCGCTCTTCAGATCCGGGCAACTCGAAGTTCATTGGTTTCTCCGTTGGATGGTTCTCGGAGGTGGTCCTCTTTGGACGGGTAATAGGGAACAGTTGAATGGTTTGCTGTTTCCTCAGCAACTGGGGAACACGAAGTTCAAAGATCCATCCGGCAAGTTCAACCGTGGCCGGGCTGGCCCGGAACTGGTTGTAGAAGTACTCCATGTCAGGGATCTTATGTTGGAAGAGTTTCTCCCAGAGGAGCTTGAATACGTGTTGTGAGACAATCCTCTTCTCAAATGTGTCACGATGATCGGGTGAAGGGAATATGACAAAGATGTGGTGGAATTGGGATCCTAGGCTATAGGGGACGGATTGCAGGTCATCAGGGCTTGCTTCCATGATTTCTCTGGCAACAAGACTCCGGAGTGCGTCTGGGTCAGATGCATGTTGGGCTAGGGATCCAGGAGATGCGCCAAACTTGACATATAATTCCCAGAGTTGTTGTTCTGTGTAGGAGCCATTGATTCCGATGAATGGGCGGCTGCAGAGTGCATGAGCTTTGGAGACATCCAGGAGCTGGATCCACGTACGCTTGCAGAATCTCTGACAAGGACCACGGCTTCATATAAAAGTACCGATAGGCAACTTGTTGAAGCCACCTCGGGCGGCCAAGACCGGGAGATGTCGCAGTAACGACGAAGAAGGTATCAGGGCGTTTGAAGATGACGGCAGGTTCTGGAAGGAATGGGCTCAAGACAACAAGGGCCCAAATCCGTTCACGAAATTTGACAAATGAGGGTGTCCAGCAACCACAAATATGTCCCTCCCCTTATCATGGGCTAATTCAGCTGCTTTCCTGGTTTCTTCATATTCATCCCGTACCAGCACCTTGCGACTCCTTGATGCCCATTCCCTGAGTATTGACTCAGGAGGTGTTAAGGTTAAGGTAGAGTGGGTGATAGGGAGCGGGTCGCAATGGACAGGTTCATCACCCCTCTCAACTATTTCCTCCTGGAAGGGTGCTGAGTTTGGACCCCAGAAAGATTTCCTGAACCCTTCCCAGTCAGGAAGATCGAAGTTGGGAGTGTGGAGAGGGCTGTTGGGCTTTTTTAGAAGTTTGTTGATCGCCTCCATCTGGGTAGCGGTGTAATCACTGAGAGACATGATGGGTGAGGATGAAAGGAGGTTGGCGACCAATTAGGCCGATGATTGTCAATTTGTTTGTTCTTTGATGCTTGTACCCCGCAAACCCCCTTCCCAAACAGACTTCATTCAACCCATCCCCCGCCTCCCGGCCCGGGACGGCCTCTCTGGTCACCAAACTTACCACACAATGAACGCCGCGGGCTGTCTACTCATTCAACGCTGGGAACGTCAGTCCTTCCGGTGGGGTGACTACAAACCCTCTCCCCACGAGCACGCCAGTTCCGAATACCAAAGGACAAACCGAGGAAAGGTTCCCCGTTTAATCCTCCGGTTTGCCCTCTACTCCCTCTCGCTGTATCCCCAACCTCCAACATCTGTCATCGCCGACTGCCTGTCAATCATCGCGATCGATCTAGGTTGTGAAGTATTAAATGCTGGGACCACGACATCAGACGAGAGGTGCGTTTGTATACCCGACGGATGAGCGACGCTCTGACCCTGAATTAGCGTGCGAGTGGGACAAATCTCACCCCGTTCCCTGAACATCGACATTTCCCGCTCCGACCGCCGAAAGGCCTGCTCCATCCATTACTTACCGACGGCCGCCAACACCCGCAAGCGTCTGGGGATCAACGCATCAATTCCTCTCTCCTTCTGCGATCTAGCGGCACAAAATCCTCATAATCTAACCATTGTAAACTCCTTGTCTCATCCCAAGAGGTTCAGCGTGCTCACGGGTCATTTACATCTACTAAGCCTCGTTCATCAATCTCGCCAAACAAGGCCTTGACTCCTACGGGAAGTCACACTCGAGCTCCAGCGGTTCGTAGTTTTCACTCGCAGTGGCTGCCCGTACTGCGAACCTTACGTTTCTGCCGCCGACGAAGTGACAAAGACTGGTGGCCCCGGGTTTAACGAGCCCATTTTGGTGTGGGTGATCCCTCCTCCAGGGTCTGGTGTGTTTGGTTGACGGGGTTTCGGAATCTCTGCGTGTACAGTCAACGAGCAAGAGCCCACGATGAAAGCTACTTCGAAGGGATCTGGGGACACCCCATTGTCCACCTCAGCCTCCGCGTACATCAACTCCAGCAAGGCAAGATCGCATCACCAGAAATTGCGGAATCCGCTCCTGGCTGACTGGCTGACCGCTGGGCATGACGGTTATAACACAATGTGCTAATTGACGAGAAGGAAGCACCTCCGTTTCAGCACCGTTTGTTCTGCTGCCTCGACTGCCACCTCATCCACCACTGATCCTAAGGAGGCACGTCCACCCACTGGGATCCTCGCAGTCCTTCTTTCTCATCTCCTTGACCATCTCAAGTTCCTCTTCGTCCCATTTGACTGATGCAGAACTAGAGGACGACCAAGGCATGCCAGATGGTTGATGGAGGACGAAGTGAGGATGAGTTGGAAATGGCAGATGATGGACGGTGAGAGGCTAGCGGGTTGAGGCTCATGGCCAAGCTGACTGAAGTGTGTCTGACAGCCCCTGGCGGTTATACAGACTCCTCTGGAGATGCCGTACCGGGCGGTATCAATCGATCGAGTGGGAAGAACGCAAAAAGGCAATCATGTGGAGAGTACGACGTACTCGTATGAGTACTTAATTATAGTAGGAACGGAATAAATGGGGAGGAATCACGAAAGCACACGACAACTACAAGTTGGGCTGAGCTTGCTAAACGTAGACAACGCAGATGCCGCATATCACCGCACCAGAGATACTCCTAGGGAATACAACAGGGGACAGATATTGCATAAATCTGGGAAGGTATCCAATGATGTCGATTGATGATCATAGGCGTGGGTATATGCCGTAAGGGGGGTCGTAAAAATGCAGGGATGAAGGAGATGAACGGAGATGATCAGTTCTTGTGCGACCCGGTCGAAAACCCGGTCGACATAACCCGAACGAGCGCACCGGTCTTGTCCAGGGCAGCGCCGAATTTCTTGCCGCGACTCGACCCCGGCCTCGCTAGTTTGTTCCACAACTTCGATCCGTGGGAGGGCTTGTCGGTAGAAGCGGAATGCGGAACCGTAACAGGCGCGTTATTCAATCCGATCGGTGGTTCTGGAACCGATCGTGAGGTGCTCTTAGTATGGCCAACTCGAGTAGGGATGGGGAGCGTAGTAGGGGGAGGGGGATTGTGGTCGGATTCCACCACGGACTCGGGGGATACGGACACCTGATTTGCGATTTCATCCTTAGGAGGGGACCCAGCTGAAAAGGGGGTCCCCGACGCAGGAGTGGTTGGCCCAGAGGAAGAGTCTTCGCTCTTCTCGCTGTCATCCTGTAATTGCCCCTCCTCGGATGCCCGGTCCTCGTCCAGCTCAAATACTGGGTCAGTCGTGTGTGGTACGTCATCAAGGTGTGATAGGGAGCTTCCGGACACGCTCAGGGACTTCTTCACAGAAGGCGAGAGCGAAAGCGAGAAATCCCACGAGTCCAAGGTGTTGTGGGATGTGGACGAGGGACGTTTACGCAGTTCTTGGCGTTGCACGAGAGGTGGAAGTCCCTCTGAAATAAGGTTAATCGGCGATCGGTAAGCGAGGGCGTCTCTCGGGATGTGATGGGAAATCCTCACTTAGCACGGTCCCAACCAGGTAAGATTTCCTTTTGGCGGTCCGGAAGAACGGAGATGCTAGCAGTTCGGCGGCCGCCGGGCGTTTCCCTGGATCTTTTTCGAGGCACTGTTCCACTATTTCTTGGAACGCTTTGGAGTATTTGTGAGATCCCCCGGTGCGGTCCAGCGTGGGCGGAGGGTCTTGAACACTTGGTGGGCCATGAGTAAGTTTGGAATGGAAGTGGGTTATTGAGACCGACAAATGGCTTACGTCTTCAAAAGCACGCTGCGGGACGGTTCGCGTGAGCGCGGAGGTCGACCCTGAGACAATTCAAGCGCGGTGATCCCAAATGACCAAATGTCCGCCTTGGCGTCATATTTGTGGCCCTGTATAACTTCCGGGGCCATCCAACATGGCTGAGGGAAAACGGTGGTACTCAACAAACCGCTTGGCGCGGATGAGTTAATTGAAACCCACCGTTCCAACAAACGACTTGCGTTTCCCCAGCTTCGGGCGTTGTGTGGAATGGGAATGCAAATGAGCGGGATGTTGTTTCACCTGCTGATCGAATGAGACCACTCGTCTCTGCTCGGATCCAGGGGTTTGGGGTTTCTGATCTTCGGGGTCCCAGAGGAATGTTGCCACTCCCAGGTCGCCGAGTAGAACCGTGCCATCGTCGTCAATGAGGAGGTTCGCCGCCTTAATATCACGGTGCATCAAACCATTGATGTGCAGGTAACTATATGCCGGACGTCAGAAGAAAATGAGCAGAGAAAGATGGATACGCACTTTATCCCCTCAAGGGCCTGCTTTAGGATACATTTGACAACTTCTTCTTCCATGCCACCGGCCCAACCGTAGTGCATGACGTCGGCGGCACTTCCGGAATTCATGAGACGAAGGGCGATGTAGAGTTTGTGGCCGTTCATCCATGTTCCACGCACACGAAGGACGTTGGGGTGTTTGGAGAGGGACATCAGTTGGGTCTCTCTTTGCAAAAGTCTCAGGGTTCGGAGCGGGAGGCGGTCAAGATCCAGGACCTTGAGAGCCACAGGGATTGGTTTCTCAGCGGTCTCTGGCTTGTACGTGGCGGCATAAACGATGGATGAGGCACCAAAACCTATCGGTGCGCCGACGGTGTAGTCCTCTGCGCTGTTACTGTTATCATGATGAAGTCAGCAGCAAGGACAGGGGTTCCGGGCCGAGATGGGGGAGAGGATACGGACCTATAGAGCTGCCACTCATCCTCAACTGCACCAATGAAATTCTTTGGTGTTCGCTCTGCGGCCATCTGAGCGTAGGGTAAGGGTCGACTCTCAGCAAAGGGGGACGGGGGAAACCGACCCGGGTGGAGTTGTTCATGCCAAGGCATCTGTTCCCGTTGGCCCGATGGTGGTGGGCCCGTTATGGTAATTAGCCGCCGGCCCACTTCGTCGGAACGTGATTTATTCTCACGATTCCTCTCTTCCCCTACTCCTCTCCGTCCTCCGTTCGCCCCGCCACCCGTTTCATGGCACCCAAGAATGCCTGCTCAAAGTACCAATACGTAGTCACCCCGAACGGCCCCAAGATCATCCCCGTAAACCCAACCACCTTGCCAAAGGATGAAGAGTCCCCCGCCGATTACAACTCGGGTGGTTACCTCCCAGTCAAGCTCAGAGATTCCTTCAAGGATGGCAGATACGTTGTCATTCGGAAACTGGGGTATGATTCTACTACTCTCTCTGTATCGTTTCCTCCCGGCTGATTTCGCCTAGCTGGGGCCACTTTTCAACCGTTTGGCTGGTCAACGATTCCCAGTAAGCGTTCGCCGCCTAAGCGCGCCTTCGTCCCATCCCGACACTCATCCCCCCCAGGACCAACCAACATTCAGCCCTGAAGGTCGTCAAATCTGCGAGCAGATACGCCGAAACCGCCAGGGACGAGATCAAACTGCTCCGTGCTGTGCAAGAAGCCAACCCGTCTCACCCCGGCCACAAGCATGTTGTTTCGCTCCTCGATTCGTTCCACCACTGCGCACCCGAGGATATCCACGTCTGCATCGTTTTTGAGCCACTCGGGGAAAACCTCCTCGCCCTCATCGAACGTAATAACAAGACCGGTATCCCAGTCGCTCTGGTAAAGATAATCATGAGACAGGCCCTCCTCGGCCTCCAATATCTTCACGGAGAATGTGATTTAGTTCACACGGACATCAAACCGGAGAATATCAGTAAGTCGCTGCCGCAGCAGGCGGAACAATACTAACCCGTTTCCCCTTCCCAGTGATCGCGATCCCCGATATTGAGCAGCATATCCAATACGAGCTCTCAGTGTCCCCTTCGCCCACCGCTCGAAAAGTGGGTGTCCCGCCCAAGCCCCGAGCTGGTGTAGCCATTCCCCGCCGGACTGGAGGTCGCGAGAGACACGTACATATTTTTGACTCACAACCCCTCTCTAGCCCATTCACCAGCCCGATCACGAGCGCGAGCTCGAGTCCCACCCAGAAGTCCACTTTGCACATGACTCGGGTGACCACGGAGCCCAAGGTCGCCGGCAAGAGCCAGACATCGACCAATTCCGTGGACAGCGACTCGTCGCTCGTGACTTCGACGGCAACCTCCTCCTCTCTGTCCCTCCGATCCATGACCGCATCTTCCATTACGTCCGTCTCGGACACAACCTCGCCGATCTCCATTGGAACCACTTTATCTGCCATGAGCAAATTAGTTATATCCAATGCGGACGTTCAGATACCTATCTCAGAATCTCCCAATTCTTATCACGCTCCTCCGCCGGGTCCCCAAACGGCTACCACGAGGAGTACCGGTCCTTCGGGAATCTCCCTCCTATCGCAGATGGCACCCCAGAATGTGGCCTCCACGGAGACGGTCAAGCTTGAAGAGCCTTCGTATCAAAGACCTCCCCCACTTGATACCACCCCTCCTCTTCCCCCACCAATTTCAATCAAGATTGCAGACCTTGGCAACGCGACACCATCCAAACGCCACTTCACAGAGGATATCCAGACAAGACAGTACAGATCGCCGGAAGCCATTTTGGGACGCGCAGACTGGACACACACTGCGGATATTTGGTCCATCGCATGTGTCGTGTTCGAACTCCTCACTGCGGAGTATCTGTTCGACCCCCAAGCCCAGGCGAACCTGTTCTCGAAGGATGATGATCATATGGCGTTGATTATCGAGCTCCTCGGTGATTTTGACCCGGACCTGAAGATGGGCGGGAGGTACAGCAGGGAGCTGTTCGACTCCAAGGGGCAGCTGAGACACATCCGGAACCTGAAGCCTTGGCCGCTGGAGAGGGTCATGGTGGAGAAGTACATGTGGAATGTGGATGCGTCCAAGGCGTTCTGCGAGTTTTTGTTACCCATGTTGAAGCTGGACTGGCGCAAGCGTGCGCAGGCCAAGGACCTGGTAGACCACCCCTGGTTGAACGTGGAGGGCGAGCTGTTTGACTTCACCTGGTAATCGAGGGCGGGCCCTTATCGTCCCTGGTGCGCCGCCACGTCGACCGTGGTGAGGCTCGCGCGGTGATAGTGGTGGTAGGTGGAAGAAGATAACGAGGGGCTCGGTTAGGGGTGGCGGGGACCGAGAACCATAATGGTCGCCTTCTTGTGGGGTGATCTCTGGTTACGAAGCGATGGTCACAGATCACGCGATTCTTGGCTGAACTGTTTATGGAACCCCTGCGCTTTCCAGCCGATCTTGTCTGCTAATGGCGAGCTCTCTCGCGGCCCACATCTCCATTCCTCCCTTTTTCTTCGTCTTGGGTTCGCTCACATGCGTTTTCACCTATCCTTATCATGGTTTTCTAGACTCGCCCTTCTTTTTTATCATGCTATTTCCGTTACCTTAGACCCTCCTTCCCTCTACTAACACTAGACACTCAATCCCCCCCACCACTTCATACCCGCTCTGACTCTTGACTGGCGGACAAGAGTTTCGAGTTACCTGTCGCCCCGCGTCTCATATTCTTGGTCCTTGTTCGTTGTTGTAACCGTACGTCGGATGTAGACTTTTCTTCCCCCATTCCCGCTTTCCGTTCTCACCGCACTTACCCTGCGTCCCCGCCATGCCAACCCCGGTGTCCCACCGTTGGCACCTTTCCAACCCCCTCTTTCTCTTCAGCTGTTGTCCAGATCCTTTCCGAGTTGTCGCCCAAGATCTCCGAGGTTGCTGTCGTGTTGTTAAGTTACGCCTCTTCTGGTTCTGAACAATAATACTATATGCCTTTGTTCTCTTTGTTTCGCTCGGTGAACTCGGCTGATAGTCCGATGGCTGAGTACCTCCATTTCATCAACGACGTGACCTCGACTGGAGGCGATCCCTTTCGAGGACTAGTGAATGTTACAGCTTATCCGGGACATCAGCTGAGCCTGATACGATTTGGAACCTCGATCGGAGATATCAGTATATCGGTTCCTCTCTCCCTCCCTACGATCCGATGATATCTACGCCCGTAATCTAACCACGGTAACCACTCTCGTCTCATCCCAAGAGTTCTGGCATATTCATGGGTCATTGGGTTTACTAGGACTCGTTTATCAACCTCGCCAAACAGGACCGTGATTCCTACGGGAAGTCGCACTCGAATTCCAGCGGTTCGCAGTTTTTCAAATCGCAGTGGCTGCCCGCACTGCGAACCTTACGTTTCTCCCGCTGCCTCCCCTAGACGAAGTGACAAAGGCCGGTGGCCAGCACGTCGGGTTGGCGCCTCTCCAAACCAAATGGGAGTTCCAGTCTCATGGCGTGACTGTTATTGAGTGTCTTTGGAACGCGTCCGAGACGGTGATCACCGGTGAGCTACCCTCTTTCTTACACACTCTGTTTGTTTGATCTCAACCGCTCGCCAGCCGACGTATCTCGTTTTGCTTTGGATAATCCTTCATTGGGATCCACGCTTGTCCTCATTTCGTCCAGTTTCAACCTTGCGTACACGGTTTATATTCTGGGGGCTCGAAGATACTGAGTTGCGCTCATCTCAGCTGCGGATCCACACAATAATGTTCTGCTGGCGCAGGCATCTGAAGTCATCGACTGGCATTGCTTGCTCTCGCGGGACAACATAAACTACACGCGACGATCCCCTCCCCCCCGGCTATACAGAACTTTTCAACGGCATTCGCTCCAGAGCATCCAATGATCCGACAGGGCTGGAATGCGACCGTCACGCCGGTCCGATAGTCTTGCTACATAATATGGCTGAAACGCTACAGGTGCGAGGAGTCCTTCCCGGCGAATTGTCATACGTTAATCATTCCTTCACCATCAGTGATCTTAACCCCACA
>Ga0307509_10012283_pt1 | contig 10263 bp, 8 predicted proteins | sample 10_EM_MG_FD_202245 | JGI IMG/M metagenome (GOLD analysis project Ga0307509, IMG submission 202245) | Populus trichocarpa ectomycorrhiza microbial communities from riparian zone in the Pacific Northwest, United States - 10_EM | ecosystem: Host-associated > Plants > Roots > Unclassified | place...
AACCAAACCGAACCGAAAATGATCACCCCTAGATGAAAATATTAATATTAAAAAAATAATTACAATATCCTCGTTCTTTATTGCGTTTAAAGGGAAGAATAGAGAAAATAAATATGATTTACAACAATCTTGAGAGACGATCGATGAGCAAACATTTTCATGGAATGTTGAAAGCAATATTAAGGCGTTAGAGGGTTTTGCTTACGACCTACGAACCTATTACTGCCCATTGGAATGATGATTGATGAAGGTGGTTCAAGGCGAGTGTGTTGTCCTCGTGATTTTCTCTAGTAATTACATAAATTGTTATTAATTTAACTTTAATTTTATATATTTTAGAATTTCTTAGGAGCTTACATATAAAATAAAAGCACTTCACAATATCTTATAAAAAAGAATGAAATTGCAATAAACATCCTAGGAGTTTATTCTCAAGATATGCAATTTATACATATGTTTCTTGGCTAGGGAGGTTCATGTGATGATGGGAAAGTGCTTTGAGCTATAAATTGGTTGCTGACCACCATCTCTTGATAATAAATAATTTTTCTCAAATTGGCTAACTTTTTCACCCCTAATTATCTATAAACTTAACTTTGCACTCGTTTTTTTGCTTGATTATATACTATTCTCTTTCATCGATAACTATCTTTAAATTTGATTATACACCCACTTTCCTAGTCTAGTCAATCTCTTTATTAATAAATAGATTGGTGTTTAAAAGTAAGTCATTAATAAAGAAAATGACTAGAATGACTACACCTACTTTTCTAGTCTAGTCAATTATCTTTATTAATGACTTACTTTTAATTACTAATCTATTTATTAATAGCAAGTCTGGTCATTCTCTTTATTAATGACTAACTTATTTATTAATAGCAAGTCTGGTCACTCTCTTTATTAATGATTTACTTTTAATCACCAATCTATTTATTAATAGCAAGCGTGACACATCAATCAATAACTCAATTTTATATGAAATAAAATGTTTCCTTTCGTTTTTTTCTCCATCAAATAAGCTTATGCGACCTTTAATATTTATAAATATTATAAATCACTTCTTATCGGTATAGAAGCTCATTTGACCTCATTAATCTCATGTTTTATATACAACATTGTAATTTCGACCACATGTTATTTTTTCACACACATTTCATCATTTTTATATGTTTTAACTTATTTATTAGCTTCAAAATCAAAAGATCCTTTATTCATACAAGGGAATTGTTTTGCACGCCAATTGCTAGCTTAGACTGTGTTTGTTTACGCAGCTACGGCTGCGTTTTAAACAAAACACAGCTGCCAGATGTTTGGTTACACAAAAAAATAAAATTTACTGTTCATGGGTCCCATATTTTTCAGCGTTCCAACCACAACTCTCACAAAGCAGCTCCCAGCTGCTTTTGTTTCAACAATAAACAATGGTTCTTACGCGCTGTTCATGCTAATTAATTAGCATGAACAGTGTAAACAGGTATGCTACACTACAATGTTCATGCTAATTAATTAGCATGAACAGTGCAGCTTGGCTACACTCTTCACGTGAACAGTGTAGCCACCTATACTGTTCCGGTCGGATCGGTTCCGGCCAGACCGGTTCCAGTTCAAAGCTTAAAATGCATTGAACCAGGTCCGACCCAGTAAAATAAAAATTATTTTTTATTTTTTAATTGTGTTTTATTCGAAAAACTAGTGTTTAACATTATTCAATGACACTGCATAAATTAGACAGAGATCGCTTGATGACGTAACATTTACAGAATTTGATCGCAATCCCAATTTTGTTCCTGATTATATTTTACCTGATGTTATTGCGCGCTTAAAAAACAAAAAATACTATAGTCCTTGTCGAATGTATTTCATACGTGATGGAATTGCAGATATTTTAATTGAACAATAAAAAATATTTTATATAAAGTATTATTTATTTCATGAATAATGTAAATTAAATTAAAAACCATCAATATTAATATATATTTTTTAAAATTATTTTATAACCTCAATTTCAAAAGCATTCTTAACCAAACACTTTAAACTATTTTTTGTTCAACCTCAATTTCAACCACAGTTTTAACCAAACACCTATTTTTTCAAACCAACCTCAACTGAAAGTATTTTTTATAAAACAATTTTTTTCAAACCACAACCACAACAGCTACCGCAATACCAAACACACTCTTAAAATGCAACTATGAAAAGCCTAGTTATAGTATGAAATTCTCACAAACCTCATCAAGATACTTCCTTTACCAAACTTATGTTTCCAACAACATAGCCTTTAAATAAAATAAAAATTATGAAGATTATGTTATTAGGAATGACGTCACTTTTATAAATTTTTTTTTTATATTTGATTTTAAAAATCAAACAGCATTGAAAATAGATTTGGTAACTCGAGATCTGAATCGGATTTGAAATTAAATCAGCCAAACAAAGATTCAGAAAAAATTGAGGTAAGAAAAGAAAATCATACGGACCTTGCAATGCTTGTTCATAAAAAATAACCAATGCTTGAGGACGAGGAGAAGTATATGGATGACCTGTCGTCTACAGCTTGAAACTTGAGCTCTGTTGCATTCTTTGTACAAGAAGAAGAAAAGGAGAGTTGAGTTGTCGAGAAAAGAAATTAGACGAAGGACCTCACTTTGAGATTTTAACAGGGGAGGAGGAAGATAAAGATGTCAAATTGGATCCACGTGCGAGTGAAAGACGCTTAGAAAGATAATTACTCTCTTTCGTGTTTATAGGCAACAAATTACAAAACTTGATAACATTTAAAATGTAAGGACCAAAATGAAATATATTATACACTGTAGGGTTCAACTAAATGCTTCACTTCTTTCCCTCCTCATGCTCTGCTCCAAAAAATTCAAAAACCCATATTCCCAAATTCTAAACTCTACCGCTACTTTCATAAACAAAGCACATACCCAGTAACCTGCACCAGCTCAGCCCCCCCAAACCCTAGCAAAATGTCCTCAAAATTCAATTCGTCCCAATTTTCCTCCCTCGACGACGACGACGACGACTTCCAAATCCCTCTCTCCCAAACACCAAAACAGACTCTTTCTATCCGCAACAAACCCGCTGACAATCCTCGCCGTCCGTCAAAAAAGCCAAAGAAACCCCCCAATCCCGGCAAAGAAAATATAGATCCCAACTCTCTACTCCTATATCAGAAAACTGAGTCCGGTGCCAATGACTTCAATTTAGACGAGAATTGCAGTTTGGATTTTATAGAGTCAAGCATCGATTGTACTGTTTCTTCTAAAGTTGGAAACGAGAAATTTGATAGCGGGAGCGGTAAAAAAGAAAAATTGGAAGTGAGTGGAGGATATTTGTGTAATTCGATTGAGGCTAGGTTAATGAAATCAAGAGTGGATTATAGTGGAGTTAATGTTGGTAATGAAGAGGATTTCGAAGAAAATAGTGAGCTTGATGCCTTAATTAAGTTATGTACCGAGGAAGAAGAAAGTGAAGCTAGAGAGAAAATTAAGGTTAATTGTAATGGCGATGAATGTTGTTTTGTCTTATGTCCGCTTTGTGGGACAGATATTTCGGATTTGAGCGAGGAATTTCGATTAGTTCATACTAACGAGTGCCTGGATAAAGAAGAAAATAGTGTTACATATGTGAGTGTTTTTAGGATTCTTGTAAGCTTTTTGTGCTTTTACGACTTCGATTGGTAAATGTGTTTTTTTATTTTTTTTGTTTTTTGCAGGTTGTTCTTGGTGGTGATGACGGCAGACCTGAGGTTGTGCCACGAGGCGTGGAGGGTCCTGTTTGTGGTCCGAAGAAAGTTGTTGTGTCACCTGTTGTTAAATGGCTAAGGAATCTGGGTTTAGAGAGATATGAAGAGGATTTTGTTCGAGAAGAGATTGATTGGGAGACTTTACAGTGGCTGACAGAAGAGGTATGCTTAAATTTACTGGACTTTGTTGCATGATAAATTAATTTTAAGTAATAAATTGTTGGGTTTTTGTTTTACTTAGGGAATGCTAGTTGGGGTATATAATCATTGTTAGACGTTGTGTTCACATTATTTTCCTGTCAAGAGTTGAACTCTCTTTCAAGCTATCTTCGTTAGTATTCTGTTCTAACCAAAGGCCTTAACCAGTGCTTGCCACACCTGGAAAGAACTCTTTAAGGCCCACAACATAAGTAAAAACGTTCTTCGGAAATATAAGAGAGAAACTAGGAGAATAGAGTTTGATCCTTTCTGAACCATTCAGAAAATGCAGGATTTGGTTCAAGAACTGAAGTAGTAGGATTAGGAATGTCAGGAGGACGAGCAGCACAGGTTCCATCATTGAACCCTTTAAGATCATGACAATTGAGTAAAGGCTCAAATTGTGTTTTCCACACAATGTAGTTTTATGAGTAAGTGTAATGGTGAAAGAGTGATGGGTTGAGACGAGAAAACAGGTTGAGAAATTGGGATGATAGGGACAAGAGCAGAAGACTAAAAAGCATTGGTAGGGGTCATTTGAGGCTCTGATACCATATTAAGTTATAAGAAAGTTTTGCAGGGATGATCTTTTCTGTGTATTCACTTGGAATAAATAGATTACAAAGGATAGCCTGTGACCTTATCCTCTCATATTTACAATCTGGATTGAGCCTAGTCCTATCTACGTATACTTGCAATGACAACATAATACTAACTAACCTAGTTTGAAAGAGTTTACTGCTCTTGACAGGAAAATAATCTAAACACACTGTCTAACAACCATCAACACCAAGAATTAGCGATTGAAAGATTGTGCTGTGGGCAGTTCTGTATTTGTGGAACCATAATTTTATTTTTCATAACCTCCTCCTTGATTATTTAGATAGTGGGGGTGATTTGGACTTCTAGACTTTTCTCCATTAAGTTGTTATTTCTGTTTGTTATGCTGAAATGGATATGATCCGGTAAATGCTTGTTTTTTTCTTCTTTCCAGGACCTCTTTGGCATTGGTGTCACTGCACTTGGTCCTAGGAAGAAGATTGTGCATGCTCTTAGTGAGCTTAGAAAAGGGTCTAATCACGCAATCGAGGCACATGGAGATGCACACGCCTTTGGTGAAGTTGGTTCACGGAGAAGCCATGGAGCAGAAATGCAAGTAGAGGCTTCTAAAATTATTGGCGATGACACTAGTAAACCAACTGCAAACAAATTGATTACGGATTATTTTCCTGGATCTGTACCTATCAAGAAAAAAACTAGTGTCATCTCTAAAGAACAACGGGGAGCAGAAAAAAGTCAGCCAGGCTATGTTCGTAAACAAGGGGTGAAAAACTATACTAAAAAAGGAAAGTTCAAAGATATTCCTTTGTGGTGTAGCATACCAGGGACACCATTTAGAGTGGTAATGATATATCATTCATTAGTAAAAATTCAACATAGTTTTTCATGTCAAATTTGCTCGTTTTACTTAATTACCAATCCTTTTTTTCACTCAAAAGTTGATAATATGGCACTATTTGGTGTCATTGTTACCTTTGATGTTAACTACAGAATGGAGTTGTAGAAGATAATTTATTTATTCCTTTTGCCTTTGCTTCACTAATGTTATTTCTTGGTTTATTGCTTACTTCAATCTAATTTCTGTATCGGCAGGATGCTTTCAAATATCTTAGAGGAGATTGTTCCCATTGGTTTCTTACTCACTTCCACATGGACCGTAAGTTCTTAAAATAATTGTATTTGGCAAACTAAATAAGAAAATTCTAATAGTTGTAAAGATATTTGAGTATGCATCTATTTTCAACCATGCCTTGTGTCATAAACAAGTCAATTTATCTGCTCCGATCAAGAAGTCACTAATGGCATGGGGCATTCACTTAAGGTGTCTTAGAAAGATGATAAAGTACATTTGTTGCTTGCTAGCAATCAATTATTAGGCACATTCCCCATCGTTGTATGGTCTTTCAAAGCAATGTACTTAAATGAAAAGCTTGAAAATTCTCAAGAAACTATGTTCATTGTCTTTGCAGATTATCAAGGATTAACAAGGTCTTTCTGTCATGGGAAGATTTACTGCTCCTTGATCACAGCAAAGCTTGTAAATTTAAAGATTGGGATCCCTTGGGATAGTTTACATGTTTTACCTCTCAACCAAAAGATCTGTATTGCTGGTGTTGATGTGACATGCTTGGATGCAAACCACTGTCCAGGCTCCATTATAATTCTCTTCGAACCTCCCAATGGTAAGGTGTGTCCACTTAGAACTTTAAGACACCGTGCTATATTATACTTTTTACCTAACATTTCTTATTTTAATACCAAAATTGTAAATGCCAGGCTGTGCTACACACGGGAGATTTTCGTTTTTCTGAGAAGATGGTTACAATGCCTGTTTTGCAAATGTCTTCTATCCATACTCTCATCCTTGATACTACATATTGTAATGCCCAGGTAAGTCCATGTTTGGTAATGATGTAATCTCTGGTTTTCTAGCTTTGGGCCTTTGGTTCGTGTAGGGCAGGTCTAAACCCATTCTAGAAAAGACCCAACTTATCTGAATTGAAACTTCACTTCTAATAAAAACTTAATCGCAAACATGTGCTACTAAATTAAATAGTATAAAATAGGAATCATAAAAGGCTAAATCCAAGCAATAGTTGCTCCTGCATCAGTCATCTTCCCAGTTTTTCCTTTGAAAAGAATCAGCTCACATGGTAAATTTTCTCATTGAAAATTTTTATTTGCAGTATGACTTTCCGAAGCAGGAGGCTGTAATACAATTTGTCATTGAGGCCATTCAAGCTGAAGCTTTCAACCCCAAAACACTTTTTTTGATCGGAAGCTATACAATTGGTAGATTCTGTTACTCTCCCTCTATCCTTGAGCTTGTCTTCATCCCTCTCACGCACACTGTCTCATTTTTTTCTCTTTATGGTTTGAACGAGACACTATTCTCACTTGGTGCAATATTTTCTTTTCAATTTTTTGAAAAGGAAAGGAAAGGTTGTTTTTGGAGGTTGCTCGTGTGCTCCATAAGAAGGTTTATGTCAACATGGCAAAATTCCGTCTTTTAGAATGCTTGGGGTTCCCTGAAGAAGATATGAGGTGGATTACATTAAATGAACAAGAAAGCCACATTCATGTTGTGCCTATGTGGACGCTTGCAAGCTTCAAAAGATTGAAACATTTATCGAGTCAATATGCAGTGAGTGACCAAAGATTGTGGTATATTTTTTTCATAAATAGTTGTGTGTGTGAATGTGTAGGGAGGGGGCATGTCATGCTTTACAACGATCGAGTTAATTTATACAGGGCATGAAAAGTGTTAAGTGAATTTATAAGATGCACAAAGAGGAAAGTTGCCTGAATGAGTGCCTCAATGTGCTCTGTATGATTAGGTGATTGTGATTTCCAAGTGACATGATTTTGCACAAGTATTCCATCTTATTTGCTCTCTATTGATGAGCACATAGGCCGTACTAACATGGGGTACTGTGCAAGAGCGCCCATTTGCGTGTGTATGAGCTTGAAATTTATTGACATGCTTGATTTTGACATCAACTTTCCATTTTCTATCATATTTTTGTGAGTAACTAATTATTCCAGGAAATTTGTAGACACATCTTTCATATCCAAGCACTTTTGGTCATGCTTATCATCACTAATTAGTTTAGCTAGTTGCTGCTTATGTTATTGAGCTAGCATGGCAATATCATGGCCTGTGCCACTAGCTTTTGTATGATCTTTTGAGTTTATACATTCCTATGAATCAGGGTCGATTCACTCTCATAGTTGCTTTCTCCCCCACTGGCTGGACATTTGGTAAAGGGAAGAAGAAATCTCCAGGGAGAAGGTGTCAGCAGGGAACTATTATAAGGTATATCCTTATCTCTATCTCGTAAACAGTATCCATTGACATTCGAGTAATAATTAGAAAATGTTTTAATAGCCGAGGAAGGAGCGCTTATTCTGTTTTTCTCCAACTTCAAATTGTTTTAGTTTTAAACATGACCACCATTTATTCATACCCAGTTTAAAATGTCTGGAAAACAAAATACATTTAATATAACCCAGCATGAAACCTGCAAGTCCCTGACTATTTAAATTCATGTGATGCACTTTTCATCTTCTTTAAAAAGGGAATGATTCATGTCTGGAGTGAGAATTCAATTCTGTGGTTCATGGATCATAATAGAAGATGCACAATTTTGCTCAGGTGTTTGGCTTCAAAAACCTTACCTGTTCATTCATGAAAAATATTTGAAGGAAATATTTGAAGTGAAAGATCTTTGATGCCAGCTTGCAAGGTACTTGTGCATTTTGCATTCGAGTTTAGTTGCCACCTGCCATGTATTGTTACTGGGGAACTGTATAGCTTAATGAGTTATATAAACTGTAAAATGCATGTGAAAACCTGGTCACATCATTTTGGCTGAGGAATATATCAACTGCTCCAATGATAGACATAATTTGACACACATCATACTTCGCTTTCAGAATTGAACTAATATGAAATTTTTGCTTGTATGTTTACCAGATACGAAGTACCATACAGTGAGCATTGCAGTTTTACAGAACTCAGAGAGTTTGTGAAGTTTGTGTCTCCTGAAAACATAATACCAAGTGTAAATAATGATGGACCAGATTCTGCCAATGATATGGTTTCCCTCCTGCTGTCTTGATTGTTTGACTAGAATCTCAAAGTAGAAGCCCCCTTTTTTTTTTCTTTTTTGTCAAAATAGATGAAATGATTCCAAGGAAAAGCTGCCAGTTGGCCTCCAAATTCCTTGTATGTTATTCTGTGTTAGCAGGTATTGCTAGCATGCTACAATGAATAATGTAATATCAATGTACAATTTGTGACATTAAATGGCAAGTTGTTGAAGTAAAGGCACTTGATGATGACTTGGCGTCTAATTTTGATGCTATGAGACCATATCAAGATTTCGTGATTGTTTAATTCAAAGTTCTTGCTGCATATTCTGATGTCAAGGTGATATTAACGCAGTAGTCATAAGAACCTGAGAAAATCTCCTTTTGTATTAGAGATCTGAAGGCAGATGGCAAGCATTTCCAATCCCTACAAATTTTGCTGGAGAAATGCTTTATTGGAATCTATCATCAAGTATTGAAAGCTTACATTTATATCAAACTGGCTAGAAGGAAACTATGAGTTTACTCTGATTTGTGACCGACAATCTTCATTGCAGATAAGATCACTTCAAAGCAAAAATATTTTTAGCTAAGATTTTTTGAAGCATGCTTGCTATGGACTACATTCAAGGAAGCTACAGCAAGCCAGTTCCATCTTTCGATTGTCTATTTGGCTGTGTTTACAAATATACAAGTGTTCAAATTTCACCGCTTGAATTAATATATTAAATATTATATTTAAAGACGTTTCCTCAAAGGGTGGACATGCCGGAGTGGTTATCGGGCATGACTAGAAATCATGTGGGCTCTGCCCGCGCAGGTTCGAATCCTGCTGTTCACGCATATTTGAGCTTTTTCGTTTTTAGGGTAAATCTGAAATTAGGCAACCTATAACTCAAATCTCTATCATGTCTACAATTTTTTCTATTAAAAATTAGGTCCCTAGAGTATTAAAAAATTCCTTAATCGACTTTTGTATGGATACTGATCACAAATTGGTATCCCAAAAGGTCAAACTGTGGCTAGAGAGCTTATTATAAAATAAATAAATTAAAAGTAGTTTTATTGTTTATTATCTCACAAATATAATATGGGTATAAATCCTGGGAGAGCTGGGATTTTACTTGCTTACGTGAGCTTACAAAGTGCGTTTTCTGAAGATGGGGTTTCCTTGAATAATAATAAAAAAAGAATAATTCATAGTTATTCCTTTTTTATCCTTAAAAAAACTATACAGCATATAACTTTATTCAAATTTGTCCTTCCATATTATATTCTCATGATTTTATGTTTTGAAATGTCATAAAATATTCTAATATTAAATTAAAAGTTCATATTACAAAATATAATTTTAGGTTACAGTAAAAGAAAAGTTACAACAACAATGGACAAAAATTAACATAAAAACAAGCAAAGCTATTTTTGTTTTTACTGTTCAAAAGGTGCGAGAAACTTTGATTCGGTTCCTAAGATTTTTTTTCTTTCTTTCTTTCAATTTTGATCTTTAGTTTTTAGGTTTTTACGTTTTAATTCTATTTTTTTTATCACATTTTAGTTTCTAAAGAGAGAAAGTAAAAAGAAAATAAAAAGAAAAGGGAAAGTATTTTGTTCGTTTTAGAGAAATGAGTTCAAAAAAGATGTCCTTGTCCTTCAAATATGCT
>Ga0307509_10012285_pt1 | contig 10262 bp, 10 predicted proteins | sample 10_EM_MG_FD_202245 | JGI IMG/M metagenome (GOLD analysis project Ga0307509, IMG submission 202245) | Populus trichocarpa ectomycorrhiza microbial communities from riparian zone in the Pacific Northwest, United States - 10_EM | ecosystem: Host-associated > Plants > Roots > Unclassified | place...
GATGGTGAGGGTGATGAGAAAAGGAATGGCCCGGGGTACTGTACTATTTCGACCGATCGTTCACGTCACGCATCACATCAGAAAAAAACTATTTTTTTATATTCGTCTTAAATCAAAAGAAAATTTATCGGCCATCTCGGTCGAGTTTTTTCCAAAAATCGTGAACGATCGGTCGAAATAGTACAGTAGTAGCTTTTCTGATGTTCTCATCCTTAGGTTTATTCTCCTTATCAGAAAAATTGGTTGGATAGTCTCTTCTAGACAGACTTCAATATATGTGATGTGCCCGCCCCCACGCTTCCGGAACCGCGTCAGAAAATGCTTATGTAAAGTGTGAACTTTGAAATTTCCAAGGGGGTTCCGGGATCAGAATGCCGGACCGGACCCCGGTTGGTTGGTTGCCGCCGGAGGCTCGAAAAAAAAAAATGGACGTCATCAAAATTTTTGCCCTCTAAGGCCCCTTTGAGCACCAATGATAATGTAATGTCAATTATATACTACACGGAACCCTACAGCACACAGAAAATGTGAACAAAGAGTGAAATTTATTACCAATGATACCCCTAATTGATCCACGTGATTTGAGCAAGCTGGAAAATTTTGCCTACTCACCTTGAAAACTCAGTTGGACATGTCACCTCCTTCGGGATCAGAGAACGGATCCCTCTGTGTTGGCCAACCATTGTTACAGGTGAATGTTCCTGCAATAAGTGAAGGCCCTCGTCGCATGGAGGTGCAACCGAGCGGGCGATCGAAAAGAAAGCGACAGGCATATGCGATTGGCGACCTTCGCACCTGTGTTTGTGGGGAAGTCACTACGCCGCAATCTGAGGATGTGATACCCTGCAAGCAAATGGGGTGTGAATCGAAATGGGTAAGCTTTTATTCATTTAAATGAAGTGGTGTACTCACCTTCGACTAATTAGTATCATCTCGCGTGTGTGGAACTTGAACAAGCACCACGAAATTGGGTTTGCGAGGCTTGTCAGTCATCGCGGGGAGGAAAGTACCACCGTCGTTGATCGAATGATGTCACAATTGCCATATATAGAAACGTGCCTGAATCACGTGGGTGGTTGGTTCAGTAAAACCTTGTGAGATAAAAAATTCGACCCCAGGTGTCGGATTAAGATTTTGGAACCCCCTTGGAAATTTCAGTCACCCTCACTTTAACAAGACGAGGCGAATGCTTTTTGAAATATTTTGGAGGGAAAGATTTTTGAAAAGTTCTAATGAGCCATTTTTTAACATTTGAGGATGCGGTGAGGCGATACGAGCGAGTTCGGGAACTATTTGCGCGGGTTGAGCCAAGGCCAAAGATCACTGGCATGTGATGTTGTTCTGCTCTCAAAACCCACTGATATGCAAAGGGGTACGCAGCACCGGAGAAAAAGACACGATGTTGTTTTTAGGTGCTAAATAGGCCAGGAAATCCAAATCTGAAGTTACTTTGTCGTCATTGGTCAAAGTGTCTGGTTGAAAAGTTATGGCTACTTTTGTGCTTTGTGGGAAAAAAAATTAACCCCCAGTTTTTTTAAAATTTCTCGATAGCTCTCATCGTTCTGCATACTTTTCAAAAAAGATCTTCGGCCTTTGGTCTCCCCCCACCACCACAATTTCCTTATATGGTAACTCAAGAACGACCCTCGGGAAAAACTTCGGAGTTGCATTTTTCGTTCTCCCAGCCATTTCTATGCTCAAAAACAACATCGTGTCCTTAGTCAATTTTTCCTTACCCCTTGCTGAAATGAAAAGGACAATGAAATCTCATTCTTCACTGTAATTTTTTTATGTAATTACTTTTACTTGAATTAAATGTATATACTTTGTCTCCAAGAAATATAGAAGATTGGAGGCGACAATAATTGGAACTCCGTACTTTACACAAGAATTCTCTGACACGAGGCGTGGTAAAATTTAAAACAGGACTATGGGTTGATCCTTCAAGTTGTCCCTATTTCCGAATCCTTACAATCAAAGTCTGAAGGCAAGTGTTCGACAAAATGCCTCTTATCAATTCTGAATTTCATTAGGCCGACCCAAATGGCCATTTTATTCGGCACTGGATACCTGAATTGCGCTTTCTTAAAGGATCTGGTATGTGGCATTGTCCACACATCACAATATATACCTTGACAATACCTGTATAATTAGGGGAATATAATAGATCTACACAACCCGCCTAGAGCACTCGCGGACAAACTAGGTTATCCATGGCCAATTGTCTCTCACAAAGAGCATTGAGAACGTATAGAAATCCAGGCGAAGAGTAGAAGGTAACAATGGTGGATACTGATACCCAAACATGGAACGAGGGTGGCGCATTGTTGTTATTTAAACACATACCAAAATAGGAAATACCAGATGATTGGTGCCGCACATTGTTGCTCCAAGGTTTAAAAGGTGGACATGTTGGTTGTGGGTTCTTTAGCATCGCATTCATCGACTGCTCATCCCAGCCACTCTTAATCATTTGGAAAGCACTTTGATTAGTCGCTTCCTTCCCCAACCATGTCATACTCCGTCTTTCCGACTGCGTCATCCGCTTCACCACCCTTCATTCCATCTTCTACCAGTGCATCCCCACGTGAAGCCCACGAAATGTACCACGAGTTTGGTTTCATTCTCTGCCCTTCCAAAAAACAGACCTGCAATGGATTCACCCGATCCAAGTCATCCATTTCTTCATTGACGTCGTCCACCAAATCGAGGTCCTCTCTAAGGAAGTGGCTTGGTGTTAACTGAGCAATGGTCTATACGGGCTACAGGCTCCACATATTTCCCAATGAGCTCAATGAGCGCTCCGCGCTCCATTGCAGGCCTCTGACTCTGACGATTGCGGCGGATACGTCTGTCTCATACTCACCATTGTCGTCGCACTCTATGTGTCTCCGCTACTTCCGCGTTTACAGAGCACTTGGGTACTCCAAATGTGCCCCCCCCCTCTCCAGGAATTTTCCATGGTCAGCGTTCAGCCTGCCATAGGAACAGTGCAACCTACAGCTTGGGGATTTCACCAGAACAAAGACTTTGAATTACATGTATGAACACACGGACTTTCGATGTATAGATCTCCTTTTTTTTAGTCTGCTTCTTGACATATGACTCGAAGTACTCTGTATCCATATATATATTATTTATTTGAGTATTTCATGCTAGCGTTGGTCATATCCTCGGTGCATAAAAATGTGACAAATGAAAACAATGCCATCATGATTGATCGTTTCATCGTCGATACACATAATGTAAGGATTGTTGAAATCCGGATACTACAGCTACAAACACGCAAAGATCCTGCTTCCCAAGGAAGCCCTCCGCGGGCCAAATTGCAGTATCGCGCCCCTTCTTTTTGGGTGACAGCCACAGCCATCGATAATTTCGTTATCGCCACAAGCACGGAACGGTCAGGACAACACATTCAAATGGTTGCCATAAATTAACCAGATCGCGAACGCTGTTGAAGCGGAAGAAAGAGGTCAAATCAAGCGTAGTTCTCGCGAGCCCACTTGGCACCCTCAACAAGGTTGATGAGTGAGGCTGAAAATATTGGAGTTAGACACATCAACATCCTTATCCAGGAAAGAGTAAACCCACCTTCAGTCTCCTTCCAGCCGCGGGTCTTAAGACCGCAATCCTGGAAGAGTAATAAGGTTAGCAGCTTGTCATCCAATCGTGGATATACGAACTGGGTTAACAAAGAGAAGGGAATCAGGGAGGATGTCGAGCATGGACTTGAGACGGTCCTTGATTTCCTGGCCTCCAGGGACACGAGGAGAGTGGATGTCATAGACACCAGGGCCAATTTGGTTGGAGTACCCGTAATGTTTGAAGGTGTTGAGAAGCTTCATGTCGGCCTTGGAAGCTTCGATAGAGATGACATCAGCATCAAGACGCTGGATGGAAGGGAAAATGTCGTCGAAGTCCGAGTAGCAAAAGTGAGAGTGGGTTTGGAGTTGGTCAGTAACACCAGCGGTGGAGAGCTTGAAGGAGTCAACAGCCCACTTGAGGTAGGCGTCCCAGTCAGAGCGGCGGAGAGGCAACTAAAAGTAGTACCATGGTCAATAAAACAAGGCTTAGATAAAAGGAGAGGGTGCGAACTCCTTCACGAATAGCAGGCTCGTCAACTTGGATAGCGCTGATTCCGGCTTTCTCGAGATCGATGACCTCATCGCGAAGGGCAAGAGCGAGCTGTTTGGATTGCAACTCCCTCGAGACATCGGCGCGGGGGAATGACCAGTTGAGGATGGTGACAGGGCCGGTAAGCATGCCCTTCATAGGCTTGGAGGTCAGGCTCTGGGCGTAGCTACTCCATTTGACGGTCATGGGGTGGGGGCGGCTGACATCGGAGACGATAATGGGAGGGCGGACGTAACTTGAGGGAGAGGGAGTGAGCAAACAAATGCGTATATAAAACATGATCGCCCTACCGAGAACCGTAGCTCTGGACCCAAGCATTTTGGGTGAAGACGAAGCCCTGAAGTTGTTCTCCAAAGTATTGAACCATATCATTGCGCTCAGGCTCTCCATGTACCAAGAGGTCCAAACCAATCTTCTCCTGGAAGCGAACGACGATTTCGATCTCTTTCTTGATGAAATCTTCGTATTGCGCCTCGGAAATCTCGCCCTTGCCAAGCTTAGCACGAGCTTGACGAATTTCTTTTGTTTGCTACAGATGATTATCAGTTTTCAGTGCATATGCAGTATTAAATGACTGACAGGGAACGATCCGATGGTTGTGGTGGGGAACTTGGGGAGGTTGAGATGCTTGGCTTGAACTTCCTTGCGAACGGTAAAGGGGCTCTTGCGCTCCAATTGCTCAGGGGTGATGGCAGCGACACGCTTGCGGACGGTGTCGTCGGAGGTGCTCTCAAAGTCGCGACGTTTGGCAATGGAAATCTTGTTCTCTTCAAGAGCGGCGGCCACAGCAGCGTCCTGGGAACCAGAGAGAACAGCAGCGATGGTTGCAACCTCACCAGCCTTCTCCAAGGCGAAGGAGAACCAATCCCTTTGCTCAGCAGTCAACTTGTTCTCGGAGGCAAGGGTGACGGGGGTGTGGAGAAGAGATGAAGATGTGGCAACGATGACACGGTCTTGACCCAAGGCGTCTATGGCTTTTTGTCCGAGCTTGATAGCAGCAGCGAAGTCAGTCTTCCAGATGTTACGTCCTGAGACGAGACCGAGGGAAAGAACAATGTTGGTGGGCTTGATAGCGGCGATAACTTCATCAAGTTGACCAGGTGCACGGTCGAGGTCGATATGGAGACCCGCAACGGGCAACTTGGCAATGTAGTTCAGATTGGAATCGAGTCGAGCGAAGTAAGTGGTGAGAAGAATGTTGGGAGCAACCTTGGAGAGAGCAGTATAAGCGGTAGTGAACTGCGACTCGAGGTTGGCAGCGGCATCGAGAACGAGGATGGGCTCGTCGACTTGAACCCACTCAGCGCCTGCAGCCTTCAAATCTGCCAGGAGGGTCTCGTAGACGGGAATGAGCTTGGGAAGGATGCTGATAGGCTGGAAGCCGGGCTTAGCATCCTTGCCAGCCTTTCCAAGAACGAGGAAAGAGATAGGGCCAAGGACAACGGGGCGAGTGGTGACACCAGCAGCTTGCGCTTCTTTGAACTCTTCGACGGCCTTGTTGAAGTTGAGTTTGAATTCTGTCTCGTCGGAGAACTCGGGAACGACAAAGTGGTAGTTGGAATCGAACCTAGAAATGATCGATGAGGATTTAAGACCAAAAAGATTAGAAGAACCACACCATTTCTTCATCTCAGAGGCTGGAACATCAACACCCTCACTTTGACGACCACGGCCCATGGCGAAGTAGACATCGAGAGGGGAGAGGCCAAGACCAAGGTAGCGCTTGGGGATGACGTTGAATGCGGTAGAGTGGTCGAGAACGTGATCGTAGAGAGAGAATTCGCCACTAAGTTGTAACAAGTTGATGGTGATTAGATTATCGATGGCTGATCGCTTACCTCGGGATAGAGTCAACGCCCTTGGACTTGACGCTTGTCCAGCTAGCCTTCTTCACATCAGCAGCAGCTTTTGTGAGATCATCAGCAGTGATTTTCCCAGCCCAATAGGCTTCGACGGCTTTCTTGACCTCACGGTTGGCACCTGGATCCCAGTACGCGTTGACGATTGAGGCAGGGGCGGACGGCGACAAAGAGACTTACCGATGCGAGGAAAACCAAGAACACTGGAGGAAACCATTTGTGAGCGATGTAAGTGGGGGGAGTAAAAGTGGAAGGGGTGTCAAATAAAATTTGACGATGGCGACTTTTTAACACCCCCACGTGCGCTTGATAATCGATTAATCGATCACGGGATGGCCTGATTGTAAAGCCTATTTTATTTATATCTACTGACATTTCGTTTCGATGCGTGTCCATAACTACAGAACATAATGACAGCCCTTTTTTTTCATCGCGAGACGGCTTTTACAACATTTGTGATCCTTGGCCAAAGTTTTTTTTTTTTTTCATGTCAATCGCGGGTTTTGATTTAGAGTTTAGAGTTGTCGCATCGATACTTTAAGCGCCGAACGAGTAGTGAGATCTTACAAGATGTGGTCGGCCTCCGCTGCGCGAAGAAAATAGATCGTTCGTTTCATAATGAAGTATTAGGACGAACTAGGCAGGCTTGCGTGTTTATGATGCGCTCGTTGCGTGACGACCTTTGATGCGCTGCACTGCTGTGCGGAAAAGATGTCCCTTGGTTTTTTTTTTCGGCTTGGAGCTCGCGGGAGCCTTGAATTTATTACTGAAACCGCCAGCGGGTACATCAGCTGGTTGTCCCAGACCCTCTTCTTCTGACATATCGGGAACATCAGTCGCAGGTTCGACTGGATAGGTTGCAGGGGTGATAGGGCCCTCGCTCTCTGCGCACGACGACCCTGATGAAGCAGTCGAGGGTACTGAGAGGGCTTCGGCAGATTCAGAAATGATTAACTGCTCCATGTCATCTGCACCATCACGTTCCTGTGGTCGATGTGGAAGGTCGACTCGAGGACTCGCAAAGACGTAGATCTCGTCTGAGCCTTCCGATATTTCCGAAGGATCGGAAGATACGAAGGTATCGTCTTGACTTGCCGTATTTTGTGGTTTACGAGCACCAGTGGTGGTGGTAGTAGTAAGATCTTCATCGTCAATAAAGAAAGCATTCAGCTCGAGGATTTGGTGGCGTAGTGCCGGAAGTAAGATGCGGCGCAGGGGATTGATTGTGAAAATCCGCTTCAACACCGTATTAACGCCATTCGAGATAGGTAATACCTGACGAAGGAAATTGTTGTCGTGTAGATATGCTGCGAAACAGTCGTCGTCGGCAGTAGCATATCTCCAAGGATTCCTTCCAGTTATCATGTTCGTAAGGATGACGCCCAAGGCCCACACATCATTGTGACGAGTTGAATATTTCCCCGTGGTGATCTCTCGACCAATGCATTCTAAGGAAAAAAAAAAATAAGCAAATATTAGTGGTAATCGAAGGGCAACACACCAGGGCTCATGTAATATGAACTTCCACACCCGAAATCCTGACAAACGGCGCTCTGGATGGACAGTCCAAAATCGGCAAGTCTTATCTCGGTCCCATCGTTCGAGCACAGCACGTTTTCTGGTTTGATATCGCGGTGAAAGACCCCTAGATCATGACAGTATTGAACCGCATCGATCAGTTGTACGAACGCCGTTTTTATAAGCCGGCCATTTTGATGAAAGAGATGCTTTTCGGTGATGGCAGCAAATAGGTCCCCTCCAGTACAGAGGTCCAGAACAACATAGACAAAGCGATCGTCAGAGAAAAACTGGTGGAACGTGACGATATTCGGATGACCAGACACCAGTTTGTGTAGAGAAAATTCGCGCTGTTGGAGGAGGTCGGTGTGTGAATCCGGCTGCGGCTTATTGAGGCACTTGACAGCGTAGTACCTCGGCCGCGAAGCAGAATGAGTAATGTCCATAGCACGGTAAACTTTTCCGTAAGCACCAGATCCCAGACTTTCCAGAAGTCGGAGGCGACGGTTGAGAGTCCGACCACTGAAATCAGGCATGCGTTCGGTTGCGGCGATGCGTCCCATAAGGGTGAAAGTCGAGATTTGTATATGAAGAATAGTAAAGATTTGAATGAATGTATTCAAGCTTCAGCCAGTAAAACTTGGTGAGTGTAAAAATGAAGATGAAAGTGTGTTTGAAACAGGAAAGAAAAAAGATTGCATCGTTGTCTGACTGGAACCGACCCAGATGGAAAGGAGTTGGAGGTCGGGAATGAAATAAATATAAATGATCGAACAACCGGCTGATAGCGGCAGATACGGTCCGCCATTCATATTGCCTCGCCCTTCCAGAGGAGTCCGTCTTCCAAGATGATGTCTGATAATCTTTCTTTTGTCCTCCGCGGAATCGAAGATGTTGTATATGAACAACGACCCATTCCTGAAAGTACGTCTCTCATGATTCAACTCTTGCGCACCGCCTTCATTTGGCCTTCGTCACCAATCTAGTCAAGGAAAACGAGGTCCTTGTTACAGTCAAGAAGACCGGTCTGTTGATTCATATCTCTGCTAATGGATCCGTATCTAAGCTGCATTTCTTCGATCAGGAATTTGCGGCTCGGATGTATTCATGATTGACCACCCGTGCTGCTGGCCATGATTCTGATTGTCTGAACGACAGATCCACTACTTCGTTAAAGGTCGCATAGGCGACTTTGTTGTGAACAACCCTATGGTGTGTTTGAGGTTTTGTGTCGGCGTTTTACTTACATATCTCACCCAGGTTCTTGGACACGAATCATCTGGGGTCATTTCGAAGAGCGAGTCCCAAATTATTAGCGTTATTACTAGTAGTGGGTCTGACAAGCGCGTATAGTCGGCTCAAACGTCAAGCATCTCAAAGTAGGTGATAGGGTTGCGATGGAACCAGGAGCCACCTGTGGTCAGCGGTTTTGTATTTTGGAGTCTTCAGCACCTTGATTGTCCACTGTTTAGGTACCTGTGAATCATGCAAATCGGGACGTTACGAGGTGATTGTTCAGCCTAACTACCCGGGATACAGCCAAACGCAACCTTTCAGTTATGTCCGGATATTATTTTCGCCGCAACTCCACCACATGATGGAACCCTTACCCGATATTATCGTCTACCCGCTCACCTCGCCTACATACTTCCAGAAAATGTTACCCTTGAAGACGGAGCCATGGCAGGATCTCCATATATTTATTACTACTGCTCTCTTATACTTCTTTTTAGATGGAACCACTGGCAGTCGGCGTTCACTCTGTTTCTAATCTTGGCAGTCTTCGCACAAATCAAACCATCGTTGTCTTTGGCTGTGGGCCAGTTGGGCTTCTTTGCATGGCAGTTGCAAAGGCCATCGGAGCGTCTCGTATTATTGCCGTCGACATTATTAGTGCCCGCCTCGCATTTGCAAAGGCGTACGCAGCAACAGAAACGTACTTTCCAGTAAAACCTGAGGAGGGAGAGAGCAATATTGACTACAGTAGAAGAAATGCAGCGAACATGAAGAAAGTGCTCAACATTGACGATAGAGGAGAAACATCTATCGACCTGGTCATCGACGCGAGCGGCGCAGAGGTATCCATTCAAACAGGCTTCTACATCGTCAAGTCGGGCGGGACTTTTGTACAGGTGTGAAGAAGGCCATCTTATATTTTTCCATGTCTACATTTAATGTCTAGGTTGGGATGGGTAATCCAAATGTGACCCTGAACTTGGGGCTCCTCATTGCAAAAGAGGTCAATTATAAGGGGTCTTTCCGATACGGGGTGTGCTTAGCTTTCCTTCGCTGTCTAGTATTTGTTGGATTTCTTATCCTAAATATTAGCCTGGGGATTATCCTTTTGCCATTTCTCTGGTTTCCGGAGGGAAAATTGATTTAAAACCTCTAGTCTCCCACCGGTAATCTCCAAAACCTCACCACGCTTCAGTTCCGACACTCACTGTGATGGCATAGATTTAAGTTTGACGACGCCCTGATAGCGTTCAATGCCACACGCTCTGGGAAGAGCGAGGACGGAAAGGGGGTTATCAAAGCAATTATCTCTGGACCAGACGCCCATGATGAGTGATTTATATTTTTAGGTGGGGCATTTGGTTTGGCCCTACAATTTGGTCAATTGTTTTTTGTAGCTATATTTCTTAAAATCAGTGTTGTACCTAACCCTTAAGTCTTAATAACCTTTAACCCTTAAATACATTCTAAGGTTAAGGGTTCATATCAATCAAGGACATTTATAACCCTTAA
>Ga0307509_10012286_pt1 | contig 10261 bp, 11 predicted proteins | sample 10_EM_MG_FD_202245 | JGI IMG/M metagenome (GOLD analysis project Ga0307509, IMG submission 202245) | Populus trichocarpa ectomycorrhiza microbial communities from riparian zone in the Pacific Northwest, United States - 10_EM | ecosystem: Host-associated > Plants > Roots > Unclassified | place...
AATTGGGTCCCTACATTGTCATGCATCTCCAGGCAAGAATGAATACACAGCTCAAAATTGCAGAGACTTGACAAGTATGTATTCTATGGAAGACTGTAATTAGTATGTATTATAATGCAATTCCATATGCAAATGTATTGTCTATCTCAATGTATTCTAATTGGGTCCATTGTCATGCATCTCAAGGATGAATATATAGACCAAAATTGCAGAGATTTGACAAAAATGTATTCTGTGGAAGACTGTAATTAATATGTATTATAATGCAATTCTGTAGGCCAATATATTCTAATTGGATCCCTACATTGCTATGCATCTCCAGGCAAGGTTGAATATATAGGGCTAGGTCAATGTAAGTTTCATTCCGATGCACAGTCTGGGAATTCTGCAGCACTAGTGATTGTCATGGGTAACCCTGGGGTTTTCCAGGGCTACCCGTACCCCTACCCCAGTAAACCCGTACCCCTTGTGCGGGTACGGGTTTTCAGTGGGTTGGGGTAAGGGTTTAGTACAAACCCGAGGTGGTTGACGGGTATTGTACGAAATTCAATTTATATTAATTATATTATATTATATATTGATTATATATATGAAATAAATATGGACCAGGGTTCCCCCCTCCTCATTGTCACTGAGTCAAAACTGAACGGAATGAGGAAAGAGGGGAGCCCTCCCCATTGTCGCCAAGTAAAAACCAAATGAAGGAAGGGGCCCTCCTCGTTGCCGAGTTGAAAAGAAATGAACGAGGAGGGGGCTAACCCTCTCCGTCGTTGCTGAGTCAAAGCCAAACGGACGAGGAGGGGGGGTGAACCCTCCTCGTTGTCACCGAGTCAAAGCCAAACGGACGAGGGGGAGTGCGCCCCCCTCGTTGTCACCGAGTCAAAAAGAAATGGACGAGGAGGGGGTGAACCCTCCTCGTTGTCGTTGAGTCAAAACCAAATGGACGAGGAGGGGTGAACCCTCCTCGTTGTCACCAAGTCAAAAAGAAATGGACAAGGAGGGGGTGAACCCTCCTCGTTGTCGTCGAGTCAAAACCAAATGGACAAGGAGGGATGAATCCTCCTCGTTGTTGCCGAGTCAAAGCCAAACGGACGAGGGGGAGTGAGCCCCCCTCGTTGTTGCCAAGTCGAAAAGAAATGGACAAGGGGGATCGAACCCTCCTTGTTGTTGTGGCTGATGTCCTGTTGGTAGGTGTCAGCAGCAAAATAAATAAATAAAAAATTGTAGGCGTACTTTGTACACCCACTCCCAGTGCCATCGTCATCGTCGGCAGCAACTGCAGCCCTTGCTGTCGTCGTTTTCCCTTGCTGTTGGAAGCTGTAGCTGCAGCTTTTGTTGCCGTTACCGTTTGGTGCCATTGGAGTTTGTCGTCATCAACGAATAACCCCCGAAAACAAGTGTTCATACTCATTTTCAGAGGTTGTAGGAGGTCATGGATGGGTGGTTGTGATCGTGGATGATGACAATGAGCTGGCAGATTTGCCATCACCAATGTGATGGGTCACAGTCCGGGTAACCCGGAACCCGTGCCGAGGGTACGGGTACACCCAGGGTTCACAATTTCAAACCCGGACCCCTACCCCAATGTACCCTACCCGTAACCCGTGCGGGTTTTGCAACCCGTGACAATCACTATGCAGCACAGGAGCCTGGGGCGCATTCATCTGAATGGTCAAACTGAGACAAAGTGGAGGCTGAGCCTTGCAACGACAAGCATGGTCCTGCTCTTCTTCAATGTCCAATCCATCTTCTTTGTCACCTTCAACATGACCTGTCCCCTTCCCATCCACAAAAGTCTCCAGTTGCTCAACAGGCACAGTATGCAGCTCAGCATGGTGACAACCACCCAGATCTTTGCTTCCATCAGTTTCGATGGAGTGAGATGCCTCTTGGGCATGGCATTGAGCTTGATGATTGTCAGCTTGTTGTGTTGGTGCCAGGTGTGATTGTTGACCATGCTGATTGCTGTTGACCCAGGGTGTTCATGGTTGCTGGGCAGGACCAGGGCCCAGCTGTTGGTCACAGCGATGGTCTTCTTCCTGGTTGCCTGCATTGACTTCAGAATGCCATGCCCATTGCACAAGGATACGCTCAGCAGGGCTCTGCTGAATCCGAGTGTGGACACCAGGTCCTGTCTGCCTTTTGCGCTTGGACACTCTAGACCGAAGACCAGGGACCTGTCTACAGAGAATTAGATTTATGATCTGAAGAAAAAACAAGACTGTGACCTACTCATTCAACCACTCGAGAGTTTCGATCACCCAGGGATCCTCCAGATTCTTTTCAAACATGGTCACGATATTATCATAAAACAAATGGAGGTTGAAAAGATTGTCAGACAAGCCCCATTGGCTCATGGATGAAAGGCCAATGTACATATGCCTAATAAAAATAGATCAGACATGAAAAGTGGAGAAATAATCACAAATCTGGACACTCGCATATGCGATTGTTCTTCCAGTGACCTCAGTGAGCTTGAACTTCCTTGCCTTGCTCTTGTTGACCTTAACAGTAGGGTTCATAGCCGAGGAGGGACCAGTAAAAATGTGGTGATATACATGGAGTCATGGACTAAGAGAAATCCACAGAAAAGTCCCATATCTTCATTCTCTTCATTGTAGGCAGTTTCACTTTTGTAAAGGAATGAGGGGAGGTCCTCGTCTGTAATCTGAATGGACCCATTCTTGACACAATCCATAAAGTTGCTAGTTTATCAAAAGTTACCACATATGATTAAATTCTGTATAATTCCAGAAGACTTACAGTGGGTCCTCTTCAAAATGAGCCTTAAGCCACAATGGGCAGAGATAAACAGCAGTATCCATGTGTTGAAACCCATGGAGATCCTTCAAATCACTAGCAATAAGGATCTCCATGTTGTAGTCACTTGTGAATGCTGATCCACACTTTGGATCCTTATGGACAAAGGCGAGAATGCCAGACTTCAGTTTTGTCAGACTTCAGTTTTGTCGTATTGTCAGATCGAAGTCCATATGCCAACTGCGAAAGCTTGAAAAAATAAATCAGCCAAATGAAGAATAGCACATGTATATGTGCATACTTTATTTATTAGGGCCAAGAGATGCCATATATCACCAGTGCAGGCAGAGACAATAGTTCTAAATCCATGCTTGAGTCTCATGATTGACTTAAATGCTTCAATTTCCATGTCTGTATAGCTGAAATAGTCTAGCATCCATAAAAATGGAAAACAATTGGCTTACACAATATCATCAAGTTCATCATCCTCATTTCATGGTGCCTCAGGAAGACCTGCATAAAAAACTCAGGAAAAGTCCAAGAAAGGGTGGATTGATGCCCAAATCCATCGAGCTTTTGCTATATAAGGTTGTAGTGGGCCACTTCTAAGCAAAAAAATGCATAGATATATTGCTATAAAAGATGAGTTGAAGAACGTACTCAGTGCCAGAAAGGAGGTCCTGAAAGACTTCCTGCTTCTCCTGTTTGGAGAGTTCACTTTCTCCATTGCTATTGTATGACATGGTGGTAAGATGAGGCCATAGCGAAGCACAATTATAGTGCTGCGCAAGCACTGAGTGACTCATGTTATGCTGTGCAAGCAGTGACTCATGTTAAAGGTGCTTCCATAATATCATGATTCTGCAAGAGAAAATCCTACCTTATAAATAAGCCATTGGATTGTTGGCCATTCCAAGGCTGATGGAAATAATCCAGTACTGGCCCTTGAACGTATACAAGCCCTTTGTGAATTGTTGGCATTGATGGTTCAAATTGTGATGGTCATGTCATCGCATCCATTTGCGACTCAGATAAGACTTGTACTACTTAGTACTATAAGACAAGCCTGAGGCAAATGAAATAGACAGGCATACTAATTTGTGAGGATATCATCCCCATAAAAATGAGCCTGAGCTATAGAAATATCTATGCCAGTGAGAATTTAGGTTGAGCTGGAAGGAAAATGAATGTTGACAAACTGAGATTGTACTAGGCCTGGTAGGTCCAAGCCTTGGTCTACAGATCAATGCCATTGGCGTCAGGACTCATCCCCACCTGTCAGTGCTGTTGCTTGTACTGCCTGGTGGTCTGATGGTGCAATTGACAACTAGGGGTCCATACTGTGATGTCAGCAAGTTGAGTATGGAGTATACCAGGAACATACCAATGCTTTTATCTTGCAGTATTCAATAATGACTAACACGGAAATAGGGTTCTATGCTGGTTAGATTTTTTCTTGACGACTTTCATTGTTATTCACAGGTTTACAATGCACAGATGTTACAGCATGCACAGATGCACCTGCAAGACTAATGACCAACATCTACCAGATACCACTGTCAATGTTGGCTGGAATGTCATGAGTTGTTCATGTCCATTTGGTGCCAGAAACAAAGACACACTTGTTGTGGGTTCTTCTCCTGTGTGGTGTGTGCAGAAGGGCACTGAACACAAAACTGCATCAATCATGGTTCGAAAACAAGTGTTCAGGCCTTGATCTTGACATTTTCAACAGGATAGTCTAAGGTGGTTGATGAGTGTGGTGATAGTAACCAGAGGAGTCTAAACTGGGACCATCGATGCGGTTGGGTGGAGTGATCCACTCACATCACAAAATCGACGTGGATATCCCCACCTAACTGTGTTGAAAGTATGAAAATAGACAATAGAGGGGAGGAGCCCACCTTGCAAGGAATGCACAGTAATTGGTACTGCCTAGTATGGAACTGACCTCTGAAAATATTGGGATATGTGCAGAATGAGATCTGGTGTCCAACCTGTGATATTAGTATATTGCAGCAATTGAATAAAGGCATGGCGACAAAATGTGAACTTGACACGTAAAGGTAGTAGATTTCTCCACCTGACCGTGTTGAAAATGCGAAAATCAACGCAACAGGGGGGGAGAAACCCAGCCTGCCAGGTCGAAGACCCTGCCACCTAGTTACAATTTATGACAAGGAAAAGGGAAAAACAGAAAGCAGACACATCTTTGTATTAGTATGCCCTCACTGTCCTTTGTCCTATTGCACGTCTGCCTTGGACCAGAAAGGTTTGAGAGTTGTGGAAGCCTGATAGGTTGTCATAGTGGAAGTCATTCTTATTTATTACAACCTACAAAGCGGAACCCCAGCTCTTCATGGTACTGATGCTTGGAATGAAATAATACTCTCCTCCACAAGATGTGGCAAGAAATTTCTGTTCATACTTGTCAGGTTCCTGTTTCTTTGTAACACTGTTCACAACCACATTCTGGCCTTGGTTCAAGACCTTGAGCCTAGTTTGCATACCCTGGGGTGAGGGTTCACCCATAGATCCAGTGATGGTCACCTTAAAGGTTGACTGTGGGCCACTGATTATGGGATCTTGTCTTTTCAAAGTATCAATGATCCTTGTACAAGGCAGTAAAGGCTATACAAACTGACCATTTGAGGTACAAGACCAGTAATAGGGAAACAGTCATTAGCAGAGCCAGTAGTTTGATGGTAAAACCCATTGTTGAGGGGGAATTGGTAGCAAACAAATAAAAGTCCATGGTTGCATTTTGTAAAATATCTCTTGTTGTTGGAAAGCTTGCTCCAGATTTCAAGCTCTTTCAGCTGAGATCTACAAAGGTAGAATAACAATTCAAACAGTCAACCTAGATTGACTTCATCACTTACCTGAGAACCTTAAGGAATGCCAGAGCGAACTATTATGGAAGCATTGAGATACTCTTTCCTTACGATCGGCTGCAAGTTCCTAGGTTCTGTCTTGCGGATGTGAGCTGAGAAGGGATAGCCATTGGCCTGTTCAGTATAGTTGAAGTCGTTCAGGCTTTGTGTATTCCAGATAGGAGAGAGAGCCAGCGGCACACCCTATGGTGATAATCAGCATTTGGAGTATCAACTTGGGAGTAGCATTCCTCACTGACTTGAAACAGCCAAACAAACATGAGCCTTCCTCTGTGCTTTGGTGAGCTGAATGTTATTGATTCCCTGATCTATAGTCCTCCAGTTCTGATTGATGTAGTCTTTGAAGTAAAGTATGTTCTGCTCAAGCTTGTGGAACACCATAAAAGACCCATCCTTTGTGAATGTAGGATGGGCCAGTGCAGTATGGTCATCATAAACAGGATCACCTTTGTATCCTAAGATGATGGATGTTGAATTGACACCTCATTGGCCTTTGATGATAGGAGCTGCAATACAGCTATGATGGTTGAGACTTAAGTAAAATGGCAGGGAAATGACCAACGTATGCAAGAGCTGGTTGGGAAATACCATCTCTCCATCCAAAGTGTTCAGCTTCACCCAAACAGACACGGCTAGCCAGGACCTCAATAGAGTTCTTGAAGAGTTCACGGATTTCATCCATCTTTGCTTTACACACATCCTTTGCTAAAGTCATATGAGCAGCTGCAAGCACACAAGTTCAGCTACATCAAGTGTACACTTCATGGTGACCCAAATAACACCATGGGATGTATTGGTGGTCTTGAACAGATAACTGCACATCAAAGAGGCCAATGATAATGAAGTTTTGGAAGTAGTAGGGGCCAAGGGGCTGGCGGGCCATTGATCCCGGATATAGGGGCAGGCCAAGCGATGTCAGCTTAAATTGTTCGGGTTTAAACCGGGCTGGGTGGCTTTGACATGCCACATGTGGCACAGAACACACATCTGGCACTCCATGACCCACAGCAACCTTTGTATAGCTATGACAACCCTGGCATTGATGGTTTAATGGTTACCCCATGCAAAACCAACTCATTTTGGGTCAAAAGACCCTCATTACATCAAATTGAGTTTTCTTCACATTTTCTTATCCATTACATCAACATGACAGCAGAGGGTCACATGTAGACACCAATTATGATGTATTTAGTGTAGTATTGGGTGTAGTAGTATTAGATTAGTATGGTGTTACAATATAAGATGTATTGAATGTACAGGTGACCAAAAATTTAGTGGTTTGGGAAAAAAAAATTGAAAACTTCCTTTTTTGGACGAAATTCTCACCTGTGGGGGGGAGGGGGGTCAACCAAACCAGCCTTAATTCAGTATGTAACCGTCCATATGTTATTTTGTTTCCGCCAGCCCCTTGGTAGGGGCTGACTCAGAGATGTTCAGAGGGCTTTGGGGAATTTATTACATCTCGAAATACTCTACACCCTCTGGATATTAACCAAAGCCACTATGATAGACTTGCCATTGGCTTGCTTGATGAGGCCACTGTTACAACACGAGATACACTACAATACCCTTAGATTTTCAGGCAGAAGAAAAGGAATATGACTATACCTTGCGATTATTTTCCCCTTCCCACTGTTGCATTATTGTAAGAGTAGCATGTAAAAGTGCCCCTCTCCCATGGGCTCGACCTTGAATGCTTGAATTTGACTTGATCTCTGTGCTAGTGGCGATATTAGTACATGCAAATTAAGCAAGCAAGGCTTACCTCAAAGAGTCTTTCATGTTCTTCAATTGGCAGTCATCTGTATGGAGGCATGGATGTCATTTAATGAAAAAGACTGATGATTGTATGATGTTGTGTCGCATTCAGAGGAATGATACAAACAGTACATGTTCAATGCAATAAATATCTGGAAGAGATTTTGGCTATATAAAAAATCTGGATTTTTGCCTTGAAAGAACAACAAAAAGGACTTACAATAGTAAGCATGATTGCAGCATCTGAGCAAAATTTGAAGGTAGTATCATGATACGGCAGGTACCAGAAGCTATGTGTCTCTCAATTGTACATATATTCATGTTCATCAGTTCGGACTGTCTTGAGCAATTCATCAATCATACAAGGATTGGATCCTTCTGGATTTGTTTCTGTCAAGCAGTAATTCAGCTCCTGAGGCAGAAATAATAGCTTATCATTGGACCTAACTTATTTCTCGTCACAAAGAATTTCAACTATGGCACAAACGGTCTCAGGGTAGCAAAGTGCAGTCTGGGTAAGTTTAACCTGATGTGCGCAAACATTTCAGGACTAGAATTTCAAGTGATTTGGAATAGCCCCAGCACAGTCCACAGAGTTGAACCTGATATGTGTGCCCATGATCAGAAATGTTGCCAATGACAGGATAAGATATGAAAGTACTAGAAATAGGTTCAATGCCTCATAGGCCAGTCCATTGAAGTGTGTGAGTCGACGCTATCCATCTACACCTGTTGAAAAAAAGATTGTGAGCATGCTGTGTAATAAAAGGAAATGTTCACTGGTCACCATAATTGGAACCAATTCTGCATTTTAGCAGACTTTTCACTCAATATATTATCTATACTACCAGAGTTACAGATCAGCATAACCTAATGCTTCCATATTGGGATCAACTGCCCCACCATCATCTTCAGGCCCAAAATATTCATCTGCTGAATTATCTCCATCACCCATCATAGACTCATCCACCTCACTGTCCATTGCTGCCGCATATCCGTAATCTTCCTCCTCATCTTCCTCAATTTCTTCCTCACCTGGTCCTGGCTCTGAGATCTCCAGCATTGCTTCATCACCCTCAATGTCTGATTTTATGTCTAACTGATCCCGGTCTTTCTTGAAAGAGTCTGTTGCCTCCCATATTGACTTGTGTCCAACACCACCACCACCCCAAAATTGCATCATAAGGTCATGGTCAGCAAACCTGCAATTGATTGTCAGTATTAGGAATACCAGAGTTAAAATAAGTGACCCACATAGCTATATAGTATGACTGCCAATCGTTATCTGGTTCCTTGGTGCTGCATGCAATAATGGACTTTTGTGGAATGTATTTGGTGGTGTGTCCCCAAGCAAATGCAAGAATAAGATGAACTGACCAAATCACCTGAGCAGGATCAATAAAACCAAAGGCAGTCTCATCATTTCTGGGGACAAATCCCAAGCAAATGAGATGCTTGGCCTTCCAACCAGGCCTGGGAGTAGGTTCACATCCAAACCAATGCACAAAAAGAAATTTCATGCGCTGAGGTTCATGGGATACAGTATGATTTGAACCAATGTAACGGACATTGGCATGGTAAATACCCAGGATACGAGTGTACCAATATGGATGAGGGTCTTTGTTCTCTTCCTCATTTTGGGGTGAGAGAACCATAACATCCCCTTGCCCCAGAATTTGTGGGTTAAGTGAATCTTGGGCTTGTCATAGATCATAAGTTGTGTAATTGACATGGAGCACTTTGTGTCGATAAATTGTGTTGTTTGTGATCAAAATGTTACGATGGTCAGCAGGAGTGAAGTCTAATTCATCACCATCATACTTGTAGCCAAGAAGACATGACAAAAGATGGTTCTTAAGTCACAGTAAGAAGTCCTAAAGGAACATCAAACTTTTGAGAATACCAAACCACATGGTATACTCACAAGAACAGCAGGGTCGTCATGATTTTTGTGTAACCACTCCACTAACTGGACTTTCTGACAAGAATTAATTGAGACATGATAGTGCTGAGTTGGCAGGGTTGGAGGAAGTGCATCTGACTGTTCTTCAAATGGTATTGTTGGTAAGCCATCAGAATTGATTGCAACAGCTTGATTTTGTCTATTGCATTCCTGCAGCCAATGTATTAAGTGTTCCTGCCAAATTCATAGACCAATGCCTAGAATGTGCTTTTCCTTTCATACAGCCTTGAAGTGGCGCTTTACGTGTCAATGCTCAAGTTCCCCCTATAGCAGTGAATAATTAACAAGATATAACAGTAAAGTTACTTACCAACTGTGAATTATAACTATCTGGAGATCCAAAGAGCTGGATGGCTTTGGCATATCCCCCCAGCGCATGAGTTTTGAATGTATTGAGATTGAATTTCTGGAGCTTTCATGACCTAGCTGCTAACCCCTTACCCTTCTTCGCCGTGACGCCATCCTTTTTTGCTGCTGCTGCTTTCCTTCGAGCTTGAGCAGCTTCCTCACTGGGTAAATCAAATGTTTGATACTGGCTACATATGTCTCGTTGAAATGAGCGCAACATGTTACCCAACTGAGTTCTTGAATTTTCGAGATCACGAACAGTGGTTTCTGTATGTTGCCTAAGTTTTGCCAAGCCATGCCATGTTGCTAACTCAAATAAGAGCTTCCAGATAATGACATCATGAGTTGAACTAGGTAAAAGTCCTTTGATAGCTGGGATTGCGCACTGGAAAAATGATATCAACTTGGAAGCCAAGCAAAATAATAGAACAATAAACCTGTAGTAAATCCTCCCAATCACGAGCGGCAAGCTTTTTCATTGCTGATACATTGGCATCAAACTTTCGAATCGTGTCCCTACCATATGTTGTTATTTGGC
>Ga0307509_10012287_pt1 | contig 10261 bp, 15 predicted proteins | sample 10_EM_MG_FD_202245 | JGI IMG/M metagenome (GOLD analysis project Ga0307509, IMG submission 202245) | Populus trichocarpa ectomycorrhiza microbial communities from riparian zone in the Pacific Northwest, United States - 10_EM | ecosystem: Host-associated > Plants > Roots > Unclassified | place...
TCGAGTAGTTATCGAACATTTCACAAAATGTTGAATATCTCAGTCAGTTTTCAACCAATTGACATGCTCTTGGGCTACATTTGAAGGGGTAATTGAGGCTCACAAAAGACCGGTCCATATAGACCGGTCTTTTTGCGGTCTTCCATTTCTAAAATTTGAAAGACCAAGACTGCAGTCTTTTAAAAGACCAGTCCTGGTCCGGTCCAGTTCCGGTCTTTTTCCGGTCCTATGGACCGGACCTTCAAACACTAACTGGTTGTGAAACCATGTGAAACCAAATGGTCACCTGACTGATGCAAGTGGTAAATCCAGTGTTGAGAAACAGTGGGTGTCTCAGAGGTAGAAGGAGTGTTCCACACACAGAGAGCAGTGTCTTATATTTTATGTACTCAATGGCACTTAAATATTATCCGCATTTACCGTGTCACCTGATGTGACTCGTGACTTACACGACAACACTCCCCCTCAAACCGATACATCCGATAATCTGAATTCGTTGACATGACGGCTAAATTTAGGCCGTGGGATTTGTTTCATTAGGATGTCCACGGTTTGTTGAGGGTCATGACAGTTGACTATGTTGATCAAGCCATCATTTGTGAGATCGCAAACCCAGTGCCAGCGAAGCTCTACATGTTTGGTGCATTTATGATTCTTGGCCATGCTTATTGACCCATCGTCGTCACCCAGGAGTAAAATCAGCTCCTTTTGGATGAACCCCAATTCACCATAGAGGTGACGCAGCCACATAGCTTCACGGGCGGCCTCCAACAACGCGACATATTCCGCTTCAGTAGACGATAGGGCAATCGTGGCTTGCTTCTTTGAGCCCCACATTATCACGCCTCCACTTGATAGGAAGACATAGCCCGATATGGATTTCTTATCATCTGCGTTCGCAAAAGCTGCGTTGGAGAAGCCGTAGAAGAAGTTGGAGTCTTTGGGTCTGATATGTTGTGTGCCGTTGGTGTGGTAAGTGATTCCGAAATTTCAGGTGCCTTTAACATATCTGAGTAACCGTTTTGCAGCACCATAATGTTCGAAACTCAGATTTGTGGTATAAACAGCTAGCCAGTTTATGGCATAGGCAATGTCTGGGCGCATGGCAATGGCTAGGTATTGGAGGGAGCCTAGGAGCAATGTGTAGTCGTTGCTATGGTTAGGTTTGCACCCATCGTCATTCGGTTTTAACTTGATGTTGGGATCTAACGGCATTGATACAGGGTTGGCGTCAATCATCTTGAATTTTTTGAGGATGGAATCAACATATAATGGTTGGGATATGGTGAGTGAGGTACTGGTTTGGCTGATTTCTATACCAACAATCTTGGAAGGTTCTCCAAGGTCAGTCACATCGAAAATTGAGCGCAAGTCATCCCTTTGCACAATCATAACCCCATCTGACGATGCTATTAATAGCAAATCGTCTACCCAGACAGTCACAATTTCGAGGCTGTCGTCGTCGTGTCACCTGATGTATGCACAAGGGTCTGATCGTAAGTCGTTGAATCCCTTTTCTTTGAGCCGTCGATCTAATTCTTTGTTCCATTCGCGTCCAGATTGTTTTAAGCCATAGAGTGTTTTCTGCAAGCAGCATACTCGATTTGTACTGTCGCCGAAGCCTTCTGGCTGTTGCATATATACTTTTTCTTTCAGGAGGCCATTTAGGTAGGCTCCCTTCACGTCCATTTGATGGATCTTTAGTTTCTTGGCTGGAACGATAGAGAGGATTGCCCAGATTGTTTCAAGTCGAACCACAGGAGAGAAGGTGACCGTATAGTCGAAGCCTGGTCGTTGGGCACATCCCTTGACTACGAGGTGCGCTTTTTGCTTGGTAAGCTCTCCCTGTTTGTTGTATTTTTTTAGAAATACCCATTTGTTAGGTATCGGGATAGCATCGCTTGGGCAGTTGACAAGTTTCCGTGTCCTGAAGTGTTCTAGTTGATCAAGCTTGATGCGGATCGCCATTTCCCATTCGGGCCAGTCGTTGAAGGTCATAGCCTTGTGAAGGGTCTTGGGATCATCTGTCCCTAGAACAGCCTGATAGATTGTTGCTGAATATGCGCAGTACATTTCGTCCTCATCTTCTTCATCTGAGAAGGGGTCATTGAGATGCCAATAATTGACAGGTGTTTTCATTCGAAGTTTTCTCTGTGTAGGTTCGGTATCCTCACCTTGGTTAGGCTCCTCATATTGCCTTTTTTTTTTCTTTTGTTATGCTGACTTCCCAGTTGCAGTGTGTCATTATTTCCATTGTCATGCTCCCCCTCACACGGCATAGTGGGGGGAGGTTTGACTAGTATGGGTTTGGGCGTCCCCAGTTCTTTGGGAAGATTCAAGAGGAATTGGTAGTTTCTGGAGGTGAGTACCCTTCGTGTGTCAGGATTATAATATTTAATTGATTTTGATCTGTCGTCGAAACCGACAAAGATCTGTTGTTTTGATCTAGATAGCAGCTTGGGTTTGACATTCCGGCCTTGCAAAAGGACATATACTGGGCTTCCGAATTCATGTAGATGCAACACATCAGGTTTCATCCCATGCCATGCCTTGTAAGGGGTCATACCAGGAGTAGCTGCAGCCGGCGCATGTTCGCGCAAATAGGCAGCATGTTGAATGGCATACTCCCATAAAAAGGTAGGTACCTGTTGTCCCAATAGCATTGCACATGCTAATTCCACCAGAGTGCAATTTAGACGCTTGGCAGCACCATTCTGGGATGAAGAGTAAGGGGCAGTTATCTGCAACTCAATGCCCTGTTCCCGGAGCCACTGAATCAAATTCTCATTGACGAATTCCTGTCCCTTGTCACAACAGAAGGCGTTTGGATGCATTTTGCGTGCTCTAAGGTGAGCAACGTGATCCTTGATATCCTGAGCTGCCTCATGTTTGTGTTTCAGGAAGCGAACGGTGGAGTGCCTTGTGCTGTCATCCAAGAAGGTGTGGAAGTAGTAGTTGCCATGGATGGATTGGAATATTTGCCCCAGAGGTCCATATGTGTTACCTCGCCCAGTTTGGTAGGTGTCTTCTCCAATACTGTCAGAAAAGGTTTGACAGTTTGGTTAGCTACCGTACAGGTTTCGCAGTCATATTTGGGACTTTGCAAGTCAATATCAAGGCTGGTAACAAGTTGTTTTTTGTATAGGGTGTAAATGCTGCTTTTGCCTAGATGCCTGAATTGGCGGTGCCATACCTCCCAACTTTTGGAGGAATCCGTTGCATTGAATGTCTGAGGGATGACAGTTGTGGAAGTTGGGATCAGTTTCCCGCGTTGTTGTATAGTGAAGTTGTTTAGTTTATAAAGATGGTTACTGATTTGTGTGCCTTTAATGACAGGTTCACCATCCTTCGTGTTCATTGTTAATAGTCCCTGGCCACCGTGGTAGTTACCACCGGCTTTATCCCATCAACCAAGGGATAGCAAGTTTTGCGGGTTGTTTGGGATGTATAAGACATCCTTCAGGGTAAGTTGAAATTCTTTGTCGTTGACCTTCGTTTTCACGTTCACAGTGGCCCGCCCTTGTGCACATGCCTGGGCATTACAAACACCACTTACGGACTTTGTGAGGGGCTGGAAAGTTGTGAAGGCGTCACACATATTTGTTATGTGAGAGGTGGTTGCGCAATCGGCTAACCAATCATAATGGGACAAAGTTTTGCCATTCTCCTTTATGTTGAGAGAGTAGTTATAAAAATTACAGGTTTCAGCCCCTCCTTGGGCCGAGAAAACCATATCATTGTCATCATTGTCACTAAGGTCCCCACCATCATTGTTGCTGCCATTTTTGGCAGCGTGGTGCGCTTGTTCCTTTCATGGTTGTTTCCTTTTTCCTCCACCACTGTCGTCGCCTTTCCTCTTTTGTCCTTGGCGACATTCTGCAGCAACATGTCCAAACTAGCCACATTTCCCACATTTTGGCTTTCCTAACCATCTGCAGTTGTCCGTAATGTGGTTTGTGTGTTGACAGTTGCAGCACTGCATCCCAGAGGAGCTTTTGGCAGATCCCTGAATGCGGTCCGTGAGGGATTGTTGCTGCTTGTTGTTGCCGTGTGGCTTCGAGTAGTACGTCTGCTGAGTAGTGCTTTGTCTATCCTTGCGCTTCGTGTATTCTTCTTTAGTATACCAATGAACTCTTGAGAACTCGTAAGTTTCTTGGGATCGTTTTCAGTGGCACCAATGCGATGTCCTACGTAAGGCTCAGTGAAGGTGTCCCAAGATGGAGGAAGAGAGGAAGCAATGATCGTTTTGAATTGGATATCACTGATGTGAAAGTCTGCGTCGTCAAGGACATTGAGTTGTTTCCACTTCCTTTTGAGTTGGGTGAGATGCTCGGTGATATCATCACTATCAGATGCACATTGTCTAAAAAGGGTAAGTTATGGCGATGGCGATTTGATAGTCCCTTGTCTCGTGGATGGCCTCGAGACTTTTCCAGATCTTGTGCACAGTGTCAAGTCGAGTAACATGTACCATCTGATCCTTGGATATGTTGTTCGTTATTATGATCTGGGCATACATGTCGTTGATGTCCCAGGTGGTAGTGCTCTCTGGATCTAGTGCCGGATCAGGATGCTCTAGCTTGCCGTAGACATGAGGATCTATGCCACAGATACTAAAGATGCGGGGAATATGTTCACACCAGATCATCCAGCTTGTATCGTCGAGTGGATCCTTCATCCTTGTGATGCTTGCATGCACATGATCAAGCTTTTTGATGAGCGGGACTGTCAGAGCCATAGATGGTGGTCCAGATGAGTTTCCTGGATTGCTGCTGCTAGACGAAGAAGAACTGCCGCCAGTATTGCCAGGGCCCATAACCTGTTGAGAAACAGTGGGTGTCTCAGAGGTAGAAGGAGTGTTTCACACACAGAGAGCAGTGTCTTATATTTTATGTACTCGATGGCACTTAAATATTATCCACGTTTACTGTGTCACCTGATGTGACTCATGACTTACACGACAACATCCAGGCCCGCCCCTGCCAGTATAATGCCAACAAAATAAACTTTCTCGACACCTAATGACTTGAACCACTTGAGGCCAGCATCATTTACAGAATGCTTATTGCTGACCGTGACCTGACAAACCGCTGCTGCATGTGTCTCTGCATTGTAGATGAAAAAGTCAAATGTTGCCTGGGTTTTGATAAGTGGGTAGTAAAATCCATTTTCCAACACCAGCTGCTCATCCGTCTGGAATTCCATGCATTTAAGTTTCTCAGAAGTGGTGTTACCGGAGAGTAATTCAGTGAAAATTTGGAAGACCACCACCACACCCTAGGTGAAGAAAGGTGTCCGGCTTCTCAGTCCTGTTTGTCCTCTAATGCAAAATTTTTCGCCCTTTTTGCCTCTTGGGAACCTTTGTCATGGAAACGATGGGCCATTGCCCGCCAAGGGGAACAAGGTATTGCAAAAAGTCTTCGTACAAAAATCCAGCAGCAGCTGTCATTTGGTTTACATCTTTGAAAGCTTTGAAGAGTAGGAATGCAGCATCAAGAGCATGCATTTTGGCGAAATCCCTTATTTGCTCATATAAAAACCTTGTTGGGATATCCATGAGGTGCTGTGACCAGCTCTTCTCCAATAGTGTAATGAGTACAAGATGATGGGACACATCCATGTTGAAGCTGAGCTTGCAGACACTATCCATCCATTGAATCATTTCCTTTCCCAAGTAACTCAATATTTCTTTTGTATAAACTCTTCATAATCATCTTGATTGGCAGCATACGCAAATGCTTCACAGGGTGGTGGAACGAAGTGATCCAAGAAAGTTTTGAGATCAAGTTCGGAAGCCTTAATCCCCTCCTGTATGGTTCGGCTAAAAATATATGTTAGTAGTTGCAAATGAACCACAATCAAGAAACATATGCAATGATGAGCTCTGAAAGATTTCATTCTTTCATAAAAATTGGCGGAGAGGATGGGGGTACTTGTTCCACCACTTGGTCCTCTTATAAAAGTTTGCAATGAGTATATGGCCATGGGCACTGTTTCAAGCTGCTTATTGGAATCAATTAAAGACCTTGGTGATGGAATAACTGTCTAAATCCTTGATCTTGATGTCTTTCACACCTGAGGAGTAGGGAATGTCACAGGTTTTGCCACAGGTTTCTCTGGGGTACGCATATGGGTTGGGAATTCCGTACCCCCAAAAAACCCGTACCTGTGGCACGGTTTTGGGTTACCCGCACCATGACCCGTCACATGCATATGCATGATATCCCACCTGGTCACCAACAGCAACATCCGCCAGGCAACAACAGCTGCCAACAGCGACGACGATGGCAACAGCTCAACAGCAATGGCAAGCCATCCACCCTCACCACCACCACCACCACCCTCACCCTTGCCACCACCACCACCATGCCACAAGACGAACAACAACATGATGGAAAATGTGTGATGGGGAGGATGATGAGGGCAGGGGAAGGGTCGTCGTGCCCACCCCCAATAGTATGGTACTTTTTCTCATCTTCCCGACACGGTGGGGAGGGGTATGCCAGGGTATGCCCCTCTTCGTTGCGTTTTTGCTGTTTTGACACGATGAGGAGGGGCATATACCCCTCCTCGTCATGTCGTTTCTTTTTCGATATGGCAGGGAGGGGCATGCCCCCTTCCTGTTGTGTCTTTGTCTCATTTTTGATGCGTTGGGGAGGGGTATACCCCTCCTTGTTGCATTTTTGGTATTTTGACGTGATGAGAAGGGCCATCCCCTTCTCATCGTGTCGTTCCCATTTCAACATGGCGAGGAGGGATGTGCCCCCCTCATCATGTCTTCGTTTTACTTCTGACAGGCAACAAGGGGTCTGCCCCTCGTCGTATATTATATATGTAACGTAGTAGTATAATATATAAATGATATATAATATGTGTGATACCCCTGAAAACCTGTACCTGTACCCACCAAAAACCCATAACCATGGCCATGGGTATGGGTTTCTACAGGTACAGGTACAGGTTTCTCTGAGATACCCCCAGGTTACCTGTGACATTCCCTACTGAGGAGTCAATAATATACACAATGTCGGGGCCCTGCATATATATAGAGGGGAGCGATGCCAGCATCTGGCACACAAGAACATAGATCAAGCATAGAGTTTTGCCTGGTAAGAATTAGGGGGACTCTTGTGTTAATTAAATAGAATTTAACATACCAATACTGGGGTGACCGAGAAAAGCAATGGCACCTGCAAAATTAACCAATTTATTGGGAGAAAGAAATGGATTTGGCTGCATGGCTGGATCTGGACTCGACTCGGAAATGGACTTGTCGACTCCTGGAGTGTTGCTCTCGTGCTTGGGATGATGCTTGAATTGGCTTGATTCACCACCTCCTGCAATGAAGATCGTGAATGCCAAGGCTGTGATGTATTCTTGGTGTATCAGAATGGTCAAGATGAAAAATTGATGAAGGATGCTTTCTGGGACGTTAAGCATCACACAAGTTCTTGGAGTGAGGACATCCGAAAGTGTCACATCTCGGACAACTTCATGGATCTCGAACACCAACTTCTTGCCCATGCATTGTTCCAGAGTGTCATTAATCCTGAAGCTATGTATATGGTTATGGTGTCAAAGGGAGAAAAGAGGGAAGGTTACTGGGAGGAAGAGATCCACTGGATGTGTCAGTTTTCAAGTGTTTGGCACTATGCAGCTCATCAGGAGGATGTGGGCATTTGATGGCATCTGAGCGGCATAGCGAGATAATAGATAGAATGACAAGGACACAGAAATGGTGATTGTTGAAGTGAATGGTCATAAAGGTAAGCCAACAGGAAAAGGGTATGAGTCACAATCCATAACAAAGGTACAGAAATGCCATCAGCATAGCGGAGTCAACAGGTGGCAAGACAACATGGAGTTGGAGTATAAAGCAGGAATGTAAAATGGCAGAACACCATTTGGCACAATGGGGAACAGAAGAATAAACAGGTGGTGAGATAGCACAGTAACAGAGATAAGTGCAGTTGAAGTACACACAGAAGATAGGGTGACTTACTCAAATGAAGACATGATGATCCAACACTTACTACACATTACAATGATGTGAAGATGGCCCTTGGCCAGATTTCTGGGAAAGATGTCCAACACTGCATCGGTAAATTCTTTCAACACAATGGAGGAATCTGAGATTGAGGATGGAAGCCGATCGGTAAGAGTCCCAACAAGCTTGATTTCAATGGGATTGTGTAGCTGCAAAGGCAGGTGAGAAGAAAATTTAGGCTGGCCAGAAGGCTATCCTCACCCTCCTAAGAATAATATCAGAGAGTTTGAGATGACCAAGACCTGCTTTGTTCATAATAGCCGTTTTCAAGTCATTGATGTCCCAATCGGCATATGTATGAATGGACTCTACACTTGGGTTGCCATCAAGGAAGTAAAGCTTGCAGTTTGCATCTGCAGACCTTGCAGGAAGTAGAAGTTGGAAGGGTGGGTAATAGCAGGAAGTAAAGCAGTTCATTCTCTTCATCCATTGTTGGTGTCTAAGACATGCGTGATTGCATGAAGCATGGCTAATGAAGGAGTGTTATCGATGTAGCAACACAACCTCCAATTTCATGGTCACCACTATAGTCTGCTGCCAAGCAGTACACAACACTTCTTGCAACTCGATGTGGCTTTCATTTCCTGGTTTCAGCTGCAATGACATCAACTCAGTGCATCCTTGACCAACTTTGGGTGCTTTGTGGATGCCAAGATCTGTTCGCTTTTCATTCAACATGTCGAGCAGCCCAGATTTTGTCTGTGGCCATAATTGCTGCAAATTTAGTGCCAGGCTCTAAAGGCTTAATATTCAATGCTCCTTAGAAAGCTATAGGCACTCCAATTTTTTCGCCCTTGGTTCCTTTCAAAGACAAATCCCCTTGGGTGGATGATTTCAGTCATGTCAGGTGGGTTCTCCACCAAACCTCCCATTCCTGGCGCTAACACCAAATTCTCCAGATCCGGCTTCAAGAAATCAAATTTCAGGCAACCACCACCTTGAGGTTTCAATACCTCTCCTTCTGTTCCCACTGCTATTACATCCAAGTCAACAAAATTCACCAATTCCTCTCTCAAGCTCAATTTTGTTCAACTTCATAGTGCCTGGTTGCAAACATACAGATCATTGTACTTAGGATGTCATTGCCTTGCCAGTGCCTCAATCAGCCCTCCTCAACCTTTTCAACCTCATGGTATGAGTCCTGCAACATTCATTGCCCTGTATGCTTACATCCTACAGCACTTCTAAAGGGTAGTTGTTTATGCAGGACTCAGAAAGTGTTATGTTGAGCTTTACACAGATGCTCCTCAAGAATGCCATAGGCTCAAATCCAGTCAAGGTGGCCTTCAGTATTGCAAAGATAATCCTCCAAATTAAAGATGTTCATAAGCACTCTTCACACTGGCCTCTGACTGACCACAATGTCAGGGTGTGAAAGACAATCTCAATGTGGTCAACCAACGGATTCCATCAACAGCAGATCAGCTTCGCATGGTGGAGGAAGCACTGAATGGTTGGGGTTTAGGTGGTGACCAGTCTCAGAGTTCACAAGACCATACACGCAATTTAGAAAGACCTTGTGGTTTGTAATTCCGCCATTTCAAATTCTATTCAGCACTCAATCTTCTAACAGAAATTACTCTTGGGACAGCTCAAAGTCTCGCATACCGCTGTCAACTTAGTTTTGTTTTTGAAACAAATTACTACCTGGGTTTCACCGGAGATAGATTATGAAAGAAAGTTTCAAGGAGATCTCAGGCTATTCCAGTTGTTCTGGGATATATTAATACTAATATCAGGTCTCGTTTAGAATTTACGCAAATCTTAGGTGAGATACATGTGTTCTTCAACAATACTGTCCAATAGATTAGATTAATGGGCTCAGAGGGAAACAGTTAGGTTAATTGAATTAATCAAAAGACACAAGTCTATAATATCTGGAAGATTATACAGACAAAAGGGAAACATCAAGGAATTTAATCTCTAATTATAAGGACAATAAGAGACTAATTTAGGCTAGTAAAGATAAGGAAAGGTCAGCAGATAAGTAAGGGATTAGGTAAGAAAAGATAAGTCTACAGTAATAAGTCTACAGCTAAGTAACTATATGTACTCAAAAATGCGGACAGGCATGAATATATTGCCAGAAAAGGAACTTGTGGCTGTGAAGGTGATGTAATCAGAATATAAATGGAAGGTGACGTAAATAGGAACACAACACATTGATGGCAGTTCTAAAAATAGATTACCCAAAAAAAAAAAAAAAAAAAATTC
>Ga0307509_10012288_pt1 | contig 10260 bp, 7 predicted proteins | sample 10_EM_MG_FD_202245 | JGI IMG/M metagenome (GOLD analysis project Ga0307509, IMG submission 202245) | Populus trichocarpa ectomycorrhiza microbial communities from riparian zone in the Pacific Northwest, United States - 10_EM | ecosystem: Host-associated > Plants > Roots > Unclassified | place...
CACCAGACGCAAGAGATGAAAGGCAAAGAGGGCTCAGGAGATCCGGAAGGACGGGAGGCAAAGAGCGGACTGGCTTCGTCCGGACGCGGGCTCGATACGTCCGGTGAAAAAGGTTTTTTTGCTGATGAATCCCTCCACACTTAATCATAATGCATACAGCATAAGGAATTGAATAATGCTGCCGTACTTTCACAATCATATCCTGTTGCATATTTCAAGATCTGAAAGCGCCTCTTCAGAATACACAATGTCTTCTCAATACAGTTTCTTGCAAAGGCATGTCTCAGATTGAATAGTTCCTTCATACTTTCAGGACTATGGATATAACCCATTACTAATTAGCAAATAATAGTCGAGTTCAGAAATAAAATATTAAATGCATCAAAGGGTAACCACTTGCGCTTGATTACTAACAACTTGTTCTCTCAAATGACAACTATAACAGGTTTATTTCTATCTACTGAAAATACAATAGGACCAGCGATAGACCTGCTAGCGCTAGTGCTAAGGAAGGGTTCAAGGGACCGGTAGCTAGAAGGATAATAGTTGAAGGACAAATTGGACTCAGGGATCGCCCTTCAACCAAGTATATTCTTAGACTGAAGGTCTGTCGAAGTCTGTTGTCTCCTGCTAGCCAGGAGACTTGGTTGGATACATAAATCCAGAGCAAAAGCCTTCCTGCAATCACAATCATTACCAGTAGCTGTGCACACACCAGAATCCTGTAATCCTGCAAGAACAAAGAAAGAATTATAGGTCAGCCTTTAGCAGTGTTACATGGCCATGCCATACCTGAAATTCTTAATATAAATTTCCTGCAAAGCAAACTAAACATAGCAATACGATAGCATAGCATATCTGACTCAGAGACAGTGGCGAAGCTGAAATCATATCAAATAAACCAAATATAAATCAACTAAACATAGAAGATCCTGCACTGCCTGCTCCTGTGCACTATTACCGGAACATGTACACATGTTACAATAACAGATACTACAATAATGGGTAAGAAATTAGGGTGTAATCTTATACCATTTATCAGCCAAATAGCACTTTCCCGCAGGTACTTGAAATCCTTTGACTATGATATTGGCTTAGCCAGCATTGTCATTTGCAGACCCTTCCTACCCTGCTAAGGAGAATTGAATTGTATAGTGGAAAAAGCACGCAATTAACTCATTCTGAGCTGTGAAGCCCTTATAAGTCCGATGTACCGGTGCATCCTTTGGAGCGACATCAATAGGCATAAGAGTCCCATCAATTGCTCCTCGGCAATCTTTGAAAAACGGGAAACACTTCGGATTTTGTTGAATCTCAGGTAATACCAAATCAAGATTGGTATTATTACGTCCAGGGGTTTGCATAAACTCAGGTCCTGCAAAGTTATAGCCTCCAGAACAGTTTTGAAAAGACAGCTGATTGATTTTGGTGAATGCTGAAGTCGCTCTTGTGCAGCTCTATGCAAGGCACCGGTAGTTGTAATATATAAGAAAGGATGCATTTGATGCTTGACCATCGTATAATGTGTATCATTTAACAGATTGTTTCTCCCCATATTGTTGCAGATCAAGGTAAAGACAGGCAGAGGCATATGCAAGCATTCGGAAATGCGAACTTCACTTTACAAGGCCATGAGTTCGTTGGTATATTGTTATTCACTTAGGACAGGATTGTAGCGTGGAACACAGGTCTTCTGCGTACCCGCTTTCATAATTTCGTTCTTGAATGTTGATAGGGCGCTTAAAGCTCAAACAGCTATAGCAGTAACTTTCAATATCTCTGCTGTTTCTTCATATCCATAATCGGCCAACATGGTAAGCCATGTTGGTGTTCTCTCCCACATTAGTTGTTATATAACTGTAGTTGTTACAAATTGAAGTTTAAAATAGCCCTTGTATATTTTCTGGATTCTAAGTATGGTGAGGGAACTCTGTAGTTAGAGCGGGCAGACATTTATCTTGGGTATTAACAGTAGGTTAACCTGTCAAGACTGGCATCTCTTACAGGTTAATATACTGGCAAATACCAATTAACTGTCCTCTGCATGGAAGTTAACTGTAATTAACCTATGGCGGACATTCATCCTTTTTTCCCACAACATTTTAAACATTTTAAACCCTTATATCTCCATGAAAACTTGAGATATTTCTATTTTCTCTCTATTAGTGTGTAGAGAATCACCCAATATATCACCTAATAGAGCCATAATTCTCATTAGACTGGTGGTTGAAGACCGGCCATATTTTCTTGGAGAATGACTCCGGCTACAGAGTTCCCTCACCGTATTATAATTATTTATTTATAAGTTTCTAATATATAGATTATTTATTTTAGAAATAGAAGTTAAAACATAAAACTAAAGGAGTTAAAATAAGTTTAAAAAACATTGTTTGAAATCATGTGTAGAAACGATGGTATGGTTTGGCACAATCATGTGTTCAAATGATGGTTTTTGGTTGTTTGTAAACATGTGTACAAATCATGTTTTCAAATAACGATTATTTCAAATAACGGCGTGCCAAACACCCCCTAAATTTGTAATCATGGTTGTACTAGACGGTGGCGTCTCAAGCGTTATCTGGTAAGCGGCGCGAAAGTGTTTGACAAATTTTCCACGGTCCTAGATTCTTGTAGCTAGACTGTCAAAAAGTTCCGTTGCCTACTCTAACTAAACGCCATCTACTTGGCTGCACACTCCCCCACTGTCAAACCCCCCTTAAGGGTCGACATCGTTTCAGGCTTTTAGACGGAAGTCTATAGGTAAACGGGCCCTAGGTCCACTTTGACCCGTATCTGGCGTCTCTCAATATTACTAAATAAATCTGAAAGAAAGCAGTATCAATATCTCGAAGCCATCTCAGAGACCCCCAGTGGGCCCTACGAGACAGACCTACTCGAGTACCGTAAAAACTTTTGCGATTCGCCGTCTCAGGAAGAGGTGGTACAGTACGAACTTTGGCTATTCGCCATATCGGTTAAGTTGCAAATCTCGGGATTTAGAGACAAATTTTCTTGAGATGGAGGAATACTTTCCTAACATGGTATAGCCTGAGCGCTTTGGCCTTGTTTGATCTTCTCAGCTTTCCAAACTAAACCTATCTTGGGCTAATGACTCGGTCTCCAGAAATCCTGAGACGGCGAATCGCAAAAGTTTTTACGGTACTGTGTTGAGTTTTTCTGCGCTCGGCAACATTTAATCCATTCGGGGGGGCCGCAGTATGGTTCCTGCGCTGTTGAGTTACATACAGTATTGCTTTGGAGTGGTATCGGAGACGCCGAAGAACTTCGGCGTCGCCGATGCCGAAGTTACCCATTCGTGCAGCTGTGCAAGAGTCCCACAAACATTTCGCTTACACCTCTCGCCTTAAAATTGCCTAAAATGGGAAAGTTCTGCTCATCTTTAGTGTTCACAACCGTATTCCATATCCCAGTGGTGGGTCTCGCGGGGCGGGTTTGGAGGAGGCGAGGAAGGAGGGACAATACCGGTAGTGTTTTGTTCGTATCATGCGAATCGGAGCCATTATTTTACTCCCTCCTCTTGGTGTGACGATTTCTTATTGCCACCCAAGGTCAGATGCCGCTATCATAATTGTTATTTTATAGAGGAGCTGGTAGTGGGATATATGCTGGATGGATTCCTCTGCTGCTCACGTTGGTTTGGAAGAGTGTCGGTGACATACGATGCGGGTTTACTACATGGGGCAGTCGCAACTGGCGATATGGAGTAGCAGATGTGCAGTTAAGCCGAATGCCTTCCTTTGGTTTTAACAAATTTGAAAATTGCTTGAAAAACTAACCTAATAACCAACTAGTCAAGGAGAAAATATAAGCTATATCGCAATCCCACCATCCATTCCGACGCTTGCCCGAGCAAGAAATAAGGAAAATGGAAGGTACCAGTGAAAACATCAGTGGAAACCAAAAGCAAAAACACCACCAACCCCGACCAGGAGATCAATAAAATTGCGGACTCTCATAATCGGGAACCCATTGCCTCGTTACATCAAACCGCTGTGAGGATTCATCTTGGAGGATATTCAGTAGCTCATTCTGCTGCTGTTGTTGATTAAGCACGTTTGCAGCATCGATACCAATAGGTTGTCCATTCATAGCCCCCGCTTCGATATTTTGTGGACCGGTTGCGCCACGAACGAAGGGGTCTGCAGGATCCCAGCCGCCCAAGAACCCCGGAATGCCATTTGTTGGGAACACATTATACACTGAAGCCGGGTCGAATATGCCTGGCAAATCGGCGACTCCGGGCAACTCTGGTCCTGGAGGGCTATGGTTCTGCTCACTCTCGTAATCGGTAGAACGAAACCTAGTGGGATATGAAGCACCATGAGAAGTAGGTGTTCCAGATGTTCTAGGGCTAGGTGTCATTTCTTCAACCGATTGTGGGCCAGACGAACTTTCATAGGTGTACGGGGAGGAGTGGCTATAGGGGGAGAAACTAGCCCTTGTTACTGGCGAAGATCCGGCGTGGGAATGATGTGATTTGATGGAAGGGCTTTGAGTGGAATGTCCACTATTCGCGGAATAGCTCTGCAAAGCCGCCTGACCTAGTCTGTCAAATAGGTCTGCTGCTGCTTCTGTGCCTGGCCAACGCTCTGCGAGAATGGTTAACAAGGAAAGACTGATCTCTAGATTACGCTCCACTCCCTCTCGATGATGCATTTCACGAATTTGGTCGTTATACAGAGTCCAGATCAGGGTGATAGTCGCAGTGTAGATCTGATGAAGGTAGACCCAGGTGAAGTCAATGGACTTTTCCTCAAACATTTTCTTTTGGAGATGAATTCCTTTTATGGCAGAGTTATAACAGTGCGAAACCGCTTCTGCTGAGGGTTGGGGTATTTGAGGGCTTGGCCGATAGGTAAAGATGATCATAAGATGGTACCTGTAGCGCGGTCAGTGCGGGTAGGATCTTGTCACATTTATTTATTTACTTGCCTATGATCAAACCTAGGTACTAATGTTAGTATAGATACCAAAGGTACGCTAAATGAGACCTACCAGTCTGGATTCATAGTGCCACCATGCTCATCTACAGGACAAGAGGCTCTCCAATTGTCGAGTTTGGCATGAATTTGGGCAAACCAGGGGTCACTGTTATCTGTCGGGTGTTCCCTTGGGTTTTGATATAATGTTTGTCGAATCTCAGCCTGCAGCCTCCTCATGCGGAAAAAATGCATGGATATCAGTTTTTTAACAGAAACAGGGCCCGGCAAGATTCCACCAGCTGTTATGTACACGTCGTCGACTGGTTCATAGAATCCAACGTCCACAAAGGCGTCTGCGGTTGCAAATGCTGACGGCCGGCCCAATACATGCGAAAGCCCATATCTACCGATCAGTTAGTTTGCAATACCCACGTGATGGCTCGGAACGCTGAAGCTTCAGGAGAAAAGGAAGAAAAGGCGGGATAAGATCAATCATGACAGGAGTCGCATACTCCATAGAGGCAGACGTCCAAAACCATCTTCTTCTCATATCCTTTGTTATCGGATCGAGGGGGGTGGCACTGAGCATGATTGTTCGTTCTTGATGATACCCAAGTTGCATGCATAGCCGGACTGCAATCCCAACTATGTGATAAACCTATCCACCATGGTCAGATATAGGGCCACAAGAGGAGATATCGCGGCTACCTACCGCCATGCGAGTGGGGGTTACTAGAGCATATTGTGCCATCACAAGCAAGCACTGGAGCGTCCTATGATCCATAACCTCTAGGACATCCTCCATGTGCTGTAAGCCAGCGAGGAAATAGCTATCAGCAAGGCCAGCATAGTGCTTCGACAGCTTCTGCATACTGATCGCTAGCACCATCTTCAATTGGAAATTTTTGAAGGGATCCTCCGAACCCGCATACACATCGGCTACATCTTGGACAAACGTGGGCTCATGAAGTACGGGAAGTTGATAGAGTGCTGGGTTAAAATATTAGTCAGGCCCATAATAGTTTTGGGGTAACGCTCGGGACCAACCTCTTGCACAAAAAAGCTCGACTAGTTTATCAGTGATCTCACGGCTGGGGAGTCTGGAAGCCGGCAGAGAGCTGAGATTCGCGTGTGGATCAGTTGGATCTGGGTTGGTTCGCAGCGCATGTCGAAAAGTATTTCGATGCTGGGTGGTCAAATCCTTAAAAGCCTGAGAATCTAGGTTCTTCTTCGCGGCCTCTAGGACCAAGCGGGTCACAGTAACTCCGCTCGAGGAGCCTACATATCTTGGTTCTTTATAATGCTCGTAGTCGGCAAAGTTTACCAGGCCGACTCCCCTGACGAGCTCTTCACTATTTGGAGCCTCGGATTCAATTAGAAGGGCCTCCCTGACCCTTATCTGCTCCTCCAAGTCTCGGACCTTATTTTGCAGATGGACGACATAACTTCTTGGGATCGTTTTCTGCTTCGTCGAGTCGAAGAATTCGCAGTGAGCACCACTCCGCTCACATGGTCCACATTTGGGCAGACCCGCATCACAGCGAGTTTTTCGCTATTAATAATAGTGAGAAAACTGACTCCAGGCGCAATAAACAATAGCAATAGGCTCTTACACTCCTGCATCGCGTGCAAGCGGTCAAAGTATGGTATAACTTTGGGGCGTTGAAGCTCTCAGATCCTCGTCCGCTTGCGTCGGTATCCCTCTCGTCACCGTTGGTCCCTTGGCGACCATCAGCGGAGCTTCCTCGTCGTTCTGCCTCACTGCTTGCCCCTGGGGATTTTCTTGAGCTGTTATTTTCCTTCGCTTCCATCGAGAACTCATGGAGATTGGTTTGAGTCAGATTGATCGTTGCGACCGAGATGAATATTTCCCGCGTAGATGGTACGAGTAGAAGGCGGCCAAATCAGAAGATCGACTTTTTTTCTTTTTTTCAATACTTTTTCCTCCCTCACGACAATCTACCCTTTTGGCCTCTCCGAATAGAAGAGGGCCAAACGCGCCGAGGAAACGTGCCAAAAAAGGGATAAGACGGAATGCTGTAAGATAGACGCCGTAAGATTCGTAGATGCGTAAGGATTTGGAGCAGATGTCTGCAAAGTTAGCAGTTCTTGTTGTCAGCGGTTCGCCGGATTTATCAATTCCCCTCGTTCTCGGAACGTGATGGTGTTGAGCGGTGACACAAGACTGTGGGCTGCAGTAAGGGGCTCTTGTCCCCGGAAGGGAAGATAGCACCGTATGAAGTGGGATGTTCCGAGAAGATGGACTTTGTGGGGCGAGTGCGATGTAGGTTGGTTCTATCCCTTAGTCTGTCGGTGCGCACAAGAAATCGGTGGCGTATGTCTTAGTTTGAAGCGCCAAGTAATTTATTTCCAATTATGGAAGGTGATTTTCTAAACGCAATTAATACTTTTCCAATTATGGAAATTTTCGTTCCAGATTCTGTCATTTTTTGTTAACCCGACGGACTATGGGATACTGAGCCTGTTCCACCGTGCCGTTTGTATCACTCTTTTTTCTTTTTCCTCTGGAGTGAGCAAGAGTTCAAGAGGCACCTGGGATCTAAAGGTACTCGAGTACTGTGCTCGAGCAACTTTGATAGAAATTCGCGCTACAAAACACCCAATTTCCACCCTTGAGCCATCGGATGCGGGGCCCTCTCAGGGCTTTCGGTTCGTGGTGATCCCCTTTGACAGGTGCAGCATCTCTCTTGTTCAGCACTTGTGCGGTGGTCTGCCGTATTCTACTGTGCCCCCGCATCGCCATCCTCCAGGTCGGCGACTCTTCTTTCTCGAGGCCAGCGTGCGGTGCGGGCACTCAAGGACGGGCTTGGTAGGTGTATAGTCCTATGTATATTAGGGCCCACTTTGCCGTTGTGCTCCCCATCTGCTCACGGCTTCCATTATTCGCCGGACTGGTATTCTTCCCCATGAACACTGACTTCGCCCTCCTCCTCCTGCCGTTTTGAACGAGCAGGGAAAGCGGTGCAACACAACACAGCACAGCCGAGGGAGACATCACTTGCCCACACACGCTATGCTGATCCGGTACCGCAGAAGCCTTCGAAGAACGATGGGAGAACACTCCATCTCGCCAGGGGATCAATCGGAGCTCGATCACTTCACCTTTTTTTCTTTTTGAACCTTCACTATGGTGTAAGTTACATTACCGGTACCGTAGTTTCCTATCTTCCCTGAATGGGATGGCCTGTTGGCATCCTTGTACGCCTGTCAGTTACCGTGCGGTGCTGTACATCATGCATACTCTTTTGTGAAAGGTGAAAATTCCCCACCTTTTTTTATAGTATGAAACGGTATGATACTCATAGCCGCCTCGTCCGTCAGTCGTCTTATGCACGCGTCTCGTATTGATACTCCCGTCCGTCTTACGATTCTCCGGCACTTGTGTGCTCAGGTTACTGGTGTGGTATGTACTATACGTTAGGGAGGGTAGAATCGGATGGGATAAGGCCGGATAGGAATAGGACTGCATTGTTTTGCAAAGACTCGGAGTCCTGTGTTCTGTTGGGGCTTGTATGGGTGGGTGGATGGGATGAATACGAATGAATAATAGGATCTGGACCTATTTTTTCCCCATCTTGATGCTTGGGTGGGCTAGTTGAGATTTTGTGGTGCGCATCTCGATGGGGGAAGACCATTTCATGCGAGTACTTGTATAGTATCAGGGGAAAGATATTCGAGCGGATGGATGGATAAACCTTATTTTCATTCTACTATCTGACCGGCCTTTTTAAATGGCCATCGCAGTACGGCGTGGGATACTCCCCCCAGCCCTCGGGCCCCCTATATAATGAAATCCAACACTTCCGCCGTTGCCAACCACACTATCCCCTCGCCTAGCCTTAAACAAAAGAAACTCCCCGGCCCCCATCTCTCTTTCCCTCGCCCAAAAATAAATAAACTTCCTTCATAAAAGAAACCCACCCCATCACCTCCGCGCCTAGTGGTCCGGTACTTAAGGAAATACTCATACAAAGGAAACCCACCCCGTCATCTCTATGCCCAGTGGTCCTGTACTCAAGGAAATATTTATACAAATGAAACCCACCCCGTCACCTCCGTGCCCAGTGGTCCTGTACTCAAAGAAATACTCATACAAAGGAAACCCACCCCGTCATCTCCATGCCCAGTGGTCCTGTACTCAAAGAAATATCACCGCGCCTGCATTATGCCCCAGGTATCCCAGGCCCTACACTCCTCGTTTCTTGCTTTTACCCTGCGCTTTCGGTTCGTGGGTTCTGGCGTGTTTCGCTTCGGCGACTTTATCTCTTTGCATGAGGAAGCCGCAGATGTCGCAGGGTTTACGACTTTTCGGTTTCCCTCCCCTCGGCCCTACCGTTGGCTGCGAAGTTGGTAGGTTGATCGTTGCTCCTGGGACTTGGGCGTTGCCGCCTGCGTTCGTTTTCCACCGTCTGGTGGGCCTGTTTCTCAGGGTTTCTGGCCATGTCTTCATCCAATCGATGAGGTCCCTTTGTCGTTTGGCGCTATGAAGTGGTATTGTCGTGTTTTTGACTATGCCGTATCTGGTCATTAGGTGGTCTGGTGTGATGATGTCCCTGTCGCACGGGCATTGTCTCCGTTTCCCGTCGGTGTCTTGGTATGGCCATGCTGCTGTGGCCCGGAGGTATAGGATATCTCTAAACTCCTCCCGTGTTGTGCCTTTGAGGTGTTTGTACGAGGTTCGTGGGCGTCCTTCGTATCTTATTGACTCTTTTTCGTTTGAGTTTTGCAATTCTCTTAACAGGGTCGCTTTGATCGTCTTCTTTCCTGATTCTGAGTCCAGGGCCGTGAGTATGTTCTGTTTGACTCCCGATGCATTGAGCCATTTTTCGGACCAGTTGGTGTGTCTTCCTTGTGTTTCTGCCCTGAGCGCCAGCGTAGTTTGTCTGTTTTTGGCGTATAGCAGTAGCGGTGGGATGCCGAGTTCTGTGTATATGGCTGCCAGTGGGGTTTTTGTTTCGAGCCCGAAGGCTTTGCGGACTATGTTGTTGAGGACCGTTTGCGCTTCTGTAATCGGTCCCTTGGTATCCCAGACATCTATGCCGTACGTGAGTTGAGGTATAATGAGTCCTTTGATGATCCTGAGAGTGGTCCATGTGTTCAGGCCTCCGGTTTGGTATCTTGTTGTAAGGGCCTTGAGGTTGTATCCGGTCCTCATTGCCTTCTTTGTCCATTCCCTAATGTGGTGCTTCCAGTTATATTTCTCGTCGATGTGGTATCCCAGCCAGCGCAGGGTTTCGCGTTGTTGTATTGGGAGATTGTTGATCCTGGGTTCGAGTCTGCTTTTGGCGGGGGTTTT
>Ga0307509_10012289_pt1 | contig 10260 bp, 12 predicted proteins | sample 10_EM_MG_FD_202245 | JGI IMG/M metagenome (GOLD analysis project Ga0307509, IMG submission 202245) | Populus trichocarpa ectomycorrhiza microbial communities from riparian zone in the Pacific Northwest, United States - 10_EM | ecosystem: Host-associated > Plants > Roots > Unclassified | place...
AATGTAAGCGGTGTACAGGCGGAGCCGAAACACAAACTAAGTAAAAGAATACACGGTAGTGTTATGAAAGGCACATAGGAAATATAACGGAATTTCAACATCCCGCCCGTTGTTCCTTCATCTTGTCCAATTGTGCCACAACATGTTGTATCACCCCTCTTCAGCTCTGGTTGCAGGGTGTTTACAAACTCCTAGTGTTCTACAAATCGCTACACTATTTCTACATTCAACCAACATTCAGGGTAGGATAGCATGGCTCGAATTTCACTCAACTTCGGCGACGGCAGCCCTAGATGCGGCAACATAGACCATAGTTTCAACAACTTCTATATCTCCGACGAGGAAGCGCCAATTATGCAAGTATGCGTTGGCTCTCTCCACTGGAACCGAGTAATAGACATCAGGGTGTCCGCACAGAGCGGTTCGATGGGGTCGGGAATTGGCTTTTAGAAATGAGCGAGTTTCGGGAGTGGAGATGTAGTGAGGGTGGAGCCGATAAGGCTGTCTTATTCTGCTCCCGAAATCCGGGGGTGGGCAAAACATATCTCAGGTAAGTGGCCGGGTTCTTTGAAGGAACTGAATGCCACTAGCGGCCCGGAATATTAGGTCCCTAGTGATCGACAGCTTGTGCGATTGGGCGCAGGAGGAAAATATCGTAGTCGTGGGCTTGTACTGCGGCTGCCTTTCTCAACAAGAGCAGATAACCAAGAACATTATAGGAGCTCTTCTTAAGCAGCTGGTGGGCGCGGGCGGCATCCCGGATGATCTGCGAGCGGCGTTTTAAAAAGGGGGGAAAATGGAATTTGGTGGTAGAGGGCCGTGACTTGCGGACCTGATGGGAATGTTGAAAATCGTTATTGCTTCGGTTTTCATCTGCCTCGACGCCTGGACGAATGTTTACCGAAGCGCTTTCCAGAGGTTCTCGAGTCGGTGAGAGATATTCTTCGGGAGTCCCCCGGGACAAGAGTATTCTATTCCTCACTGGGAGGTCCGATATCAGGGAAGATGTCAAAAGAGATTTCCCCAAGGCGGTTGTGATACCCATCAACCCTAACCGGAACGATATCCGGAATTATGTGAAGATGAGGTTAGATAGGGATTCTGAGCCGGAGGCGATGAGTAATGACTTACGCGTGGATATTGTGAGAGTTATTTTGGAAAAGATATCTAATGTGTGAGTAAGAGCATCCGGCACCATAACCTCATTAATGATGAATACTTACCAAAGGCTATATATAGATTCCTCCTGGTTTCGCTCAACATCGATGCTATTCTAGCAGAGGTGACAATTCACCAGAGAAGAAAGAAACTTGAGGAGATGACACAAGGCAATGGACTGAGCGAGGCCTACACGGCAACCCTAGCACGAATTAAAGCCCAGAAGGGATATAAATCAGTCCTCGGATTTAAGGCCCTGATGTGGGTGCTGCATTCGGAAAGTCCGTTACAGACCGAGGAGCTCTGTCATGCCTTGGGAGTGGAGATAGGATTTGCGGATCTGGATCCGGAAGGCGTTCCTGCGTTACGCATAGTTCTAGCATCTTGTCTAGGTCTTATCACGGTTGAAGTGTCTTCGTCCACTGTCCGACTGGTGCACTTTACTCTTCAGGAATATCAATCAGGTCATCCGACCCTATTCCATAATTCTCATTCAGCAATATTGGAGGTTTGCTTGACATACGTCAATTTTGGATTTGTCCGGCATCTCTCCCCAACTCTTCACCGGGCCCCCTTGACAACACCGCTTCTAGAATATGCTTCTGTTTATTGGTGGAGGCATACGAGAAGAGGAGGGACAGAGAACATCAAAATACTCGCACTGAGGCTTCTCGATAGATTTGATGAGCATATATCTATTCAACTCCAGTACCATTGTGATTGGGGGGCGTTCTTTCCCCAATGCTTTGATAAACCGGAGAAACTCACAGGATGTACGGGACTCCACGGGGTAGCATTCTTCGGAATCGAGGAGATATTTTCAGCGGTATTGGATATGAGGGAATGGGACGTTAATACAGGGGATTGTACTGGGAATACGGCCCTCACATGGGCAGCTAAGAGAGGGCATAACGGGCAGTGAAGAGTCTTTTGGAACGCAAGGACGTCGTTCCTGACCGGCCGGACACCAAATATGGCTGGACACCACTCTCGTGGGTGGCTAAGAACGAGCATGAGGGGATAGTAAAGACCCTTTTATAAAGAGAGGATGTCAACCCTAACCAACCAGGCACCTTTTTTGGCCTGACACCACTCTCGTGGGCGGCTAGGACCTGGCATGAGGGGACAGTAAAGATGCTTTTGGAACGAAAGGACAATCCTGATCGAACAGACACCGAATATGGACGGGCGCCGCTCACGTGGGCTGCTCTGAGAGGGCATGAGGGGATAGTAAAGATGCTTTTAGAACGGAAAGATGTCCGCCTCGCTATCCGATAACGTGAACCAAACTCCACAGTCGTTAGCCCCTTCCGAAGGTCATGACGAAGTTGCGAGGATCTCACTAGAGCGGGACGAAGCCAATTGCGCTGCGATAGATCTTAACAGCCCAACGCCCCTCCCACCCACCGCTATGCATCCAGACGGACGAGTCTTCAGTAGAGATCTAATTTACATCTTATAATCTAAATGCCGACATCACAGACTCTAGCTGCCAACCCGGGCTCATATCGGGAGTGCACAGTGAGCAGCCGAGGTTATTGGATCACCATGACTCCACCCCCATGTCCGCAGATAGCGGCCTCTCTACCCAATCGCCCTGGTGGTATCGCCCCCAACCCACCCTCTTATTCGCCTTTGACCGGCGTTTCATTATATCCTCTCTTATTCTTCTTCTCGCTCTCCTCCTCTACTTCCTTCCTTCCTCGTTACTAGAAATATTGTTATCCCATCAATACTTGCCGAGTGTGGGGGGTTAGTGTAGGCAGCATTTCGATATAAATAGCCTTTTTTGATCATTGTAGTTTTTTTCTAGTTCCCCGCTGGCTATTTACTGTTTATCAACTTTCCTGGTTGTTTTTTTACCCTTCTTTTTTCCTCCCCCCTCATTGGAGTTCCAGTTAGACTTGGCTATATCGCGCTACACTTATCCTTCATGTTATTTGTGAAGTTAGCATTTGGCTTGTGTTTTGTGGATAGTCCTAGTGGTGTATAGTAATGTGAAAAGAGGCAAAGTCCGTATACTGCTTAAGTGGCAATACAGTTTTCGGTATTATAGAGGGATTGTTTACTAGAGGTGGAGTCCTTACCTACTATACTACATGACAGCCTATACCCATATCTGACTTAAGAAACCTGTTCTCTAAAAGAATATTCCTGAGTCTTCCTTACTTTCTTGCTTGCTCTTCTTCTGCCTCCTGTGCAGCACTCTTTTTCCATACACAATCGCCATTTCCCCACTAGGGTTCGCTGTAGGTATAGGTTTTTAATGAGGATACAAGCTATATACTCTTTTCTTTCCTCCATTAATCTCTACAATTTGCTAAAAGCACAACACCTGAAGTGTGTGGGTGCCAGAAATATTACTTCAATGTGATAGATATGCCGCGAGTGATAGTAGTACCCGTATTTTTGGGGTTGGATATTGTTACCTCTTGCAAGAATTGTAACGCTACATCGAGAATAGATAGCGGCGCAATAGATATAGGACATTAATTCCTTTCTACTACCGATTCCAACCTCCGTATAGTTCTCATACCCAACGAGTCCTTACTTTCTCCTCAGTCCCTCCCCTCACACTTCATCTCCCGCAGCGAGCAGAGGAGAGATGCGAGTGAGATAACATGAAGATTCTCGACACTCAACCAATCACCATGGAATACCATCAGGCAAATATGCTTTCAGGGTTGTTTAACGTTTAGAGATTTGCGAGTAGAAGTTCTTTGCCAACATTCGAGGGAAATTGAGCTATCCCGGGGCGGAAAGGGATTCACCCCCAGACGTGATCGGCTCCTTCGAGTTTCCTCCTCCTTTGACGATTCGCTTGGCTGTCCACCGCCTGCATCTTTCGCATATCGCGTCTCCTCCACCTCCACTATCTCTCATCTCTTCTGATGTGGTTATTTTGGATGAATACTGATAGTTCGGGAGATTTTTTGTTAGTGCCTCCTTCCGCCAGATGTGATAAAAATTGACGCCATGACAGTATCCCGTGCTTGTAGAATTCCAAGGATATTCTGTGGCAGGGGGGGGGTACACTACCATATAATCTAGCCAAAGTCGGAACTAAAGCGAAACTAAGGCAACAGAACCAACAGGAGGGCGCGAAGAAGGCGAATTCGCCACAGTTTAAACATATCGACCGCCGTGGTTAGACAGGTTCAAGAAAATACTTAGTAGCACCAATCCGACTCTTACCGAATTATACGGTACACAGTATCATACCGCGAAACAAACTTAAGAAGACAGTTTATTTTAACTACTATTTACAAACCATGTGTGTGGACATGCCACTCGGAACAGCCACCTCAGGTAAATGGGCTCTGATATGCGCCTACAGTCGATATCCTCTCACTCGGAAGAAGTCTTTGTCGAGTATACCTCTTATTAGTCATACGCCTGGGCCAAATGGAAATGATTGGATGTAATTGTGCCACAACAAGTTGTACCACCCCTCTTTCTTCAGCCCTCATCACAGAGTTTCACAAACCCCCTAATGCCCTGCAAATCGCTACACTGTTTCTGCACTCAACCAACATTCCAGGTAGAATATCATGGCCCAAATTTCACTCAACATCGGCGACGGCAACACTAGCTGCGGCAACATAGACAATTGCTTCAATAGCTTCAACAGTTTCCATACCTCCGACGAGGATGCGCCAATTATGCGTTGGCTCTCTCCACTGGAGCCGAGTAATAGACATCAGGGCGTCCGCACTGAGCGGTTCGATGGGGTCGGGAATTGGCTTTTAGAAACGAACGAGTTTCGGGGGTGGAGATGCGGTGAGGGTGGAGCCAATAAGGCTGCCTTGTTTTGCTCCGGGAATCCGGGGGTGGGAAAAACATATCTAAGGTAAGTGGCGGGACTCTTTGAAGGAAGTGAATGCCGCTGACGGCCCGGAATATTAGTTCCCTAGTAATCGACAACCTGTGCGATCGGGCGCAGGAGGACCATATCGCAGTTATAGGCTTGTACTGCGACTACCTTTCTCAACAAGAGCAGACAACCACCAACATTATGGGGGCTCTTCTGAAGCAGCTGGTAGGCAGGGGCGGCATCCCTGATCATCTACGAGCGGCGTTTCAAAAAGCGAAAAAGGAATTTGGTGGTAGAGGGCCGCGACTTGCGGACTTGATGGGAATGTTGAAAACTGTTATTGCTTCGCTACCACAGGTTTTCATTTGCCTCGACGCCTTGGACGAGTGTATGCCGAAGCGCTTTCCGGAGATTCTCGAGTCGCTGAGAGATATTCTTCGGGAGTCCCCCGGGACAAGATTATTCCTCACTGGGAGACCCCATGTCAAGGAAGATGTCCAAAGATATTTCCCCGAGGCGGTTGTGATACCCATCAACCCTAACCGGAACGATATCCGGAGTTATATAGAGATGAGGTTAGATCGGGATTCCGAGCCGGAGGCGATGAGTGATGACTTACGGGCGGATATTGTGAGAGTCGTTTTAGAAAAGATATCTAATGTGTGAGTGAGAACATCCGGCACCCTCACCTCATCAATCATGCATACTTACCGGAGACTGGGTGTAGATTCCTCCTAGTTTCGCTCAACATTGATGCTATTCTAGCAGAGGTGACAATTCACCAGAGAAGAAAGAAACTTGAGGAGATGACACAAGGAAATGGACTGAGCGAGGCATACACGGCAACCCTAACGCGAATCAAAGAGCAGAAGGGACATAAATCAGTACTCGGATTTAAGGCCCTGATGTGGGTGCTGTATTCGGAGAGGCCGTTACGGGTCGAGGAGCTCTGTCATGCCTTGGGAGTGGAGATAGGATCTGCGGATCTGGAGCTGGAAAATATTCCTGCGTTGCGGATAGTCCTAGCATCTTGTCTGGGTCTTATCACGGTCGAAGTGTCATCGTCCACTGTCCGACTGGTGCACTTTACCCTTCAGGAGTATCTATCGGATGATCCGACCCTATTCCATAGTCCTCACTCATCAATTGCGGAGGTTTGCCTAACATACCTCAATTTCGGGCTTGTCCGGGATCTTTCGCCAACTCTTCGCCGGGCCCCCTCAACAACACCGCTTCTAGAATATGCTTCTATTTATTGGTGGAGGCATACGAAAAGAGAAGTGACAGAGAAGATCAAAATACTCGCACTGAGGCTTCTCGATAGTTTTGATGAGCATATATCCATTCAACTCCTGTACCAATATGATTCGAGGGCGTTCTTCTCTCGACGGGTTTTTAATCCGGAGAAACTCACGGTATTTACGGGACTCCACGGGGCAGCATTCTTCGGAATCGAGGAGGTAGTTGCAGCGGTATTGGATATGAGGGAATGGGATGTTAATGCAGGCGATTGTACTGGGAACACAGCTCTCACATGGGCAGCTACGAGAGGGCATGACGGGGTAGTAAAGAGGCTTTTGGAACGAAAGGACGTCAATCCTGACAAGTCAGACACCAGATATGGCCGGACACCACTCTCGTGGGCGGCTGAGAAGGGTCATGAAGGGATATTAAGGACGCTTTTGGAACGAAAGGACAGCAATCCTGACCACCCAGACACCAAATATGGCCGGACACCACTCTCGTGGGCGGCTGAGAACGGGCGTGAGGGGACAGTAAAGATGCTTTTGGAACGAAATGAGGTCAATCCTGACCACCCAGACACCAAAGATGGCCGGACACCACTCTCGTGGGCGGCTGAGAACGGGAGTGAGGGGATAGTAAAGATGCTTTTGGATCGAAAGGACGTCAATCCTGACCTGCCAGACACCAAAGATGGCCGGACACCACTCTCGTGGGCGGCTCAGAACGGGCATTATGGGGTAGTAAAGATGCTTTTAGAACGGAGAAATGTCCGCCTCGCTATCCCAGATAACTTGAACCAAACCCTACAGTCGGTGGCCCTCTCCGAAGGACATGACGAAGTTGCGAGGATCAAACTCGAGCAGGACAAAGCCCATTGCGCCGCAGCAGATCCTAGTAGCCCGACCTCCCTCCCACCAACCACTATGCATCCAGGCGAGTCTTCGATACAGATCCAATTCAGCCCCCATGATCCTAATACCGACATCACAGACTCTAACACCCAACCCGGGCCCATATCGGTAGTGCTCAGTGAGCAGCCGAGGTTATCGGATCACAATGATTCCGTCCCCATGCCCGCAGATAGCACCCTCCCGACCCAATCACCCTGGTGGTATCGCCCTCTTTCCATCTGGCCCCTGAAACTCTTCTTCCGTCCGAACAAGACTGAAACCCATCTTACCAGCACCCAACCCACCCCCTTATTCGCGTTCGACCGGCGTTTTATCATCTCCTCTCTTATTATCATTCTCGCTTTTCTCCTCTACTTCCTTCCATCCTCGTTGCTAGATATATCGTTATCCCATAAATACTTGCCAAGTGTGGGGGGTTAGTGTAGGCAGGGTTTCCATATAAATAGGTCTTTCTGATAATGGCGTTTTTTCTTGTTCATTTACTGTTTGTCAACTTTTATGTTTCTTTTTTTACCCTTCTTTTCCTTTTTCCCTCATTGGAGTTCTGGTTAGACTTGGTTATATCGCGCTACTCTTATTCTTCGTCCTTGTTATTTGTGAAGTTAGAATTTGTCTTGTGTTTTTTGGATGGTGTTAGTGGTGTATAGTAATGTGAAAGTACGGGCCATTTCTAGCAAGTGGGTAGGAATGGATCCGCGCAGTGGGAGGGTAGCAGGGTTACTAGTGCTCAAAGTTTTTTACATTGCGAAAGAAAAATAGCCGGTATATACTGATCAGTGAAATTACACATAGCCATCTTTTTGTTAGATCTGGCTGTCAGACAATTGTACGACACTAGTGGTAATTAAGATTGGTGGGGTTCCCAGGATAAGGAATGATATCGTGCCATTGTTGAGACGGATGTGCTTAGCTTTGATAGTTGCAGGAGTGTGAAGGTATCGGAGGATAACTAACAAATAGCACAACGGTAGAACGCTTGAACTAGACCAGGGCTAAACTATACTAACATCCGCCTTTTAGCTATGATATCTCCGTAGGGAGATATAGTAAATTACATTCGGGAGCCTTGCGCATCTAGGGGAAATAGGAGTAGGTCAAGGGCTGCCGGTTGCACTTCCAGTGGCTAAATCCTGCTTATCCTGGAGTCCCTCTTCGCAAATGTTTCAATGGCTTGTCTCCTTATCGGACATCTTACACTAGCTTGGCCCCTCACTCTCTCCCAAGCCACCTATTCGGCGGCCCCGTACTCGGACCCCACTCTCTAACTTGGACTTCTCCCCTGCCTTCCCACCCCGGACTTCGTCATCCGCGCCCCGCGTGCCCGATCCACACTCTCCCCGGCAACTTTACCCTCCCTTATCCTCTCTGCCAAACCCTACTTCTGTCTCCCGGCGCCCTCGGTGTACTTCTTCCTACCAGCGGAATCGTCGCAGGGTTTGGCATTGCCCTCCAATGCACCATCGGCCGGGTAGCGCGGGCCCGCATTAATCAAAGAAGGTTTCGAATTCCACCGGGCGTCAGCGGCGGCCACGAGCTGTTTTAGCTGGGCCTGCCAGGCAATGTCCGCGTGGAGCTCTGCTACTGTCGGCGCAGCCCGGTTATGACGAAGCCACTGGGTCCATTGGGCTATAATGGGGATAAGTTATTAGCAACGAGGAGGTGGATGAGAGAAGAAAGGTACACAGTACGGGGCAATTTGTAGTCCACCAGATCCCGCTTAGGATCTTTATACGTGACTATCCGACGAACCCGCCCGTGCGCGCTAACGGGGATTTCCCAAAATGAGTTGCTCTCAAGGTCCATTCCTTTTCTCACCGTCAGACAATCGGCTATTGTAGGGGTGATCGCGTTCGATTTATTATTCTGAGGCAGCATACCGACAAAGACCCTACGCCGCTATGGTAACTTTAGCGACTTCCATGTGTAGTAGATACGGGTGAGGATGTTTCCGTGGACTTTTGAAGTCATTATTGGGGTTGGCCGTTGGTGCACACATGGGTGGATGAAAAAGAATGGATGGTTATTGTTTTAACATTTGGGGAGCAGAATTGACGTCGTTACTTCGCTGTAACTTATTTGCCAAGAGTTTGCACGTGCTTGGGACTATCCCACTGCCGCTTGGGGAAGCTGTCATATGGACTGGCGGGGGGGTGTGATTGGTCGTTTAGTTGCCCCGTTTGTGCATGTTTAAGCAAAGTGAGCCTGATAATACTGTTACGGTTTAAAATTGACTTTCTTAACTTGCTGTTTTCTAGCTTATCTGCGATAAACTTATGCTAAATAGAAAGTTAGTCACAATCTTGGCTTTGTGTGGTTTCGCGGTTCTGCAGGGGTGGCTGTTGCCTAGGCTTGGCGGACAGGGGCTTCTATGTAAGTTAGGTTTTGTCTTCTCTCAGGCTTTCCTTCCTCCCGACCACAAGAGAGGACAATGGCAATTAAGAAGTGGCAACGAGGATCGTGTGGTTTGAGGAAGGAAATTTTGACCTGTACTTAGCTAGTCGGACAACCTGCTGGGTTGGACTTTCTTTGCCACGGGAATTTTCTGTTTTGTGCTGTTTGCTGGGCTGGTTTTGCGACATTGCTCTGACTTGTGTGGTTTCGTTTTCCACTTGAGTGTTCTTTGAAAGTAACAGTTATTTGCACGTATTTCTCCACTTCTGTAGAGTAGATACTATTCCAGCGATTTTCTTGTTTTCAATACCGTATACCGGTACCGTATAAACTTGCAAAACTCGCGATACAGCCAAGCCCGCCATTCACGGTTTGGGAGAGTAGACTTGCGGCCACGATCCGTCGTGCGGGTCAATTAGAGTGCGATAATCTGGTGGCTTGCATAGCGAGTTTCTATGGTAATCTGGCAAAAGTCGGATTGGAGCTAAATCGAAACTAAGGCAACCAAACCAACAGGAGCTCGAAGAGGGCGAATTCGCCACAGCTTAAACATATAGACCACGGTGGCTAGACAGGTTCAAGAAAATCCTCAGTAGCGCCTGTACTTGGTAACGTCAAATACGGGGAAGCGGGACATCACCGGGATGCGGGACACATGACAACGGTAGTGAAAAAAGGCAACAACTCAACCAATTCTTAACCAAATTGGATAAAACAACATAATATCAATTGAGAAAGGAT
>Ga0307509_10012290_pt1 | contig 10260 bp, 8 predicted proteins | sample 10_EM_MG_FD_202245 | JGI IMG/M metagenome (GOLD analysis project Ga0307509, IMG submission 202245) | Populus trichocarpa ectomycorrhiza microbial communities from riparian zone in the Pacific Northwest, United States - 10_EM | ecosystem: Host-associated > Plants > Roots > Unclassified | place...
TCGAGATCGTCGCGCTGCTGTTCCAGAGCATCCTCACCGAAGAGCGCATCCCGACCGCGGTGCGGGTCTGGTTCGCACGGCTGCAGATGCCGGTGCTGCGCGTCGCCGTGAGCGAGCCTGATTTCTTCGCGACGATCGATCACCCGGCGCGCCGCCTGATCGACCGGATGGGTTCGTGCGTGATGGGTTTCGACGCGACCAGCCGGGCTATCGGCGACATCCTCGAGAAAGAGATCAAGCGCGTCGTGCAGGTCGTCGAGGCCTACCCCGACACCGGCCGGCGCGTGTTCCAGACCGTGCTGGTCGAGTTCGAAAAATTCCTCGAGCACTACTTCAAGAACGAGAACGAGGCCTCGCGCAAGGGTGTGTCGCTGGCACAGCAGGTCGAGCAGCGCGAGACGCTGGCGATCCAGTACACGATCGAGTTGCGCAAGATGCTCAACGAGGTGCCGGTGCAGGAGGGCGTGCGCGAGTTCCTGTTCCACGTGTGGGCCGACGTGCTCGCGATGACGGCGGTCAAGGCCGGCAACCAGAGCGACGCCACCAAGGACATGAAACGCGCTGCCGCCGACCTGATCTGGTCGGCCAGCGCGAAGGTCTCGCGAGAAGAGCGCGCTGAGGTCATCCGCCGCTTGCCGCCGCTGCTCAAGACCTTGCGCGAAGGCATGGTGAACGCTGGCGTGCCGGCCGACAAGCAGGATGAGCATATCCAGCGCCTGAACAACTCGCTCGCCGCAGCGTTCACCGCCAAGGCGGCGGCGATTCCGCACGAGCGTCTCGAAGAACTGATGGCGCGGCTCGAGACATTGGAAGAGCTGCTGCCTGACTCGGCCGACCTCGAGATCGACGAGTCGATGGTGCACGACCTGTCGGGTCATGAAAGCTCCGAACTCGAGGTCGTCGCCGAAGGCGGTTCGATGCCGACGCCGGCGATGCTGGCCTGGGCACGCGAGCTGCAGGTCGGCAGCTGGTACATGCTGGACTACCGCAACCGCAACGAGGCGGTGCAGCTTGCTTGGCAGGGCATGCGCCGGCAGTTGACGCTGTTCGTGTCGCCGCAAGGCCGCGGCGTGTTGTTCCAGCAAAACCGGCTGGCGGCGTTCCTGCAGGCAGGGCTGCTGGTGCCGGCACAAGAAGAGTCATTGACGGTGCGCGCGACGCGCAGCGCTATGGCCAAGCTGGATGGCGATCCGTCGAGGCTATTGAATTGAGGAGGGCGGCTTGTGCCGCACACCCTCATCAATGGATCAGGCGATCTTCTTCGTCGACGAACAGTTCATCGAGGATCAGCGCATCGGGTTCTTCGCCGAGGCTCCAGAACACCATCAGCACGATGATCTTCAGGTCTTCGAGGTCGAGCGGGCCGCCGGGGATTGCGCTGGCACGGTCGATCACCATTTCGCGCATCGGTGGTGGCAGCACACCGGCGGACTCGAGGAAGCTGATGAAGCCGATCGAGGCCTCGCCCAGGTGCTCTTGCTCGGCCGGCGAATAGACCCGCAGGCTGCTGACCGACTGCTCGCCGACATACGACTGCGCGGCGGTGGCCACGCCGTCCAGCCAGGTGAGCGCTTCCTGGATTTCGTCCGACTCGAACCCCACCGACGACAGCTTGCGGGTCAGCTGATCGTGGTCCGGGCAGGCATCGGGCCGCCAGTAGTTTTCGTACAGGTACACGAGCACTTCGAACATGAATCCACTATACCGCAGCGGCCTCAAGCACGCGGCAGGCGCTGGAACAATTGCCCTGGCAAGCGTGCGACTTGCCCATCCAGCTCGAGATCGAGCAGGCGCACGCTCAGCTCTGCAGCAGATGAACCCGTGCGAGCGACGAGGGCATCGAGCGTGACCGGATCGAAGCCGAGGGCCGCGAGCAACGGATCGCCAGGGTCTGGTGCGTCGTCGGCCGAAGCCGTTGTGGCGGCGCTGCCGCCGTTCGGCCAGCGCAGTTCTTCCAGGATGTCCTGCGCAGTTTCGACCAGCTTGGCTCCTTGCTTGATCAATGCGTGGCAGCCGCGCGACTGCGGTGAATGAATCGAGCCGGGAATCGCGAACACGTCGCGCCCTGCCTCGTTCGCCATCCGCGCGGTGATCAGCGAGCCCGACTGGACCGCGGCCTCGACCACCAGCGTGCCGCGTGCCAAGCCGGCAATGATGCGATTGCGCAGCGGGAAGTTGGGCGGCAGCGGCGGCATGCCAAGCGAGTACTCGCTCACGATCAGGCCCTTTTGAGCGATGCGATGGGCGAGGCTCAGGTTGCGCCTGGGATAGACGCGATCCAAGCCGGTGCCGACCGCCGCGATGGTGCTGGCCTCGCCTTCCAGCCCGCCGGCGTGTGCCGCCGCATCGACGCCCATCGCCAGTCCCGACACGACAGTCAACCCGCCCTGGCTCAGGTGACTGGCGAAGGCGCGCGCGTTGTCGCTGCCCTGCGGTGTCGGGCTGCGGCTGCCGACGATGGCGACGGCTTGCGCCTGCAACAGCTCGAACCGGCCCTGCGCATAGAGCAGCAGTGGCGGGTCGGCCGTGTCGATCAGCGCAGCAGGGTAGCGCGGGTCGCCGAGCGTGATGACATCGCGGGGCTCGGTTGCATCGGTGGCGGCGAGCCAGGCCAGCGTCGTTGCAATCAGCGCGTCCAGCGATTCGGGCAGCGTCGCCAGCACTTCTGCCGGCGTGCGACCGACCACCTCGCGGCGTGCAGCCGACGTGGCCTCGATCACGGCCTGCGGCGAGCCGAAGGCCGCCAGCAGCTTGCGCGCCGATTCACGACCGAGCTGCGGCGTTTCGGTCAGGCGCAACCATGCGCCGAGTTCGCGGCTATCGATCATGCGGCGGGAGCAAGCACCGGGCGGAGCCCGGTTGCTTCAAGGCTGCGTGAAGCGGTCGCCGGCCTGTACCGGCTCCTTCACCGACAGGATCAGCGCGTACGACATGCGGTCGAACACGCGAAACACGAACAACAGGCCATGCCGCTCATCGGGCAGCTTGATGGTCGGCTTGCTGGGGTCGGTGCTGTCGGTGACGCGTTCGCCGTTGCGCAGCAAGGCCAGCACGTGACCGCGCTCCATCCCCTGGTTCGCGCCGCGATTGAGCGCGACGATCTGGTTCTGGCCGGCGTTCAGCCCGTCGCCGTAGATCGACACGATCTGGCCGTCCATCGGGCCTTGCGGCGCGTGCGGCGAGTAGTTCGTGAACTCGCGCGACGGCACCAGCGCCAGCCGGTCGCCGATGCCGGCTTCCTGCTTGATGCTGGTGACGGTGAAAGTGGCCGGCACGATTTCGGACTTGCCGTTCGCATCGACCCGGGTTTCGCCCTGGCGCGTGTACTCGGCCGCACCCACGTAGGTGGCTTCGTAGCCGAGCACCTCGCGCGTCGTCGGGTCGAGCAGCGGCTTGGGTTCGCGGAAGATGCGGTACTCGTTGCCGCTCAGCTCGCCGCGCACGTAGGCGAGGTCGCCGCGCGACAGCAGTGCGCGCCCGGCCTGGGTGGCGACGATGCGGGGCGATTTTTCCAGCTCATTGGTCTGGAAGATCACCGCCTCGGTGAGGAAGGGCTCGATCAGATTGAACGGGATCGATGCCAGCGCATCGTCGCCCAGACCCGATGCGCGAACGCGTGGCGAGAGCTTGCCCGACCCGTCCGGCCCCACCTGCTGGCCCATGCGCAAACGCGCGCGGCCGCCGGTCTTGTCGAGGTAGAGCACCTGGCCCGGGTAGATCAGGTGCGGGTTGCGAACCTGCTCCAGGTTCATGCCCCAGAGCTCGGGCCAGCGCCACGGGCTCTTCAGGAACAGCCTGGAGATCGCCCACAGCGTGTCGTGCGACTTCACGGTGTATGAATCGGGCGCATTCGGGGCCAACTCGGACAGCGGCACGCCGTTTTGGGCGACCTTCTGCGCGGTGCCGCGCTGCTGCGTGGTGATCGGGAAATCGGCCGCCTGCGCCGCCACCGAGCACCCGAGGGCGCCGATCACGGCCAAGCCGGTGATGCCCGCGACGCTGTGGGACAAGGCATTGATGGCCCGGCGCATGTGAGAAACGGATCGATCACGACGGGTCATGTGGAAATCTTTCGGAGGACACACTTGCCTTTTTCGGCTCATGCGATGGGGTTACTGAGCCAAATGCGCCGGGCCGGACACAGTTCGGCGAAAATCCTCAATCAGTTTCACAGATTCTGCCCCTAAACCCTTGATATCGCAACGAAAGTGACCCGGCGCCCGGCCGTCTGTGACGACTGTCACGGCGGCAGGCGTTGCGTTGGCTCCACATTTTTGGCGTTGCGTCCGTTCCACACCGCGCGCGGCGCCCGTGCCCCGACGCGTTCCAATCCATGACCATGGCCAAGCTCCAAATCCTGCGTTACCCCGACCCGCGTCTGCACACCGTCGCCAAGCCTGTGGCCGAGGTCGATGCCCGCATCCGCCAGCTCATCGCCGACATGCTGGAAAGCATGTACGCCGCCGACGGGGTCGGCCTCGCGGCCACCCAGGTCGACGTACACGAGCGCGTGATCGTGATCGACACGTCCGAGGCGCGCGACGACCCGCGGGTGCTGATCAACCCTGAGCTCGTCGCGCGCAGCGAAGAGATGACGTTCGCCGACGAGGGTTGCCTGTCGGTGCCGTTGATCTACGACAAGGTGCAGCGCCATGCCAAGGTGACAGTGCGCTCGCTGGACCGCCATGGCGCGCCGCAAGAGTTCGAGGCCGAGGGCTTGCTGTCGATCTGCGTGCAGCATGAGATGGATCACCTGATGGGCAAGGTCTTCGTCGAGTACCTGAGCCAGCTCAAGCGCGACCGCATCAAGACCAAGATGCTCAAGAAGGCGCGCGAAGAAGAGCGCGGATGAACGTCGCATTCGCCGGTACGCCCGAGTTCGCTCAAATCGCACTGGCGGCGCTGCACGACGCCGGTTTTCGCATCCCGCTGGTGCTGACCCAGCCGGATCGCCCGGCCGGGCGCGGCATGAAGTTGCATGCCTCGCCGGTGAAGGTCTTCGCGCAGGCGCACGGCTCCCCGGTGGCGCAGCCGCGCAGCTTGCGGCTGGACGGCAAATTCCCTGACGACGCCGCGCTCGCGCGAGCCGCACTCGACGCCGCCCTGCCAGACGTGCTCGTCGTCGCCGCGTACGGCCTGATCCTGCCGCAGTGGGTGCTGGATCTGCCGCGCCTGGGATGCCTGAACATCCATGCGTCGCTGCTGCCGCGCTGGCGCGGCGCCGCGCCGATCCACCGCGCGATCGAAGCGGGCGATGCCCGCACCGGGATCACCGTCATGCAGATGGACGCCGGCCTGGACACCGGCGACATGCTGCTGATGGAGTCGATCGACATCGCCGCAGACGACACCACCGCGAGCCTGCACGACAGGCTGGCGGCGCTGGGCGGGCGGATGATCGTCGAGGCGCTCGAACTGGCGGCCCGCGGCGGATTGGTGCGTCGGGCGCAGCCGCTCGACGGCGTCACCTACGCCCGCAAGATCGAGAAGGCCGAGGCCGCGATCGACTGGCGCGAACCCGCCGTGGTCATCGAGCGGCGCCTGCGCGCGTTCGACCCGTTTCCCGGTGCCACCGGGGTGCTGGCCGGCGAGACGATCAAATGCTGGCGCGGCACGGTGATCACCGGTCATCACGGCGCGGCGGGCGAGGTGCTCGCGGTGAATGATGACGGCATCACGGTCGCCTGCGGCGAGGGCGCACTGCGCCTGACGGAACTGCAGCGCGCCGGCGGCAAGCGCCTTGCCGCAGCGGTGTTCCTGCAAGGCAACAAGACGATCACGCCCGGCATGGTGTTCGATCCGCACGGCCCACATTGAACTGTCGGCCGCGGCCCGCATCTGAGGGTCTCCACCGCAACTCGGAGACCCGTCGATGTTCAACCTGATGAAGACCGCGGTCCTGATGGCCGCGATCACCGCGCTGTTCATGGCGATCGGCTCGCTGCTGGGCGGGCGGCAGGGCATGATGCTGGCGCTGATCGTCGCGCTCGGCATGAACTTCTTCAGCTACTGGTTCTCGGACGCGCTGGTGCTGAAGATGTACAACGCGCAACAGGTCGACGAGACCTCCGCGCCGCAGTTCTACCGCATGATCCAGGAGCTCGCCCGCAACGCGCAGCTGCCGATGCCCAAGGTCTACCTGATCGAAGAGGACGCGCCGAATGCGTTCGCCACCGGCCGCAACCCCGAGCATGCCGCGGTGGCCGCGACCACCGGCATCCTGCGCGTGCTGACCGAACGCGAGCTGCGCGGTGTGATGGCGCACGAGCTCGCCCACGTGCGGCATCGCGACATCCTGATCAGCACCATCAGTGCGACGATGGCCGGCGCGATCTCGATGCTCGCGAACTTCGCAATGTTCTTCGGCGGCCGCGACAGCGAAGGCCGCTCGACGAACCCGATCGTCGGCATCCTCGTGATGATCCTCGCGCCGATTGCGGCGAGCCTGATCCAGATGGCGATCAGCCGAGCCCGCGAGTTCGAGGCCGACCGGGGCGGCGCCGAGATCTCGGGCGACCCGCGTGCGCTCGCGAGTGCGTTACAAAAGATTCATCAATACGCCCACGGCGGCATCCCGATGGCGGCCGCCGAACGCCACCCCGAAACGGCGCAGATGATGATCATGAATCCGCTGTCGGCCGGCGGCTTGCGCGGCATGTTTTCCACCCACCCGTCCACCGAAGAGCGCGTCGAACGCTTGCTGGCGATGGCGCCTGCCGCCGCCGGCTGACCGGCACCTCCGCTCCCTTCCAAGAGCCGCCGCGAGGCGGCTTTTTTGTGGGCGCTTCCTGCTTGCGGGGCGCGCGCCACTAGGGAACATTTCGTGACGCCATGCTTACCCTAATGGGTGCATTTGCGGTGAATGATAACGTTTACATTGTTCGATGAAAGCCATCTGGAGCACCTTGCAGTGAAGGCATATAAATTCCCGGAATCCTTTCTCTGGGGGGCCGCCACCTCGGCCTATCAGATCGAGGGTTCGCCGCTCGCCGATGGTGCGGGGCCGAGTATCTGGCACCGTTTCGTACGGACGCCTGGCTTCGTGAAAAACGGCGACACCGGCGACGTGGCCTGCGACCACTACCGGCGCATGAAGGACGACGTCTCGATGATGAAGCGCCTCGGCCTCACCGCCTATCGCTTCAGCATCGCCTGGGCGCGCGTTCTGCCCGAGGGCCGCGGCCGGGTGAACGAGGCCGGCCTCGGCTTCTACGAGCGCCTGGTCGACACGCTGCTCGAGAACGGCATCGAACCCCTGGCCACGCTCTACCACTGGGACCTTCCAGTCGCGCTCGACGACCGCGGCGGCTGGCTCAACCCCGACGTGGCCGACTGGTTCGCCGACTATGCGAGCCTGATGTACCAGCGCCTCGACGGCCGCGTGACGAAGTGGGTCACGCTGAACGAGCCCTGGGTCGTGGCCGATGGCGGCTATCTGCAGGGCCTGCTCGCGCCCGGCCACAAGAACCGCTTCGAAGCGCCGATCGCGTCGCATCAATTGCTGCGTGCGCACGGCAAGGCGGTGCAGGCTTACCGCGCGGCCGGCAAGCACGAGATCGGCCTGGTCGTGAACCTGGCGCCCAAGCACTCGGCCACAGACAAGCCCGAAGACATCGCCGCGGCTCGGCGCGCCGATGCCTACATGAACCGCCAGTACCTCGACCCGGTCTTTCTCGGCCGATACCCCGAGGAGATGACCGAGATCTTCGGCGAAGCCTGGCCGCAGTGGCCGGCCGAAGACTTCACGCTGATCGGCGAGAAGATCGACTTCGTCGGCATCAACTACTACATGCGCGACATGATCCGTCACGAAGAAAGCGCGTGGCCGGTCAAAACCGCGGTCGCACCACAATCGCAATCGACCTATACCGACACCGGCTGGGAGGTTCATCCGCAGGGCCTGACCGAGATCCTGAGCTGGGTCAAGCAGCGTTACGGCGACATCCCGCAATACGTGACCGAGAACGGCGCCGCGTTCTACGACCCGCCGAAGGCAACGGGCGGGCGCGTGTCCGACCCGCTGCGGCTGAGTTATTACCGCGAGCACTTGCGCGCGATCCACGATGCCATCGAGCAAGGCGTCGATCTGCGCGGCTATTGCGCGTGGTCGCTGATGGACAACCTCGAGTGGTCGCTCGGCTACGCCAAGCGCTTCGGCATCGTGCACGTCAACTTCGACACCCAGGAGCGCACGCTGAAAGACAGCGCGCACTTCTATGCCAGCGTGATCGCCTCGAACGGCGCCGCGCTGGACGCCGACCATTGAGCTGACGCCGCACGCATGGCCACCACGATCAAGGATGTTGCGCGTGTGGCCGGTGTGTCGGTCGCGACCGTGTCGCGGGCGCTGAACGGCCGCGCCAACGTGACCGCACAGACGCGCGAGCGCGTGATGGGCGTGGTCGCGCAACTGCGCTTCGTGCCGTCGAGCGCCGCGCAGACCATGATCACGCGGCGCACCCACACGGTCGGTGCGCTGCTGCCCGACCTGCACGGCGAATACTTCTCGGAGCTGATCCGCGGCATCGACCTTGCCGCGAGGGCGCGTGGCCTGCACCTGCTGGTATCGAGTTCGCACGGCGACGCCGCCGAAGCAGCCGCCGCGCTGCGGGCGATGAATGGCCGCGTCGATGGCCTGCTCGTGATGTCGCCGCACGTCAACGCCGACTTTCTCTGGGGCAACGTGCCCGACGACCTGCCCGCGGTGCTGATGAACACCCGCGTCGCCGGTGGCAAGCACTCGTCGTTCGCGGTCGACAACCACGGCGGTGCGTATGCGATGGTGCGGCACCTGGTCGAGCGCGGCCACCGCGACATCGCGTTCGTGGCCGGGCCCGACAGCAATTTCGAGGCGAACGAGCGGCTGCGCGGCTATCGTGACGCGATCGCCGATTTGCTGCCTGGCGTCAGCGAGCACGTGCTGCAGGGCGACTTCACGCAGGAGTCGGGTTTTCGCGTCGGCAGCCAGGTCGTGGCGCTCACCGACCGGCCCACGGCCGTGTTCGCGAGCAACGACATGATGGCCATCGGCTGCCTGTCCGCGCTGAACGAGGCCGGCCTGCAGGTGCCGCAGGACATCGCACTCGCCGGCTTCGACGACATCCCGATCAGCCGCTACATGAACCCCACGCTGACGACCGTGCGCGCGCGCATCACCGAACTCGGCGGGCTGGCGCTCGAGCGGCTCGCCTCCGTGATCGAAGAGCCGGGCCGCATCAGCGCGCAACACCAGACCTTGCGCGCCGATCTGATCGTGCGTCAGTCGACCACGGCGTTGTCATCACCGATCACTCCATTGCTCCAACCTCCGCCCGCGGCGTGACGCCTGTCCGGTGTCGTCACGCACGCGTTTGTTCTTCCACCTCCAGAGCTTTTTAACCACAAAGGCCGACCATGAGACAAGACAATCGATTCCAGATCCGCGCCCTCGCGGCCGCCGCGCTGCTCGCGCTCGCGCTGCCCGTGTCGGCGCAAATGAGCACGGCCACCGTGCGCGGCGCGGTCACGTCCGAGGCGAAGGCCCAGCCCGGTGCAACTATCACCGCGACCAACACCGCGAGCGGCCAAGTGACGCGCACCACCAGCCGTGCCGACGGCAGCTATGTGCTCGTGGGCCTGGTGCCAGGCAGCTACAAGATCGCGATCACCGCGCCCGACTTCGCACCGCAGACACGGGACCTGACCGTGCTGGTCGGCCAGACCGTCGACCTCGACCTGCCGCTGGCGCGCGCCGGCGCGGCGCAGCTGAACACCGTGACGGTCGTCGGCTCCGCGAGCCGCGATCGCAAGACCTCGGAGGTCGGCACCAACGTCACCCAGAAGCAGATCGAGGCCTTGCCGCAGAACAGCCGCAACTTCCTCGCGTTCGCCGATCTGGCGCCGGGCGTGCGGGTCGACACCGACCAGGCAAGCGGCTACGTGCAGCTGCGCGGCGGTGCGCAGAACCGCGACAACATCAATGTGTTCATCGACGGCCTGAGCCAGAAGAACTACATTCTGCGCGGCGGTCTTGCGGGCAGCGACTCAACGCGCGGCAACAACTTCCCGCAGTCGGCGATCGCCGAGTACAAGGTGCTGAGTTCGAACTACAAGGCCGAGTTCGACCAGGTCAGCAGCACCGCGATCACGGCGGTCACCAAGTCGGGCACCAACGAGTTCCACGGCGACCTCTACTTCGACCGCACCGGCAGCAACTGGACGGCCTACAGCCCGTTCGAGCAGCGCGCCAAGGACCAGGGCATCGACCGCGTCTCGGGCTCG
>Ga0307509_10012291_pt1 | contig 10260 bp, 7 predicted proteins | sample 10_EM_MG_FD_202245 | JGI IMG/M metagenome (GOLD analysis project Ga0307509, IMG submission 202245) | Populus trichocarpa ectomycorrhiza microbial communities from riparian zone in the Pacific Northwest, United States - 10_EM | ecosystem: Host-associated > Plants > Roots > Unclassified | place...
CCATCGACCTTTCACTGTCGGTTTGCTTGCAGGCAGTGCTCAAGTTGTGCATCGGATTGATCCTCATCCTCCCCGCTCTGTAAGTTCTTGGCACCCATTCATCCGCCAGCTCCCTCACTGACCGGTTTACAGTCTCATCAAGTTGTTGGCCACTTTGCAGCTCCTGTGCTTCAGCTTGGTCATCAAGGTCTGCTTGTTGGTTTCGGTGTAATTTTGGTTCTTGGGGGATTTGTTCTGTTTGTCCAAAATGTCTACGAGTTTACGAATTTGATCCGATTGAATTGCTCTGCGTGCTCCTACGTACGTCTCCGCGACGGCTCTTTCAATGGATATGGGAGTTTCCTCGCCCGGCTCCTAAAATTCAAGCCGCCCCCCAATTTTGGCATGATCTTCACAGAACCGGCCCTCTCCAACGCCTAGCACTCTCAGTCGAGGTGGTCCCATGCCGGCTGACGTGCTCCAAGCGTCGTACCAAGCGATCCTTGCAGCGTATCATCGGGCGTGGGTGCCGGATGATCCATATCATCTCCCCCGCGTACCATGCGTAACGAGCTGTTACCGGTATTATCGATTTCCTGTGAGGCCAACGCAACCGTGACGATTTATGAACAAGGAGGAGTGTAAGATCCCCCCTCGAGCGCGGAAAAGAGCTGTTTAATCATTAGTTCGCACTTGGTATAGTTGAGGCGGAGAGTTCCAATCAGATACCGACTCGACAAGAGATCGGGTGGGGGGAAGAAGGCGATGAAACGAACGTGTAGGAGGAGGATGTGGACAGAGGGTGTCCATAGATCCATCCACCATGGAGATGAGAGCGCGCAGGAGACCGGACGGCTGAGTATAGCTGGCGACTAGTGACTGTCTGGCAGTATATGCACGCGGGAAACGTCGCAACGTTGACTATCGATGAGTTGCATTGAGTTCGTTGACCCATGGAACGCACCTGGGTGATCAGATCTCACCCATGTGAAGCGCCAGAGTAATGATCCACAGTCGATCCGAGAACAGCCTGTACATGTGCGATAACGTAGCGGGTGTCAGCGGTTTGCACTTGGGTTAAACCCGAGCGCCCGCGTGAAGGAGCCCCTCGGGAAGGCGGGCCGAGTCCAGCGAGGCCACAACGCATTTACCCACGTTTACTCATCCGAGGTTCCGGTAATAGGGAGGGCGTGAGAGCACCCGACTTTGAGTGGGCGGGGTAGTCACGATAGCATTAAAAGGTACAAAGTAAAAAAAAGAGGAATGAGAAGTCTAAGTGCACAGCCCTGATTGTTTCAGAGACCCAGTTCCGCATCTGATATCCAGTCCACACCCGCCGCACATCGATATCCGCCTACTTGCTTGATCCAACGGAAGCCTGCCCAACAGGTCCCAATATCCCGTAATTTGGCCTGCACCTTTGCTTCCCTCTCCTTCTCGAGCCTCTCCGCCTCCTCACGTGCCTTCAATTCGGCCGCCTTCCTGTCACGTTCTGCCCTGGCCGCAGCCTCTCTCAATCTCTCCTCCTCCAACTTCTTCATAATCTCCTCTTTCCTCTTCCTATCCGCTAGGCGCAATTCCTCCAACGCCTTCGCGATCTCCATCTGAATTCTCTCCTGAGCCTCCTGAGCCTCGCGTAACTCCTTCCGAGCTTGCTCAATGGCCTCCTCACGTCGCCTGTGGTCTTCAATCTCTGCGGCCTTGTCAGCTTGGAGCTGCGCCCACACCTCATCTGTAACGCTAGGATCTCGTATGGCAGAATCATCGTCCCCTTGGGCCTCGTGGATGTGTTCCGGCGGAGGCTGTTCCGGTGGAGCAGCGTTGGTGGTTTGTTTGGTTGCGGATGTAGTCGTGATGGAAGGAGGTGTTGTCGTTGGGGGTTGTTGAATTGGAGGGGGAGGGAATGAGTGCGAGTGCGACAGGGGGTTCTGGGGTAGGTTTCCACGGTCCCGAAGGTCCTTGAGCGTGGCTCTCATACAAGCGAGGGCATCCGGGGCAGATAAGGTAATCGATGGCCCTGATCCTTGTTGGGGCGAGGAAAGTGAATTCTCAATCGCAATCCTGATCATCTTCTTGGAGATGGTGATGACATCGCGCGCATTACCCCATGAGGGGAGATCCGAAAGTTGATCGAACAGAATGGCGAATTCCGTATAAAGCTGAGAGGAGTCCTCGAGTCCATCGATCGTGATGCTTTCCTTCGCTAGGACCTTCTCGAGGACCTTGATACACATCGCGGAGGACATGTTCTCGAAAATGACTTCGTCAGGGAAGCGACTAGAGAGACCTGGGTTGACGGACAGGAGTTGGTTGATCTCTTGGTCGTAGCCAGCGAGAATGACAACCAGCTTCGCTTTGAACCGATCTTGAGTGAGAATCCCAACCAATTCGTCCATAGCCTCTTTTGCGAAATGGCCTTCGCTCAATCGATACGCCTCATCCACGAAGAGGACTTTCCCAAGCGCTTTCTCGAAAACTGCCTTCGTCTTGGGACCGGTCTGGCCGACATACTGGCCAACGAGATCCGAGGCGGAGCATTCAACAACTTCGGCGGATGAAAGGAAACCCATGTCATAGTAGACTTGACCCATCTTCCTCGCCGTGGTTGTTTTTCCGGTGCCTGTATCAAGTTTCAGAGCCCCATCCTGCGCAATTGCGAGCTCGAAAACCCACCTGGCGGTCCCTTGAACACGAAATTAGTAGGAATGAGGTCTCGCGGGTCCCGTCCTTGTTGTTTTGACGCGTGGGCGATACGTTGGTACCCCTCAAGCTGATTGACGATCTTATCGCATCCAACAACGTCCTTGAACAACTCCTTTAGATTTGATGCGGCATTCGCGCTGCGCTCGAAATCAAGATCGAAGTCTTGCGGTTCAAACGAGATGTCGGCGGGTCGGGCGTTATATGGAAGGACCGACATCCTCTTCTGGTAGTTGTTCTTCGCGACGCTGAGGAGGTTCTCCAATTCACCAGCGTTTCCGAAGTTGGGCCGATTCCGGGAACGCGAGAGAACCTCGATGGCGACGTCCTTGGCAGCGTCCGTGGCAGAGAGATCCTGAACTTTGAGCTTGTAGTCCATAATCTCCCTTAACTCGGGGTCGTTGAAATCCTCGAATCGGAACGCATTCTCGATCGCGAATCGCCGGGCCAACCCTGGGTTCACGTTCTTTTACAAAGTCAGCATGGTTCTCAGGATCTCTCAAGCTCACTCACTTGGAACATTTCCACCATCTGCTCCTCGTAGCCAAGAAGCAAGACGCATCTGTCTTCTCCCGGTACGCTCTGAATCTCGGCAACGATCGTATCGATAACCGCGGTCTTGTACGGGTCGTGGGCACCACCACCACCTTTTCCTCCACCACCATACAACCCGTATGCCTAAGAGAGCGGTCAGCGGGTTGGGACGGGTGCGTATTCAATGGTTACCTCATCAATGACCAGGACCTTGCCCACAGTCGCGTCCAGGATGGCTTTGGTGTTCTTCTCAGACTCGCCAAGTGCACTTCCCACGAAATCTGCTGGGTTCTTCACAACGACTGGGGTCACGATGTCAGAAACCAAACTCCAGCGTTGGGTAGAGGGGGGTTCGTTACCTTCTCCGTTGCTGACGAGACCGAGATCTGCCAATATCTGGCCATAAAGCTTTGCGACGGTCGTCTTCCCGGTACCAGGGTTCCCCAAGAAAACACGATTCAACGAAACTTGTGCGGGTTTCTTCTCTGCAAGTTCTCTCTGATAATTGGTTGTGATGAAGTCCATCAGGTTCTTGACCGACTGCTTCACGGATCCTAAACCGGTGAGCTCCTGAAGTTTCTTCCACGCAGGGCACTCGGGAAGTGCCGTCGACGGGTCGGGTCCGATGAGGTCCTCTTTCGTGAGAAGGAAATCGTCCGGCTTGAGTCCTTTCCTCCTTTCCTTCGAGAGTCTGGCAGCTTGGCGTTCTGTGATCTTGGCGAAGAGGAGTTGTAAGTCGCGAGCGTTCCCGAATCCTTCCCTACCCCGACCGCGTCCGAGCCTCCTGGTTGCGATCCGACAGTACAGGCCCCGGGTACCATCCTCAACCTTCATACGCTTGTTCCACTTCTTCTCGATCTGTTGTCCGAGCATGAGAAGGAGCTCATCGTCCTCGTAATCGGTGAAGTTGAGTTTATAGGGAACGCGGCTGGGGAGTCCAGGGTTGTGCTCGAAGAACTTTTCCATCTGCTTGTTGTACCCGGCGAGGATAAACACCAGCTTTCCAATATTATTCTCCATCTCCGCCAACAAGTAGTCCAAGACTTGGCCACCACTGTAGTTTTGTTGGGAGGTGAGTTGATATGCCTCGTCGATGAATATGCAGCCACCGCCAGCCTTGAGTGTATCCTCGACCATCTTCTTAGCACCTGGCACACCTTCGTTTGCGAGTTTGGCCCCGGTGGTTTCCACGAACTGATCGCCGGGAAGGACGTCCACGGAAGCTAGAAATTTGGCATAATGCCTCGCCACGGTAGTCTTTCCTGTGAGACAGGGTCAGTGAACCATCTTGTGTGAATGACCAAGCGAATAGTACCTGTTCCTGGGTTCCCGAGAAGCACAACATTGAACCGTTCTTTTGCAAGAGATGTGCCCTGGCGTACATTCACGTCGACCTTGTCCATGATCTTGAGAACCTGCTGCTTAACCGGCTCCAAGCCAATCATCTCCATGATCGCGTCGATGTGGGCATTCATGACGCCATCGGTATCCTTCCGACGCTGCCAATCGGCCTGGGCCGCGGATGTCCTCTTCTTCTTCCCGGTGTTATTCTTCGCGGAGTTCTTGCCTGGCGATGGTTGGTTGGGGGACGCACCCGTAAGTGTGTTCACCGCGGATTTGACGGTATCAATGACGGTCGCGGCAATGGAACTGGACGCAGCAGCTTGTTCAGCAGCCCTCTTCTTCTCTTCCTCCTTCCTCCTCTTCTCCGCCTCAGCTTTCTGTCGCAACCTCTCTTCCGCGTCTTTCACGTCCTGCTCCTGCTGTTTCAACGCCGCCTCCCTCTCCTTCGCAAGCTGCAGATCCTTCTGAGCCTGGATCTGAGCATCCAGCCGCTCCCTAACCTTGGCCATCTTCTCGTCGTGCACCTGCTGTTCTGCGTCCCTCTTCTTCTGCAACTCAAAGTCCTTCTGTGACTTCTCTGCGGCGCGTTTGGCATCCCGGTCGCATATGTGGCAAGTGAGCGGCTGTTTCTCATGACACTTCCAAGTTTGGGCGTGACCGTTGGTGCAGTTTGATGTCATGACTTGTTCGCAGAGCATCTTCGAGTGATCGCTAATCTGGTGGCACTTTGATTGGCAAGAGTGGATCCCGCACTTCAACTTCGTTCCACTGGGTCAAATCAAGTCAGGGTTAGGTGCTCAGCTGCCATGAAGTGCGTGCGAAGGAAAACTTACCAGGGTTCTTGGCATCCACCGTCCGGACAATCCACATCAAACTGCTTAGGATCTCTTACTACGGCAGTTCGGTCTGGATGCCGGAAACACTTAACGGGTAATCCCTCGTGGATATGCCCGTTCGTCCTAAGCATCTTGAACAGCCTAGTCCACAACTCCCCGCCTTTCCGTGATCCCGTAAAGGTAGCTGCGTTCCCGATCATAATCAAAGCGTTTCGGGCTCGAGAGAGTAGGACATTGAGACGCTCTGGGGAGTACATGAATCCGATTTCGTGGTCCGAGTTGCTACGAGTGAGGGTTGCGATTACGATGTCGCTCTCTTCTCCTTGGTAATTATCTGAAAGTGAGACAGAAAAGGCTTCAGTACCGTCCTTCAATCCACAAAAGCAATGGAGGGTAACGCACCAATGGTCGCCAACCTCAGCGGATTCTTCGCGATCTTCGCTGCCGCGGCCGGCATCAACCCAGCCTTGACGAGGTCAAATGAGTCCAAGTCATTGAGAACTGGATCGTTCTCGGACTTCAACGCGTCCTGGAGGTTATAAAGTTGTCCCAGGTACGGCGTCAGGACGACCAACTTCTCCGACCCATATCCGTTCTGCGCCAGGTACCGTACGATCCTCAGAACCATCTCCGCCTCGTGGGTGTTCCGCTTAGACGTCTTCGAACCAAGGTCTCTTCGATCTGCGAGCTGAGTATCTTCGTCCTCCGGGTGGTCGTGGTTGATGAATATGATGTTATCGCGAAGACCGCGAATGTCTGGGCGAGATTTGGTGGAAGGAGCGTCGACGAGGTCCGGGTACGTTAACTGGCGAACGAGGGCTGAAATTTCAGGTCGCATACGGTGTTGTGCCTGGAGGGTTTCGTGAGGGAATCCCTTCATAACCAGCCGCTCGAAAAGTGAAACGTTGAGATTATAGCCGCTACCCCTCTCGAACGTGAGAGCGTAGTTGTTAATTTTGGGACGAAGTTGCCTGCGGTAACCGTCAGTACGCTCATACCGATGGAACAGGAAAAAGGAAACACTGACTTGTGGTCGCCGATCAAAATTAATTGGTCCGTATTCGGGCCCAGCGCGGTCAAGACATGACTTTCCAAAATCTCTCCAGCCTCTTCCACAAGAATGACAGTCGGGGAAGCAGCCCGGATCCGCTCGCCATGCATGGCAGCCCCGGTCGTCGTGCAAGCAATGATCCTCTTCTCGTTCAAAATCGCCTCGGTCTTCCTCCCGAACATGCGGTCAATCGATGCCAAACAGCTGTTATACGCCTCTCCGTTATCGTACACATGACCAACCTGCTCCTTGAAGAGAGCGTCCTGCCACGTCTTCAACTTTTCCCGGCGCTCGCTGAAGGACATCGACCAGATCTTGGGTGCATTCACGACATTTCTGTGGGAACTGAGAAATCCAGGATTGCGGCCTTTGAGCCACTGTTCGAGGAGGTAGAAATCATGAATAGGCCTCCCATTCCTCCCAATCAGCCTCTGGCCGTCGTGAGTTTTTGGGATAGTGAATGCCACAAAGTATTCGGGATCCTCAAACTCGAGGTACTCGAGCAGCTGAGGGTTTTGGATGTAAGCCGATTTGTACGCATCGAAGGTTTTCTGAAGTTGCGTGCAATTCTGTTCCTGGAGCTTCTTGATCTCGTCGACGGCCATGTACTCCATCTGGGTCATCCTATAATTCGTACTCTGTTTCCGGAGCTGGAGGGGTTCAGTGGCTGCGGTAGCTTTCCCACCCAAGCGAACGATACTCGACGAAGGAATGCCAGTCTTCATGAGATCCTCGAGGAACTGATCGAGCGCGTGATTTGTATAGCAACAGACGAGTATCTTGCTGTTTGTCTGATCATGAAGGACCTTGGTCAGGAGTGCTCCGATGAAGGATTTACCGGTTCCTGTTCATCCCAGGACTCAGTATTGTGGAAGATTGAAATCCGAATTGATGAACTCACCGGGCGGGCCCTGGATCAGAGAAACCTTTTGGGTAAGCCCAGTCTTGAGGGAAGCTGCTTGTTTCCCGTCGAGCTTCACGGAAGAGGGTGTGCCAAGGTACGGCTGGAGTTCGCACCCGGGATCCAACTCGAGGGCAGCGACAATGCCGGGTTCGTCGAAAGAGGGAGGTCGAGCGGGACTATCTTTGTTCCAGAAAAGCAGCTCCTCTGCGAGCGGTACGTCCTTGACATCTTGTATCGCCTTGAGGACAGGCTCATAAGCAAAGAGCGCGGTGTCGATCTGGACCATTTTCACATTACTCGCGGTCTTGAGTCGGGTGAGAACGTTGACCGTGCTAGTTTCTCCCTCCAACTGGACGACGAAAACGGGAGGTTGTTTGGAGAGGAGGTCTTCATCTCTACAGATAGAAGCGAACCCGATGACTTTGTCGTTGATGAGGATGCAAGTCATCGACCCGTTTTTGGCGAACCGTCGGTGGTCCTGCAATGCGGCCTTCCGGTCCTTGGGCTTGACACCTTCGAAAACCCACAAGTCACGGGTGCATTCCAGTTGGATCCCCCACTTCACTCTACGGTCCGGAGGGCCACAATACACATCCAACAGCTTCAAACCGTCAACCACCAGCCCCATCCGATGACCCTTCTTCTTGCCCTGGACGATGTCCAATTCTTCCCTCATATCGGACACCATATCCTCGCGGAGGAGACGAAATTGGTTGTCCAGGTAGGTCCCAAGTCGTGTGTCGATGGTCGCAGGATTATCTAGCTCGTCACTGGTTCGGTAGAATGGTTGTTCCTTCGAGGTGATCTCGTCGGCGGTGGGAAGAATGGCGATTTCTCTGAAGTTCTCGAAGTCGTTGTCGTGTCGCCCTCCAGGCCCATAGTCTCCGGTAACAAGTACGCCGACGGTATGGGCGGAGACGATGTGTCTTATCTTGTGCGCGATGGTTCGGATGTCGTCGTTCGGAGAAGCAGCCAACGAATCGATGATGGCCGTGTCCTGCGCAACTGGGCGATACGGGTCAGCGTCGTCCCCTGGCAAGGAAATGAGCTGAAGCAACAACCACGCAAAACAAAGCGTAGCTGGCTCCTGCAACTTCCCCTCCTTGAACGCGTGGACGAACGCGTCCCAGAAAATCGGGGGACTGGCGATGTTGGTGACAATCTGTTGCAAGTATCGACCGCCACTGATATCCTTCAACTCTGGGGGTCGGAAGTAGGCCAGGACTTTGGCGCCAGATCCGTTGATGAAGGCGGGGGCGGTATCCATCCGCATTACGGTTTGGATCGCCTGGAGGCCGCCCTTGGAGTTATTGAGTTTGTGGACGCAACTGGCAGCATCCCGTTGCATGCAAAGGCCCTCAATAAAGAGAGATGATGTGTGTGGTGCGAGGGCTTTTCGACCGTAGATGACGTCATCGAAGTTCCTCTGGAGTCGAGTCGTGCGCGCGTCCATCTTGATACCGCTACCAGACGCCGCAATATGTACGTCGTCGACGTCGATGTGACGGTAGGCGACGGACAAGGTGGTTTGAAAAGTGTGGCTGGCACGAGCGCCGAATCTTCATAATGATAAAAAGTGTGGCTGGCCGGGGTTTCCCCTACAAAGGCGTGTCATTTTAATGGGCGGCTTTCAAGAGGACGTTGTTTACCTTTTGATCCTTCCGGGTGCCTGGTACTGCCCCATCACGGCGTCGAACAGTCAATACGTTGACTGCAAGACAGCCTAGTTCCTTCGTTCGATTCGTGGCACAGTCAAACGTTTGACAGTGGCTGGGACGTGTCGCAGATTTTCCCGGGTTGGTGGTGGGAACGAGTTGAGAGAAGTGCCGAACGCCGATCGGATCAAAAGGTCAACAATACGGAGAGCCTCTGCTGACGGGCTGACGTCTAACGGTCAGCCGATTCATGACTTCAACAACCCGCCCTCGATTCCCCTGTACGCCTCCGGGGATGGCCATGACTAGGGTTCGTCCGACAGATCTCCAAGGAGTACCGTGAGAAGGGGATCAATCGATTTTTCGAATTCATACCACGTCCTGGCGGGAACCTACACCGCAGGGTCCTGGGCGGGGGGATTCAACCCAACCCCACTACCCCCGACCACCAACCACGCCATCGATAGGGTGAAGCACCGCTCAATGCTATGGCTCTGAGAACGGGACACGAACGGAGGCTAGGCACGTTGAACCAGGGGGGGTAAGTAACTTGAGGTATTTTACGAACAGCAACTGAACCTAGAACACTAGGCGGGGAATTCTCCATCGTGTTCGCTAAATACTTCGGGCAGATGTTGTTCAAGCGTGAGACGAGGTCACGGGTAGGACAAATGAAATGAAGTCGTATGTATGCCAGCGCAAAAACAGTCTAATGGTAGATCTCGTCCATTCACCAAGATTCTGACCAACCGCTCCCCGTCCAAACAAGGGTCAACTTCGAACGCATCCACGATCCTCTCTGCCAGTTGTTTTGAGAAATCCACGACCTCTCCACCCCTGTGCGTTTCGGGGCCACGGGAACTTACGATCAACCACACTCCTCGCCGTGGCCGATCAACTATTGGAGTTCGTGATCCCAGGAGCCTATGCACCAACCGTTGGAATGGACTCGCGCGGGGAGTCGGTATGACTGACTCGTTGACAAGAAAGAAAACGTGAGTAGGTGGGCCACGCAAATGTGGATGACCAGACGTTTGACTTTCCTCCCCCTCCCTATGCCCATAGTTCCTTTCCCTCAAAACCTTCGTCGATCCCTCGGCCCTGATATCGGTGTGGCGGTTTCGTTCGAAGGGACCGGCAAGGGTGGGGATTTCGACTGGGACCTTCTGTGTTTCGTTGCTTCGGTGAGCACTCCGCTCCCCAGTTTCCACGTATCTGAAGTACTGACGCTTCGGCACCGCCACAGTGGTCTTCTGT
>Ga0307509_10012292_pt1 | contig 10259 bp, 14 predicted proteins | sample 10_EM_MG_FD_202245 | JGI IMG/M metagenome (GOLD analysis project Ga0307509, IMG submission 202245) | Populus trichocarpa ectomycorrhiza microbial communities from riparian zone in the Pacific Northwest, United States - 10_EM | ecosystem: Host-associated > Plants > Roots > Unclassified | place...
CCGAAAGGCTGGCTATGGGTAGCGCCCACTTAGCCAACCATCGGCTACATCTCACCGGGGGAGCTTGCATGTCAATTTATCACATTGGATAGACGCGTAGATTAAATGATGGACTGCATAGCTTGTACAGACGAAACTACCACTGGGCCAGTGAGTCCACCACCTAGGTATTGACTCTGGTTGTTGTCATAACAGTTAGCCACTTGTATGACTTCGATAGGAAGAGTTTTTCCACCTGCGGTTGTATTGGAGATGCATTGCAGAAACTCATATCCTATTGACGGAGTTAAGAGTACCCGAGTTGGTTGGACACTTCCAGCAGGATAATTCCTGATGGAGGGTAGATCACGGACAAACCCTGAGCAGGACAGGGTGCTCGCACAAGCTCGGAGTAGTGGTGAATGTCAAAGGCTTAAATCTGATATCTACTTAAGTTTAAGCGTTTGGCATTCTACTTCGATGAACCAACTTTTCCTCGAGAGAACCTATTGAGTGAAGCTTACAGATTAATGATATTAAGTTTAACCGTTTTGATTCTTCGTGAATTTTACTCTTATCTTTATCTTCTACTTTGAGTTTTGGTGCAGTCGCAACCTAAGAGTTCACCTGTCTATAGGGTGCCCCCGTTACATTATCTTTGCATACATGTTAGCTATCTGAATGTGAATTGACAGACTATTTCATTTAGTATTGGTTGAGTTATTCATCTATTTATTCATGGGACACTGAATCTAAAAAGTGACCCATGACTAGGCAGTGTCCCATAACTAGGTCAAATACGTTACCTACGTAGCACTAGGAAGATTACCCTACTACCTGTAGGCTAAGATAGAGTCCTAGGAGCCGGAGAGACCTTATATGGGGAACCCCCATTTTGGCAGTTACCCATACTCCCCTTATATATCCTGCGAACGACATTCAGTTGGATGGATGGCTACGACGTATAGTGTGTTACGGTAGCTGCTCCAAGGACCTCTTTGTACAATCCAACGAGCAAGAATGCAGCCGTCTGCCTATCACGCGCCATCCCAACAGTGGGGCCAGAGGGGGGTGTTAGCAAAAGCCACCCAAGTTCAATAGCATGTTTGGGCCACCTTTACTCAGGTGTGGGGCCTCCTCACACAGATGCGTGTGCGCCTATGAATATCTAAGAGCCTATAGAATGTGAGGCAATCGACCTCTAAGTTCTAGGATGACTTTGCCGGTCAAGGTAGGGTAACTTGGACTCCTTAGTAGGGTAACAGGGGTCCATGGGCATAATGACAAAATTCCCAAGGTAGGGTAACTTTGCCCTCTTATGCCATAAACTACACTGGAAGTCCACCAGTTAGCCAGAAAGGTTGTCTCGGAGGTCCGTGAAACATTCCCCTAATTCTCTTAACCTTATGTAAATGTTCTCCCGAAAGGTTACCCTGCCTAATAGAGTGCCTAAAGCTACTCAACCATTCCCTAGACTTTGCCCTAGGTTCACCCGCCATTTGTATAAAAAACCATACCACCGCTGGTTACTACTCAGTATACCATTTGGGCTAACATCAGCAAAAAAAGCGATTGAGGTCCGGCGGACGCAACCTGCGTCCGGACGGATTGCGTCGGCCCTATGTGTCCCGTGCGCCCTGACCGTCTGCCGGACGTTTTTTCTCATCCCATGCGCCTGGTGCCTCCCAACGCCCTTAGCCCCCATCCCATGCACCCAGCGCGCTTGTTGCGGCCGCCCTCGGTCCTGACACCCCCCTCATCCTTCCTCTCATCTACTGCTCTCGTCTGACGGCATCCGGCGTACACATCCACCATTCCTAGCACCCGGACCACCCGCCCCCTACCTTCTCCCTCTGGCGACCAAAATCCGCCCCGTGGTATCTGAAATCGTCCGGCCCCTTTCGACGCGGATGCCCTCGAGCCACTTTTATCTTTTCCTACCGGCGCACCACTCATAGAGGTATCACGATCGTTATTCTATTTCTTTTCACTACCGTAGTATTATCTACTAGTACAAATTGCATATAGAACAGTTTAATATATTTCATTAAATGTCTGAAGATTCACTCTATAGAGCAATTCACTACACTACTACTCGCGCGGCCGAATTGAAGCCAGACCCTTAAGGTGGTATCACCAAAATGAAGGCTCAGAAGGTTGGGAAGGTGTCAGGCGGAGGAAGGTAGAACGTCCGGAGGAAGGGTAGAACGTCAGGCGGCCGAAATGGGTATGGAGGAGAAACAGAAGGGAGAACGTCCGCCGTATAAGGGAGGATACACAAAGGGGGTCCAGCGGATGTATAAGGATGCGGAGGGTCTGGCTTTACTTCGGCCGCAGACCAATCCTCAAACGTCCGCCGATTAACCAAGTTATACTCATGCGGCCGAACACGCAATCCTGTAGAATAACTTAATATATCTCATTAAACGTCCGCAGATATATCCTGTGATTCACTATCCGTTGCCTCTCCCCGCTGGTAATTACATGCGCCTGCCCGATCACTGCCCCTATACTGACTATTCGCATATCTCGACCATTGGGCCCCTTGCTGACTCGTATGTGTCCGCTTCCGCGGTGAAATCTACCAGCGCCGACGGGATCGAGTATGCGTACCAATGCCAGGTGATGAACATCTCCGGCCCCGCTCAGGACGTTTCAATTCTTAAAGAGTGCTAACAATCGTGCTACTACCCGCCCTCGCAGATCCCCATAACTTTCCTCTCCGTCAGCCTGGACCCATATCCAATCGTTTCTAGGTTCGCCGTTGCGGAAGGCCTTTGTTCCGGGGCAGCGGGTGCGGTGGATCTGGCAAACATCAGCTTCCTGAAAGTCTGAAACCGGAATTTTAAGGTGTGTAAATTGCTCTACGGGAAGTGATCCCAATTCCGTGCGGTCAGAAGGCAGCCGCTGGTCGTCCGCTATTGTCTGTCTGATAAAACGTAGCAGCTCCTCAATCATGTCGGAATAAACAATGTTGAGGGCTCTGCATAGCTTGGTCAGAGTGCCGATGTTCTCCATCATGCGGCCTTTGAGAACTCGCCGAGGCGCACTGCGGCTTGAGGCCGGGGCCTCCATCCCGCCATTTCCTATTATGAACGCATTCTCGGCTTGCGAAAGTGCTTCTATCGTCTGCAACCTCATTCCCTGGGCGTGCTTGCAGCCATAGTACGACAAGTCCTGTTGGGCAGCGTTATTCTTGTTTGACCTGCGGTAACTCTCTTGAATCTGTTCCTTATGGGCCAGCTCACCCATCTCAGTAGAATACATCAAAATAGACCCAAAACGTCGCACGTGGGAGACAAAGTGAATAAGGTAGTGCATCTTGATGAAGTTGCAGTGGTTTTCTCGCTGGATCAAATCTGCCCGCCTGTCAACCCTCTGAAGCCTGTTTTGATCCGCCTACTGACGGCGTTGGGCAGCAGAGATATGGTGGGCTTCTTGAGCAATCTGATTCGCCATTGATCTCCTTAACTCCCGGTCCTGACGATTTACCTCCGCGCGTGTAGACTTTGAAGTGCGGAACTCAACAAAAATGTCGTTCGTCTGGTGAAATGTCTGAAGGTACCTTTCCATATAGGCAAGTGGTTCCGGTGTATGACTGCGATATTGAGTCATTAGGGAGAAGAAATCAACCAGCGCACCAACACACTTCAAGGCGATGTTGAAATCCTGATGCTGAGAACTGTCCGGATTTCGCAATGCGGACGCCAATACTGCTGAAATGCATCGACCGAGGTTGCGCATTTCCTTTCCCTGCAATTGTGTGACTTCACGATAGGCCGTTTTTGGTACACTGAATTCGGGATAAGGCGGAGTTTCTTTCCAGGCATCGTCGAACGCCTGCTGCCGTTTATGCTTTTCCAGGAACCCTTCAACCCATTCCATCATATGTTTGAATAGGCGGAGATAAATGTTGTGTAACAGTTCTGGCTTATGTAGGTCCGCCGGGTGTACTCGGTAGAGTTCAGTGAATACATTGCGGCCTATTTTCACGCCCACCTGCTGAAAGTATTCTGCGATGCCAGCCTCTCCAGACTCTTGCTCCCTTGCTTTTTCCCAATATAAGTATAGTCCCGGGCCTCATATATCTTCCGCGGATTCACACCAAGCTCCTTGGATGGAACCTCACACTTTGGGCACGACATGCTACCTATTCCATGCAAAGCTGCATGTTCCGCATGATCGGCAATACAGGCCGACAAAATGGGAAAACACAGGCGTGTTTTGCCATCTGCACAATCCATATCCGTGCCTTCTTGGAAAACCTCCTGTAATGGTGCAAGGACAAGATCGAAGACAGCCCGTAGAGCATCAGGGTTGTTGGTCTTCCTCCGGGCTTCGTCCGCGCGGCCTGAATCACCTGTTAACTTTGGAGGCACAGGCACGAATGCCAGAAGCAGGATCGGCATCTTGGCAGGGCTGTTCCTAGTCCGCGAAAGGATATTGCCGATCGTCAGGTATACCGGCCAGGCTTTGTTATCTCCCCAGAAATTGGTAAGCCGAGTCTGGTCTGACAATCCGATAATGGGTACGACGGTTGACCCGGGTGGAGAGTTTGCTAATATAGAACAAAATAAGAGATTAGCATGTGAAAGGCCGACCACTTAAAGCCAGTCAGAACCAATTTCATACCTGTATATCCCACCACCAGTCCGCCGTATGCATCTCAGAGTACAATCGCACTCCACTAGAATCGTATTCCCGTATAGGTGTGTAGACCATATCTGATCTATCTACGACCAGGTGGACCAGGTAGCGGACGCAGTGGAGGGCGTTCCTATAATAAAAAGTAGTTGTATGTCGACCATCGCCAATCACGGGTTCCGTCCACGTCAGATATTCACCAAACGGCTCCAGTACACCGAGGTGATGCTGCAAAGTATATGCATACCGGAATGACCGGGCATCCATGCCATCCAAACCTTCTGCAAAGTAGGCGTCAATTTGGGACTTGGATACCTTGCTCCGGACTAACCAGCTCGCCAAATTAAAGTCGGCTTCTGAGGAGAAAGGGTTCTATAGGTCATCTTGCATGGACTCATTAAGTTCCGTAGAGCCAGCAACATCGCCGAGTGCTCTGCCAGCGCCTGGAATACTTTCTTGACTGGATGGACGCCCGCGGTGTGGCAGCTGGGAAAAGTCCTCCTCGTCTGAATCATATTGCATATCACCAGGGTCATTACATGCAGCCTAGCAATCTGCAATCTCCAGCATCGGATCGGATTCGTAGGCCGAGTCGCCCTGATCACTGTTTTCATCCGGCGCGAACGCCCTGAGCCCTCGTAAGGTAGTGTCCCCAATTGCACTGAGGGATAAAAGAATATCATGATGCATTGTTTCAAGGTGCTTTTCGTATGCAGCGGCCTGTTGATAGCGTCGCCTGCAATAAGGACACTTTGTTGAGAGTGAGGGCATCGTGTGTGGTGTTTCTCTTTCAAGTTGTCTGGAGGAGCACTAATGAGCTGAGACGGGCTGTGGCTGGTCTGGTCTTTCAACATCAGTGGCAGATACTCAAGAGTTGAAATTAGGAGGCACCTTGAAGTTTGTTCGCTAGGATGGTGACGGATCAGCGGACGGGTGCGGACGTTCAAGCCGCCAGTATTCTAGGTTGACGCGCTCGTCTGATAACCTAATCGTGGGTAGATGTTTATGACGGATCAGGGGACGGGTGCGGACGTTCAACCTGCCAGTATTGTAGGTTGACGTGATAGTCTCTAATAACCTAATCGTAGGTAGATGTTTATGACGGATCAGTAAACCGGTGCGGACGTTCAAGCTGCCAGTATTCGAGGTTGACGCGATCACCTCTACTGATATTAGGTTGGTGTTTAGAAAGGTCTTGGCTCACCGGTTGCGGCTTCTCTCCGGCTCTGTTCCGGCTTGAAAGCTTATCTGAAGCTTATTGGGCAGATCACGTGAACTTTAAAGATTCAAGATATCATTGATATTCAAGTTTGTACAGGGTACAATCCTGCGAACCCCACTAAAATCGTCTATATACGGACTACTATATAAGCTCCCCCTCACCCCATCCTCTCTCCACAATCACATCCTTCATCAATCCATCCGCCCATCCTATTAGCACTCACAAAGTCCCGCACAACCCCTCACTCGTCGGCAGTATCACTAGTATATCCTCAGCTCAATTCAGTATCTACATTTCTATAGCTAATAACTTTTCTTACAGCGGTTTATCGTCCGCAGAACCCTCTTTGTTCCGCAGAACTCCCTTTGAAGTCCCCACAACTCTCTTTATCGTCCACCAGGCCGGCTATATTTCCATTTTCGTACCTTCATCTCCAAAACGAAGCCCATCTGCCAGCGGACATTTTTCACCCGCCGGACACCCATCTTAAAAAGAAAAGGAAAACTCCTTCAGATCCATCAACACCCTCCCACCTCGACACTCACAATGGCCATATCTAAAGCTGGATTCGTTTATCCAAGAACGGCGGGCCAGGAGAACGATGGCGATATTACCTGGTGTAAGTTCGTCATTGGCTTCCCCAACCGCAGCACTCGTTCCCCAGAGTATAATACCTAAGGGAAGGCTATGAAGAGTAAGATAGAGCAAGAAAGGATCCCGGGCTTTGTTGGCAGTACGGCCGACCACTGGCAGGCCATTCAAGTACATGCTCTTACCATCCCACCGGTCCCACATAGGGCGCCACTCTGGCAGACTAACACGAGGCGAGGTCAACGGTTTACCGAGTACTTCCATTATTTGATAAGGGACATAGCGAAAAAACATAAGAACAATTTGGAGAACTCATTGAGGGCAGCTGTTACCGGTTCTGCCGGTTCTGCCGCTCCTGTTGCTGCTATAAATGATTGTAAGTCATCTCAAAATATCTGGACCCAATGAATACAGAGTATGCTAATATGGCGCTTGCAGCTTTGGCCGGGCCGCGCTATGTCCGCCTTTGGATAGATGAGGCATCCGTGATCCGCCAAGCCAACCCACTCCCTGCCGGGCTTGACAAGATCGTGTGGCAAGACGGCGGACATGTTTACTGGTTTGAGATAACCGAACCCACCCTTCAGAACGTGCGTGACAGCCTTCACAGTGTCCTAGAGCGTGGACACGGATATCGTGCGCTCGTTGGTGCGACGAAACAAGGCACAGGTTTACTCCATGAGGATCCAGAGCAGCCCCTGGCACTTGCTGAAATGATCCAAATCTCAACTGATGTTCACGTCTGCACGTGGTGGGCAATGAATACGCAGAGCGAACCAAGGGATATGCTCTTCTATGGCCATTGTACACAAGGAGAGGATGGGACTCCTGCTCCGGTTGGTTTCGATTTTGCTCGTGGTCATAATAGAGACCCCTCTTCTGACGGATCACACGATAGCGATGGCAGTGACGACAACGACAATGACGACAACGACGACAATATGTCAGTTGGCAACTAGCGTGAGTCGTCCGCTGCAGCCGCAAGGCGAGCTCCAAACAGGAGCACGGCCCAGGGGAGTGGAGCGGTGCACCCCAGCCATTCTGCGGATGTCGACGAAGGGCCATCAGACTCTGATGCTGTTTCCGATGCCGGCTGCTTACCACCTCCTAGTAAGCAAGCTTTTACCCATCTTGGTAACTTGGACACTCGTGCCTTGAAGCCTAGCCGAATAGGAAGACAGACTGATCGAAAGAAAGCGTCGGTGTTACCTAGCTAGACGGCTATTAGTAGCAGCAGCAAACGTAACCTGGCAGCTATGGCAGAGCTCGATGAACTCAACAGCTCGGCTGACCCTGCAGAACCCCCAAGAAAGGTTGCCCGCCTGATGCTCGCAACTGACTCTAGTGTCGAGGCAGAACCGGAAAGATCCCTTGCGGAGTTTAATTCGAGCCAGCAACCTACCAACCGGCTTATTCAGCCAATCAGCCCTCCTCCGTTGGCTTCCAGCCCTAGTCACGATCTAGCCCCCACCGCTGTTGAGCAGGTGCAGGTGAGAGCATCAGCTGAGCATCTTTTAATGCTAGCATCAGGTGTTGGGCAGCCCGCCGAACCGTCGGTGACCCAAGTTGTTACGCCTGGCAGAACCCACTCCACCTCTGATCCGCGCTCTGGAGATCCACTAGCAACTATGAGGGTACCGGACGCCGGACGAGAATCAGGGCGCGCCTCTTCGGCCAGCGAGATTAGTACTGGATACTTTACCGCGAGTACAGTGCGGTTACCACTACCAAGCTTTTCCTCGATGTTGGCAGCATCAACAGATGTTTGGAGTCCTCTCCGGTCTGTTTCTGCCCTGGCTTGGCTAATGTCAGCAAAGCTAGTCCGCCCGAGCCGAGGCTAATCTGGTTGAGCTCTCCAGGTGTCGGGGGTCCGTTTCCAGTGGTTTACAGGTACTAGAAGGTCTGGAGTCTTCCTGCGTGCTTTCAGTTCTTGCTTGTTGCTTTTTTGGCAGATTGGTCCTGTTCGTTCCAGCCTATGTCTGTTTTGGATTAGCCGGCTGCGGCTGGGTTCACCCGGACCCAATGCCACGGACACTAATTGTCGGGAGCGGACGCTAATGCTTTTTCTTTCCTTTTTTGTTTTAGATGCTTGCTCTTGGAGCCCGGCATTCTCGTTCCAGCTGTTTTTCGGGAAGTGTTTTCTTTTGTGGCTTTAGAAGTCTGGCCTTAGAGTTTTGCGGATTATTCTTGTTCTCCTCCACCTGTTTTTCATTTGGCGTGTGTTTTACTTGTACTTTCTGACTCTAGGTGTTGGCTCTTGTTGTTTCGCAGATTATTTTTGTTTTTTTCTTGCTCTTTTTCGCTCAGCGTCCTGTTTGTTGAGCCTCAGTAGCTTCTTATACTTTCTGGGTTTAGCGTTTTGGGATCCGAGCTTTAGCCTTATCCGCCTTTGTTGCCGTCTACTTAGCGGACCTACTCGAACTAGATTAGTCTGCGCATTCTAATAAACCTTTCCATCTACTTCATGAACCTTAAACACCAAAAGCTCGTATCGTGATTCAGGAAAATAACACGGGCGAATTTAAGCTAGATGCCCCGGGTGCAAATTCCCATAGAAGGTGTCCAGCTTCAATTCGGCCGCACGACGTCTGTGCCACTGCCATCAAGTATCAAAGCCAGAGACAACCTGTGAACATTCCTAGTTCTTAAAGAGGGCATGCGGACCATTTCTCTCTGCCATGTTCAAACCCCGTGTTGTTCTCTTAACTACCTACCAATACACTTTTCCTAAAAGCATCTATTTCCAGAAACTATTCACTACAGCTCTCAACTATCACTCTTCACCTACACATTATGTCACAACAACAGCGGGCTATTGCTGAGAGAACGCGTTCGTTGAGACAGGGCAGGCAAGCGCAAAGGGAGGTCCGCGGGGGACGTGTCCGGAAATCCAGATCCGGAGACGGGTCAACTATAGCGGCACCACGTCCGGCGTCTCTTACCGCGGGGTCTACAGTAAGTAGGACAAGAGGTGACATGGAGGTGCCAACCCCATCACGACCCCAAATAGCAGAACCTGCTCTTGCGGATGACGGGTAGCAGTTGGCAGACGACGGGCAGCAGTTGGCGGAAGATGGGCAGCAGTGGGCGGACGACCAGGAGCAGCCAGCGGATGACAGTATGGACTGAGATGATGGAGAATATGAGGATAACGATGGTCAGAGCGAGGTGAGCGAAGTGAAGGAGGATAATGAGAATGGCGAGAATGATGAGGATGTAATAGAGCTGGGAGCGGATGATGAGGATTTGTCAGCAGATTGGGGGGCACAGAGACCAGTCGAGAATGAGTTTCTGAGCTCGCAACCATCCATAATAACAATCACGCCCGGGCAGAGTCAGACTTCTGGCGGGAGGGCTAGTTACCAGGAACGGAGAACTCTTGCCCCAATATGAGTGAGCTAAAATCGTACGCCTGCCTTCCTCTCCCGGTTGCCCGCAGCCTTGAATCCGCTTGCAACACCAGTCTTAACTCAAACTCAGTCGGATCCAAAATTGGGAGAATTTGATAACGGAAGTGGACAGCGGTCGAGTAGTAGGCGGAATGTGGCCGTAGGGCTAGAGCGTAGCATCCTGGTCAAAGCCCGTGACCTGATGTGGGATTGGACAATCTTCGTGAATCCGTTTCCGGACCCAATCACCCTGATGGAAGAAGTCCGCAGATGCTGGAGGGATTCCCGGAGTGAATTGGGCTTTCCCGACTTTGGCGATGCTACCCTACCCTCCATTGAGCAGGTACGTTACCCTTAATTGATAACCTGCGTGTCATCCCAGACTAAACAGAGCGGCCGGTGGCCACTGGGTTTTAGATCCGGTCAAAGCACAG
>Ga0307509_10012293_pt1 | contig 10259 bp, 14 predicted proteins | sample 10_EM_MG_FD_202245 | JGI IMG/M metagenome (GOLD analysis project Ga0307509, IMG submission 202245) | Populus trichocarpa ectomycorrhiza microbial communities from riparian zone in the Pacific Northwest, United States - 10_EM | ecosystem: Host-associated > Plants > Roots > Unclassified | place...
ACTATTACTCCTAAGCGACTAGAGTTGATGGTGACCTCAGGTTAGTCATGGCCTCACTCTGTGAATCTTGCTCATTGCTGTTCGGGATTTCAGTGGAGGATTTTAGACCCCTGGCGAACGCTTATCTACTTCGCGGGTTAAAAAAAGGCATACCGTCTCTTTTCGTTGATTTGAAACCGTTGTACCAAGATACCCAAAAACGTGCTATTATCGAGGAGCTGGTAGATGGCTACCGGCGGTCTTTAGAAGAAGGATACCTCCCGGATGAGTCCCCGAACGATACTGGGACAGAGCCAGACAGTGATGTGCCAACGACCTACCTCTGGACGTTGTACTTCCTTGCCCAGCACTTTTCTCATATTGGTCAGCACCCACATGCACTGTCTCTCCTATCTCTAGCCATCACCCATACACCCACTCTTCCCGAGCTTCACACCTTGAGAGGTCGCATCTTGAAACGTCTTGGAGATTACCATGGGGCCTCAATCGCAGTCAATGAAGCCCGGCTCTTGGATGGCCAGGATCGCTTTTTGAATACTAAATCGGCTAAATACAAACTCAGAGCTGGTCTTATCGAAGAAGCTAATGACACATTTGGCTTATTTACGAAGGTATCTCAAGCGCCTTCCCTATGTCCACCACTCATTCCGTGTGTTCCAATATCAGAAGGACGCTGTGAGCCCTGGTGCTGACCTAGAAGAGATGCAATCTCTGCTGTATCTTATTGAAGAAGGAAACGCACATCTGCGTCAAGGCAAACTACATCATGCCCTTAAAAAGTACCACGCCGTGCGAAAGGTCAGCTGTCTATGATATGACAGGAAATTAACCTCCCCTCTTAAGTCACCGCATGCGCAGGTATTTGAGGAATTCGAAGATGACCAATTCGATTTCCACGGGTATTCCTTACGAAAGTTTACCATAAACATATACCTGAAGTATGCACGTCAGTGATGGCCTAAATTGTCGCTGATTTAGTTACACAGCCTTCTTTCTTGGGAGGATCGGTTATGGTCTCATCCTGCATACATCCATTGTGCCATATCAGCGTCACAGGTAGGTTCCTCGACATTATCGGGCACCGTTGGCGACAGAACTAAACGTCATTGCTCCACCATGCAGATTTATGTCCAACTATTTGACAACCCGTCTCGTGCGAGGGAAGCGCTGTCAATGGGTAAGGGGTCCGTTTTTCCTAGTTCCGACAAGACGACGTTACGTTCCCGCAGGCTTATCGGCGGAAGAGGAGAAGAAGGCGAAAAAAAAGGCGAAAAAGGCACAGCAGAAACAGGAGGAGCAAAAGAAAGGTACGGATGAACCACTGTGTGATAACGGTTACACCCATTCCTCGTAGCAGCAGCGGCTACGTCAACAAATGAAGACAAAGGTCTCGATCTAGCACCCCAGAAAGACGACGACCCTGATGGCACCAAGTTGCTGACAAGCCCCGAACCACTCGAGCGCGCATGGAAACTACTGTCCCCTTTGGTACGACTATCAATAAGCAATATTGATCTGTGGGTTACGGTATACGATGTCGCTGTTCGGCGAGGTGGGTTAAATGGACCTACATACTTTCTTCATTCTGAGTTATCATAATCCAGGCAAATACCTACAAGCCATTCGAGCGCTCAATCGTGCAACAGTTCTCGATGCTGATCACCCCGAGTTGCATGTTCGTCTTGTCCACTTCCGAAAACAACGTCTGTGGTCTCGTCATACAATTGAACCTTACTGACGTCTATCTCCAGAGGAGTCCCTCCCATCCTCGCCTCCATCTCCAGTCCGGACTGTAGTTTCTGATGTCTTGGAAACTCTGATTAGCAGTGAGGCGACATTAGAAGCGTACAACACACAGTATCTGCAACGGCATTCAGTCGATGCCAGTGCTGTGTTAGGAGCAGCGCGAGCCTTACAGATCCTAGGTTACCCCAGAGATGAGATCGAAGGTGTGGTGCTAAGTGCTCTGAATCCCGAGACAAATCTACCTCTCAAGGTGAGGGATTGTCTACGATTAAAGCTGGGATATCAGCTCAATGCCTTCGTCCATAGACAGCGCTAGATGTGTGGTCGTTCCTGAAGGATATCGGTTCGCCACGAGCCGACGAATTTCGATTGGCCTGCGATAAAAAATTTGATCTGTCAACTGTTTTCAAGACACCAGACCAACTTGCAGTCATACACTCAAAGCAGCAAGGTACCCTGTTGAAGACCCAGGGCGTTGATGATTAGATTCTGGCATTTCGTCATGGGAGTGGCAGCTGTGTTTTGTATACGGTGGTTCACCACTTTCGAGAACAATCTGTGCTACCCAACCTCCCACTGGAACAATTCCTTTTCTCACCCACTACTGCTACTAGCAGCTCTAAGAGCCTGTATCAACTTGGGTGAGTAGGCAAGCGATTCACTGAGATATAAACAAAACACGCTCTGTCGCGGCCACTCCGTAGCGATCGGGCAGCTGCCACATTCCTAGACCAAGCCTGACAGCTAACCGTTAAACCACCATTCCCATCAGCACTGGAATCTGTGACGTCGGCCGTGATTCATGTTTCGGAAGAGACGTTCCTATAAAAATGATGGTCACGAATCTACCCCCGGAGTCGTCTCGGATGGAATAATGGATCTCCCGTGAATGCTGTGGGCGTTTAGATTGCGGTTGATGCCCATGAATGAATAATAGCCGTGCGTGCCGGGAGCGCGCTGCTCCGGGATCGACTCACCCGACCCGAAGGCTGACTACAATGCTGCAGTTGGGAACAAAGAGACATGGGGAAATCTTGCGAATAGAACAAGATCTGTACTAGTTCCATGCCATGCATTAAATCTTCATGCACTGTATCCATTGAAGGCATCTCCCCTCGAGATGAGAGCGCTGGCAGGATCCCTGAATGGTACCATACATAACTTCGAGGCGCGGGGTTTGAACTCAAAGTGTGAAACTATACAGTACACAAAGCCAGCGGAAGATGCCGTAGTTTGAGTACACCACCCGACAGACATTGATCATATCCCTGTTGTATCTCCTGGCTGCTTTTCGCGACAAAAATGGTTAACATTCCTAAGTGCGTTCATCCAGGAGGTACCGCTTTCTTACTGGATAGTTGAAACTGACCGAATTGGCATCGTAGAACACGCCGGACGTGTGAGTTTGTTTGAAATTCACGACAGGGAACAGCTTAACCATGGTGCCTCCGACAGTCTGCGCTCACAAAGACTGCAGAAAGCACACGTATGTCGTGAAAGCTGCTTTTTATGGTCTGCCCAAACTGGTTATGTGCTTTTATTGGCAGCCCCCACAAAGTAACACAGTACAAGAAGGGTAAAGACTCTCTTGCCGCACAAGGGAAGCGTCGATACGATCGCAAGCAGTCGGGCTATGGAGGGCAGACCAAACCCGTCTTTCATAAGAAGGTGTGTCATGTCGTATCTAAATGTTGTTGGTGAACGCGTTACGCATCTTCGAATGAGTAGGCCAAGACAACCAAGAAGGTTGTCCTTCGTTTGGAATGCACTGTGTGTAAATACAAGATGCAATTAGCCCTCAAACGCTGCAAACAGTGCGTCTACGATTTCATTCCCTCTTCTGGTGCGGTATCTGAGTGTATACTATAGCTTTGAGCTCGGGGGAGAAAAGAAAACGAAGGGAGCAGCTCTCACTTTCGTAAGTGCCATAATCGCTCCTTGCGATAAACGTGCTGAACGCAATTGGAATTAATACAGTAACTGGTTGCCCTACCTCGTTGTCTTTGGCATTGTCATCTCTGCTTTGACTGTATACGATCCGTAATGAGACGCAATACACCTTATGCACAGGCGAGAGCCAGCACCATGTGCCATACCGTATTACTCTGGGATAACTTTACCTTTGGATGAGGCCCCCATCATCGTCACTTCACATGGATTAGTTTGGATTGGTCAAGTGACACAGATAGCTAGTGAACGGCAGGATCAATTTGTCTTGCTTGCCACGACCGAAATCCAAGATCGCAACCGTACAATCTCGCATCCGGCTATTCGGCTTCGGTTACGGATACCGGAATGCATGCTGAGATATGAGAGTACATCGACAGGGATTAGTACGATTCCGGGGCGGAAGTCCAGTCTGGAACATAGCAAGGTTTGACGTGGAGAAGGCGTTCTCATGTGGGATGGAGGCAGTGCATATCGCCGAACAGTACGCACTTACATACTGTATGCCAGACGGTACCGGAAATCGTGCACCGGTAATCGTGCAAAGGGCCGAGGTGAGCTCAATCGAACGATGGTAATTGTTCGGAGTGTGATAAGTGTAAAGAGTATTACTGATGGTACAATCAATGATATCGCATCGTGTACGCGCTCTGAAAGGTTTGGACAGAAGGTGACCAAACTGGATACCGTGACGTGGATGGGGAGCGTAAAAATATCACTCAGGAACAGAGAGGATACCCCAGAGGGAGAAAGGGTCGAGCTAGTGAAAGTTGAATGGCAGATCGGTACGAGCGAGGCCAGATGGAGAAGCGAGGTGGACGGATCAGGTTAGGGAAGTGGATGAATGCGGTGGGCCGATGAGCGAGATGTAACCAAGTGGCGTAATCGGCGACACTCACGGGAAGGCAGGCATCGGACTCTCCGGGGTCTTTGTCAACTTTCAATTCACAATACAATAAATATGTCCCCTTCCCTGTCGTTCCACTCTCTCTTGCCTCGGGTTTCTCGTCCTCTTTTCCCCTTCTCTCTCCATTCTTATTTCGTTCCATCGTACGACCCGCCATACCTTTTTTCTCTCCTACTTTTTATTCATAGAGAATTATTATCTCTTAGCAACGGTCAGTCCCTTACCCCTACCACGTCCCCCCCCCCGCGTATTGTGACCGTATCAAATCTCGCTTTCTCACACATTCCTAGCTCTCAATAGCTGCTAATCCCTGAGTCTCCCTTTGGCGTGTACACTCACCGTTTGCCCGCAATGAGGGCCTTAATCCGCCCAATTTCGATCCATGCCGCGTCTTCGCCCATAGAAACTATCGTGTTCTTTTTCGTTCTCGCCACGCTCTCGTACTTCCATGTGCTCTCCGCCGTCAAGCATTCCTCCTTTTTCGCTCCGTCTACCCCCTCACCCTTGCGCCCGTCACATGCGCTTTTGCGTGGCAACGAGTGGGTCGCCGTTCCGGAGACGGAGTACAATGCCCTCGTCCGTCAGCCCAATCGCGTCTCTGTCGTCGACCTTCAGCAACTATCCATGTCCTTCGATGATAGGACAGCAAAGAAGGTGCGTGAAAACCTTTCTCCTAACTTCTACACGCGTTGACCCTTTCATACAGATTGCTGAGAGTCCAAGACTGTCGTCGCAGGTTGCTAGCTCTTTGGAAAATATAACCCACTTCCTCACCCACCGTTTCCCTACATCTTCTGGCAAATCCTTTACAAATATTTGCCACTCGGTCCGGTATGAACAAGATGAAGAAATGTGTTTCACGTCTACCTTTTCAGAGATCCCGAAATCCGAAACACTGACACTCGCATTTGCTGCGGGCGGTCGTGAGGATTTCATCAGTGCTCTCACAAGTAAAGGCACTTTCCTTTCGGAGGCTTTTGGGTCCGTCAAATACATTGTCGAGAACCCTGAACAAGAAGCAATTGCAGAGATGAAGAGTGGCAAATGGGTTGTGTACGCCGCACGCACTCTAATGGTTCGATTCTGGGACCTCGCCAAGGTCAGTATAATTCGCCCTGGTTTCCCGTAGATATGGCCTTACCATATTCCTTACCTTAGAAAGCCGATAATCTGGACATTTTACTCGTCCTTGCCGGATACGTATTGATGCACACGACATTCATCCGCCTGTTTCTTGCGTCTCGCAGCTTGGGCTCCAACTTCTGGTTAACCACAGCCATCCTCTCATCGTCAACTCTTTCCTTCATGGTCGCCTTACCCATTGCCAGTTACCTTCGCATCCCCCTCGACCCTGTGAGCCTAATCGAAGCTCTTCCTTTCTTGGTCTGTACGGTCGGATTCGAGAAGCCCCTTCGCCTCGCTCGCGCGGTATTCGGTCATCCCCATCTCATACAGCCCGCCATCCAGGAAGGCCGTCTACGTGGTCAGATGAAACCAGCCCCAGACCTCATCGTCGAGGCTCTGAATAAAGTCGGCAATATCATTGTTCGGGACTACGCTCTGGAGATTGCCGTACTTCTCATCGGTGCATATAGCAAAGTCGGCGGGCTGAAGGAATTCTGTGCTCTCGCAGCCTTGCTCTTAACAGTAGATTGTGCGGCAACTGCGACCTTCTACGTCGCTATTCTAAGCGTTATGATCGAGGTACGTTCCAAGTCCTTCGACATCACGTGCAACGGGGTTTTGGGGGGTTGGCTGTTGCCTTGTCCTGTCTTGTGATTGTGATTAGTACTCACAATACGGTCTTATTGTTAACAGGTTCGCCGCATCAAGATGTTCCGTGCCTTGTCATCGCGGAGGTCATCCATGTCGAATGCCAAGCCCCCCGTGATTGTGAATGGCCAACTTCAGATGCCGAAACTTAGCCTGCGGCAGCGAACCTCGGCTGCATTGTTGGGCGTGAAAGGCTCATTGCTTAGGTCTCAGTCCAAGGAGAAAGTCGGGAAGGAGGAGAATCCCGTTGCTCGCTTAAAGTTATTACTGGTACGGTTCACCGCGCCTTCCCTTCATCAGCGTGCCGAATTAACGCTGCCATTCAGATTGTCTCATTCCTCTCGCTCCATCTATTGAATCTGTGCGCCACATTCACCCCTGGAGCGGCTGTAACTCGCCTTCAACAAGTACAACATCCCGGTTATACTATGGATGTCCTACCTGATTTCCGCACCGTCGATATCACAACCCCCTCGATCCAGCGATCCCTCTCTAGTCTCGCAGCCCTTCACAACGGACCTGAGTTGTCTGTGCGTATATCAGCGCCGGTTCATGTGCGCATGGTGCCTATCATCTCGCCACACCTTCATAAAGATTCGAGGACGAAGGGACGCGATACTGATGATATGATTGATAATTTCATGTCTTCGTGGACTCGGCTCGTCGGTGATCCTATCTTATCCAAATGGATCGTGCTACTCCTTGGTGTCAGTGTTGCGCTCAATGGCTACCTTCTCAAGGGTATTTCCACCGGAACCGGCTCCACTCGCAGCGTCCAACAGCCCCAGAGCGTCCGGTTCAATGCTAATACCGTCGACCGAACCCAAGAGAAGCAAACGATGGCCTCATACTCTCATCCCGCTCCTATTCCAGCCCTCCCAGAGTCTCGCACAGAAAGTGTGGCAGTCTATTCTGCTGCGCCTGCAGTCGTCCGACCTATCCCTGTGCCAGCCGTTCCCCGTCCGCCTTCCGTAAATGGAATCTCGTCGCTCTTGAATTCTGTTGATGAGAAGCTCAAAGCGCAGAAGTCTACATTCACAACAGGTGACGAGTCAGATTCACAAGACGAGGAGCCTAGTACAAAGGAGACATCAACACCCACACGTTCGTTGGAAGAGTGTATCAACATATTCGAGAATGGTCCTCGCCCGGTCTCGGTGTCACTATCGTTACTCAATGACGAGGAGGTCATCCTCTTGGCTCAGAATGGTAAAATTCAAGCATATGCCTTGGAGAAAGTTCTAGGCGACTTGGAACGGGCAGTTTTGATTCGAAGGGCGTTAATATGTACGTACACCACTGGTTAGTATCGGCATCGTAACTAAACAGAGGTTGCAGCACGGTCGTCTAGAACGAAGACCCTGGAGAATTCGGACGTACCCATGTCACACTATGATTATTCCCGGGTTATGGGAGCATGCTGTGAAAATGTCGTCGGTTACATCCCTCTTCCCCTCGGTATAGCAGGTCCTCTAAAGATTGATGGCGAAATGTTCCCAATCCCCATGGCTACAGCAGAAGGCACGCTCGTGGCTTCGACGTCCCGTGGTTGCAAAGCCCTTAATGCTGGAGGCGGCGTCGCTACTGTTGTCACCTATGATGGCATGACCCGTGGACCTGCTATCGATTTCCCATCCATTGCTCTGGCGGCAGCTGCCAAAGCGTGGATTGACTCGGAAGAAGGCACTGCGATACTCAAGGAAGCGTTCGAGAGCACGTCGCGTTTTGCGAAGCTACAGAAGCTTAAGACTGCCATGGCCGGTCGGACGCTATTCGTGCGATTCGCAACGACCACTGGTGATGCAATGGGCATGAACATGATTTCGAAAGGTACTGAGAAAGCGCTAGAAGTCATGAGCAAGTACTTCCCGGAGATGATCGTCCTAGCTCTCTCCGGTAATTATTGTACGGACAAGAAGCCTGCCGCCATAAACTGGATCGAGGGTCGTGGCAAGAGTGTTGTCGCGGAGGCGGTTATACCTGGTCATATCGTCAAGGCAGTATTGAAGACCACGCCAGAGGCGCTTTGCAACCTCAACACGAAGAAAAACCTGGTTGGTAGTGCGATGGCAGGCTCCATAGGTGGCTTCAACGCTCATGCCGCAAACATCTTGACTGCGATATATCTTGCCACCGGACAAGACCCGGCACAGAATGTGGAATCGTCTAACTGCATGACTTTGATGGAGTTGTGAGCCGCCTTTCTGTCATATCCGCCAGGGAATGTGCGCTGACTTGAATACTAGAACGAATGAGGGTCAAGACGTTCTTGTCACCATCACAATGCCTTGCATAGAAGTTGGCACCGTTGGCGGTGGTACCGTCCTTGCCCCTCAGCAATCCGTATTGGAAATGTTAGGTATCAAGGGCGCACACCCGACAGAGCCAGGTCAGAATGCACAACAGCTCGCTCGCATTATTGCTGCCGGCGTCATGGCGGGCGAGCTCTCCCTCCTTAGCGCCCTCGCCGCTGGCCACCTCGTCCGCGCGCATCTTGTCCACAACCGCTCCCAAGTTCCTACGCCGGCCCCATCGCGGCCGATGACACCAGGGCCCGAAACACCACCAAATGTGCTCTGGGTACCAGGGACCCCCAATCCCAAGTCCGTAACGAAAGCGACGGTGGGGCCATTGACCGCGTCATCGTCCACAATGTCGCTGGCTGGTTACAGTATAGATCCGAAACCTTGAGACGAGGCACAGGAGTCCACTATTGTTTATTCGTCTCTCCGGTCGACTATTGCATCATTTCTCTACATTACTCATCCCATATCTAGTCCCATGCAATTAATTCGCTTGAGGTTATAGTTTATTCCTCACACATCTCGTGCATTGCTTTCTTTTATAACAGACAGCGAACGTTGACCTCAGCACGTACATTTGACTGAGAAGTGCCGCTATTGTCATCATGTACTAAAAGTTTAGAGGGTCTAGTGACCTTATACCTATTAAAATCCCGCTGCCCGCCTAGCTCAATCGGATAGAGCGTCAGACTCTTACGGCGTGCACAGTCACTTCACTGCAATCTGAAGGCTGCGAGTTCGACCCTCGCGGTGGGCTACTACTCCTTGACTTTTTGCTATTTCTGCCCAATTAATTTTCTCTAATCTAATCTATTTTGGGGAGCGGCAAGAGACAGAATAGATCGCCAGCGGCTTCAATTCCATGCAACACAGCAACACAGAAGCCCTCAACACTGAATCTTTTCCCGAAGGTCAACTTGACCCCCGGTTGTATATCATTTATCGAGCAGAGTAGCATCCGTACCGAAATCCTCGATCACTTTTTTCACTGCCCTCGATACTGAAGCGAACCCAAATCCAAGGCTGATACCACCACCCATCGACCTCGCTTCGAACAGCCCATTCGCTTTCTTGTGCTCTGCCACGAGCTTGCACAGTGCAGTGAGCGTCCATTGCGGTTCATAACCTAGACCACCTTTCTCCGGAGACATCCGAGCACGCGAATCGTCCCAAACGAGGTGTACCATGGTAAGGAAGAATATTGAGGGCTGGAGATTGACGAGATCCCCGTTGGGTGCTGGGATAAAGTGTCCGAAGCGACGGAGGAAAGAACTCGACGACGACGCGGACAAAGCCCGTAAGAGGTGTAACCACTCGAGCACATGGGCGAGCGTGAGCATGGCCGTGACGGACAGCCGAGGGAATACGGTTCGGCCGTCGGTGAGGGTGGTGAGCACGGTGTAGACGTCTCCATAAGTGACTGGTGGGCCGTCATCTACGATGCCGAACGTCTGCCCGCCGATATCGGGATTGGGGGAGCCACGCGCCTTCTCGATCAGACGCTGTTCGAAGCAAAAATGAGCGAGCGCCGCGTTCTCGACATAAATGAAATTCTGGAGGATGTCGTGGGCCCACGAGGGATT
>Ga0307509_10012294_pt1 | contig 10259 bp, 12 predicted proteins | sample 10_EM_MG_FD_202245 | JGI IMG/M metagenome (GOLD analysis project Ga0307509, IMG submission 202245) | Populus trichocarpa ectomycorrhiza microbial communities from riparian zone in the Pacific Northwest, United States - 10_EM | ecosystem: Host-associated > Plants > Roots > Unclassified | place...
TGGCCAATTTGTTTAGTTTTGTGATTATTCTACATATTTAATTTAGTTATTTCATTCTTACATTTGAGAAGCCAAAATTTTAACTATAAATATTTGGCTATTGTTTATATATGATTATCATGACTTAAACACAAGATTTGGTTATCTGAACCAATATTGTTTTGGCAAGTATTATTTTGATAGGGAGGATTTCACCATCATTTTTATGATGCATGGAGAGAAACCTAAGAAATTCAATTGATTGAACTTTAAAAGATGACAACATAAAATATTGTTTTGTCTAACCACCTTGAACTTGGCAAAGTTCTTATTAGAAGAAACATCAATGTTGTCAAATAATAAATTTAATCCTACTTTATGAAAGTTATGGACACATGGAATCACATGGATGTTGTATGCAAGAACTACTTCTTACATGGATTAGACAATACATTGTATGATGTGTATAGTTCAATCAAGAGTGAAAATACATTATGGAAAGCTTTAGATAAAAAGTACAAGGCTAAAGATGTTTGTATGAAAAAATTCATAGTCAGCCAATTTATGGATTTCAAAAAGGTCCACTCAAATACCATGATAAGTTGATTTTAAGAGTTTTAGCTTATCATGCATATTCTTGCTTATTCTTGCTGAAGGAATGGTTCATAATGAATCCTTCCAAGTGGCTGCAATTATTGAAAATTTACCATCATCTTAGAAAAACTTCAAGAATAACCTTAAGCATAAGGGCAAGGAAATGACCTTATTTTGAGGTTAAGAATATAAGAGGAAAATAAGTTGATTAGAAGAAGAGCCAAGTCTTTTGATATGGCTTCTAAAGCAAACATTGTAAAACAAGTCATGAAGTCCCATAATAAGAACTTGTTATGATTGTTGATGTGAAAAATAAAATTCTATGAGTAATAATGAATGAAGAAATTAAAGAAATGCATGACAATATGTTGAACATTCAAACTAGAAATCTGGGTTGTATTGTTAGTTAACTTGTAACCAGGAATTGACCTAGATAAAGGCATACTCTGGAGTAGTTTCCTTTATGAAAGTTGTAGAATTGGGTGTTAACTTTTAAATGAAACTGGAATCACCTAAATAGAAGTTGTAGAACTCTAGATATTGGTAGAAAACCAAAAACAGTTTAAATTGAAAAATTATGTAGACCATGTATACCGGACCTTGAACTAAAATTTTGGGCTTGTAGCTGAGAGAAATTGGGATAAATGTCTTCATGAAAGATGTGTGCCATCATTTTAAATTTCACAAGAAATAAGCATTGCTCCATTTGGAGTTATAGAACTCCAGATATGGATAAAACACTAGGCAGAGGTCGGGTTGTGTGTTACAGGGCAGACTACTTACCACTGTATTTCAACAAATTTATGTATAAACGGCAGACTTGGGTTGACCCTCTTCATCCCAGATGTGTTCTTATGTCTTAGCTTACTAAGAAAATAATCCCCGAAGGGAATCGAGTCCTATAACTCTAGTAGAGGAAGAAACACTAAATAGTATTTTAGTGCACTTGTCATATGTTGTTTGAATATAATGAGTTTGAGATGGAATTTTATATAAGTGATTTTTACACACAAAAAAAAAGAGTGTATGTGAACTTGTTAAAGCATATACTGAAAGGAAATATTGTATGGTATAGAAGGAACGTCGGGTATAGGGTTTTCCATCGGAAGAGCTCATGAGACCAGAGAAGTAGGTAAGCGAAATCTCACCTATAATGAACTTCGTTAAGTTTGTAAATTTTGAATTCTTGATGAATATTGAAGATCTGAAAGGTTGTGGATAAAATTTTGGGATATAATGTAAAACTGATACAATTGAAATGTTTCCATAATAATCGAAAGACCAATGTAGAAAATCATCTCCGAAGTCATTGGAAATTAGCAAATTTGTATTGGTTATAAATCATGGAGTCAAGTTTGAAACCTTAAGATTTATGAATGAGTAACGAACAAGTTAGTAATATGGATACTTCATGAAAGTAATATGAGCCTAAGAAGAATTCAAATTGCTTTCGCAATGAGCGAAAGCCAATGTTGGTATTTGTTTTTGAAATCACGAAAACCACTGAAATTGGATTGCTTTTGCAATGAGCGGAAGCCAACGTTGAGAATTGTTTTTTAAATTATGGAAACCATTGAAATTGGATTGCTTTCACTCATAGCGAAAGCCAATGTTGGTATTTGTTTCTGGAATCACAAAAACCATTGAAATTGGATTGCTTTACAATGAGCGAAAGCTAATGTTGGTATTTGTTTCTAGAATCACAAAAACCATTGAAATTGGATTGTTTTCGCAATGAACAGAAGCCAATGTTAAGAGTTGCTTTTGAAATAACGAAAACCGCAGAAATTGGATTGCTTTTGTAATGACTGAAAGCAAATGTTGGGATTAAGCCCCAGAATTGTAGGGAACATTGGGGTTGATTTACTTTTGTAATGGATGAAAGCCCATGAAATTGTTTTCGAAGTTAAGGAAATCAATGAATTTGTTCACTTTCAAATTGAATGAAGGCCAATGTTAGTATTGTTTTTCTACAGCTTTGGAAACCAACGAATTTGAGTTGTGATGATTTGTTTTAGCATAGTTGATGTAAAGTTCTTGTCGTTACCTTGTATGATGGGATAAATTATGATTATATGTATATTGATATGTTACGAAATTGTTATGAAAGATGTGACTATTATTCATGAGGAAATTCTATAAAATACAATAAGAGAATGGGTACTCTCAATCTTGTTATCTTTAGGAGATAATTCTATGAATATAATCCAATACTTTTGCTTAATTAACCTTATTGCAAGACCTTCATATATTGATGGACCAAATAACTAGACGCCAAACGGACTCCAGGACTTCAATGAACTTTTGTTGTGCATGTAATAGATTTTGTAATTTAAACCATATCTTTCTTTTACAACGATGTTATTTTATCCTTGTGTGACTCACGTAATGAAGTCCCTAGACGAATGCCTTATATAAAACGATAACAAAGTACTTTTTCAAACAATTTTCATGCATGTTCTTTTTAATCTAAATTGTCTTTTATTTATATATATATATATAAAAAGAACACGTACTGTGTTCCACGGATGAATCATATTCTTTTTCCAACGAATCATTTCTCTGGTTGGAACTTTTTTATTGGTATCAGAGCCTATTGGGATCTGGGTAGGAATAGTGAATATATTTTTCAGAAACCTTAGAGAGAGAAGAGAACCTTAGTTCATAGGTGAATGCTACTGAAGGGTGTAAGTCTCGTTGAGTGACTAGGGCAGTAAATTCATATAATGTGCAGCCTGTTTTCTAAATCATCTTTTCAAACTATGGATTCTATTTTTTATCGATCTACTTCTATTTTGGCTTCTTCTACATCTGAAACCTCAGAGAACAAGAGGATTGTACAAAGTGAAGAAATAATCATTGAAGATTTTACAAAAAACATTGATGATTGAAAAATTCCAAAAATTTCTCAAACACAGATTTATCAAAAATCAAAATATGATATTTTCAAAACAGATTTTACAATTAAAACTGAAGAAAGAGATATTCAGCTTACAAAGTCTTTTGAGACGATCCAACTCCTTTCTCAAAAATCCATACAAAAACACCTAGCCAGAAACTACAAATATATTAATGTCAGTCTAGTACAAGTCGGCATAAAACCACTTACAAAAACAGGTTTGAATACATCCATTCTAGTTGTTCTTCGCGATGCTAGGTTCCATAACTTTCAAGACTCACTCCTTAGTTCCATTGAGTCTAGCCTCTGCAGCGGTCCAGTTTCATTTGACTGCTATCCGAACCTGATTATATCTCTCAAAGACAAAAATATCTTACAAAGTATGCTTCTGCAAATAAAAACCCATAATTACCATATGCTTGAAGGATCTATCCCCGTTGCTCTTATCTTTAAAATCCACTACAAAGTCATGTTCTCAGCCTTTGCCAGTAAACACAAATACCAATCCCAAAAAGGAGAGACATTCCTTCTCCAAACAGATTTATCCCGATCAAACACAGTTGTTCCAAAAGTTATCCAATGGAAAGATATAACCCTTCTAGATGACTAGATTCTTGAAGGAGCAACCCCACTAGAAATACAACAGCCACCACAACTAAATGTCCAAATTAAGGATATAACACAATATACAGATGGCAAAGTCAAATTGTCTTTCCATCGTCATTCTACAAGCTCTAGATTCTCATAAGAATCTTCTTCTTCCAGTACATAGATCTTGGAAGAATTTCCAAAATACCTTCTGTCATTAACATTCCATATCATCCAAACCCACCTCGACATTCTACTTCAGATATCCCTTCTGCAAGTTTCCAACATGCAGATTACACCATAAATATACCAAAACCAATGTATACCAACACTGAACAACAATCACCTCCAACATCCCCCAACATTCTCAACAGTCACTGAAAACATCCAAAATGCGCTGAATGTTTTAACTTCAGAAAAACATTTTGTTCTTGACAAAACTCTTTTCAAAAACGATTTTTATGCTGACCATAATTCTACAAAACAAATTTGGTTTTTCCAACACTTTCTCCAACAGAGAAGTGAGATACAAAAACAATTTTATAATTTCATTGAGTTTCATAAAGTACAAATTTTATTCTTTGATTGGTTCGAATTATATTATGTATCTGAACATCACATTGCATATCCTTTTGCATCCATCAAACATGCATGCCCAGTCACATCAAGATCCAAAACCCCTATATGGAACCTTACCAGCAGACCAACAGTTGAGTCTAAACATCCACCCTTGAGAAATATCCAAATAACCCATAACAACCAGACTATAGATGCAACTCCCTACAAATTACCCAGTGATGACACCCTCTCAACTACCAAACATATCATCAACCAAAATAACTTTACAAACACCAACCTCAATACCTTAGGAAAACAGCTTACCGACTGGAAAAACAAATACAAAGAACTACTATTAGTTCAGTTGACACCAAAACCTCAATCGACCTAAAACTAAAAAAACTCAGTCTTCAAACCTTATCAAATTACAAAAACAAGCCAAATACAAATCCAAGACAACCAAACAGATTTTCTTAGAGATATCAAAACACACTTACAAAACCTTTACAGTTCATCTTTAACTGTTCCAGACACACCACAAACAACCAACCCCTCTACATCCACAAATCAAGTCAATACTCTACAAAACATTTCTAGGCATTCTTCTGATGAAGATGCTTCTCCGAATCAACCTCTTGAACTAAATAGACTTACCTGGCAAGCTCCCAAAGCAACCATTGCCCCAGATATTTCCATACCTACTGAACCAACTATCCTTAGCCAACACAAATACAATGTCTCTTCCCTCTATGAATGGAATATAGATGGAATGTCCTAATACAACATCCTCAATACCCTTCAACAAATGACCATGGCAGCCAATGCCTACAAAACCCAAATAGGAACCCCGGACAAAGCTATTGTTGAACTCTTTATTACTGGTTTCTCTAGCCAGTTAAAAGGATGGTGGGATTATCACCTCATTGAAACTAATCACCTACATATCCTAAACTCCTTCCAAACATATGAAGACCAAACACCCATCCTTGAACCATCTGGAAACACTATCCAAAATGTTGTGTCAGCCCGTATTCTTACAATTTTCTTACATTTTGTTAGAGACCCTTCACATTTGAAAGATAAAAATGTTGAGCTCCTTTCCAACCTTAAGTGTAAGAAGCTAAGCGACTTTCAATGGTACAAACACACCTTCCTTACCCGTGTCATGCTTAGGGAAGACTCAAACCAGCCTTTTTGAAAAGAAAAATTCCTTGCAAGCTTACCTATTCTCTTAGGAGAAAAGGTCAGAATATAAATCAAAGATACATTTACAACCAAAACCATACCATATGACCAGCTTACATACGGTGAACTTGTGAGATTCACCCAAAAAGAAGGCCTTAAGATCTGATAGGATCTCAAACTTCAAAAACACTTAAAGTGGGAAATGAAACGTACCAGGCAAGAACTTGGTAGTTTTTGTCACCAGTTTGACCTTTCCTTCAAAAAACCCTCTTGTAGTGAAAGCTGCTCAAAACCCAAAACCTATTCGAGCCAAAAACCTCCTTAAGGTGGGACTATTTTGGTTGTCATATTGACTACATCAAAGACCATCCTCTGGTTCAGAATGGTTATCTTCATTTCAAAAATAATTTTCAACCACCTCCTTCTAAAGTGGGAGACACCTTTTGTAAGTGGGTGACGCCTTTTGTAAGTGATTGCTGAGCTGAAAGCATATTTGTATTTTTCTGTCGACACTTTTTTTTTAGTGCCTCTTGATAGGTGGCAGGATGCCAAAGCAGTCGTCTTCATTTCAACTCCAAGGGAAATGGCAGGAGATGTCGAATCAGATGAGCTGGATTGGGACAAGACTGTTTTAGGGTCTTGGCTTTGTATAATGTTTTGCACTATTTGAAGGTATTCTTCTTCAGTTCTAGCGGAGGCAAGGAGAGTTGTCGTTTGAGCCTTCCTGGCTAGAAATTTGGATTGAGGATGATGATTAATGATGGGAGTTGTTTGATTCTTTTGTAACCATTCCATAACAGCTAATTTGGAACTTTTGGATTCAGCTACCAAGGAATCCCACCATTTGATTTTGAATTTTCGAATAAGTATTGGATGTTCGTTTTAGAGATTGTAATCGTAGAACCATGAACATAGCCATGGAAAAAAAAACCTTTATATATAAAATAAGAATAGAAGAAAACTTCCTTTCAGAAGGAGTTGGTTGAAAATTAATTTTGAAATGGAGATAACCATTCTCAACCAAAGGATGTTCTTTGAGGTAGTCAACATGACAACCAAAATAGTCCTACCATTGGAGGAACCAGAGGGGGAGGTTTGTAGTATCATGCCAATATGGAAGTAGAAAAGCCAAGAATGGCTATGGTTTTGATTTTGTAAGAAGAAGGCATTGAACCATGCTTGTTGGTAATCCCAATACGTATAGGAGGTATTGAAATCTTGGAAATGTGTACAAAGGTGTGTAGGGAATGAGAGAGGTTGATGTAAGGGTTGTCCCCAATCTTTAGGATAGATAACTTTGTGAATGATGCATGTAGAATATGTCGGGTCAGTGTGATCGGAATGTAGTTTGAAGTGTTTGAACTTGACAGAGTTGGTGATGTCAAAGATGGCGGCATAGTAAGATTGTGGTTTGGCTAAATTCCAGGGTTTATAGTGTCAATTTGGAGGGAAAATTTTGGAAGCAGCAATGGAAGGGTTTTCATGATAAAATCCATCTTCCATAGTTAAAATATTTTGGAAATTAGTTTCGAAAATATATTTGGATTTGGTTTTCGGAAAACTTGTTTGTGAAGGTTATAAAGTAAGGAGGGTTTTAAAAGCAGAAATGCCTCCTTGTGGTTTTGAAATAGGGTTGGAAATACTACCTGTTTGTGACATGGAGTCACTGGAGGTCTGTTGGGACACCTTTTATAATGCTAGAAGTAATTTTGGTGATTTGGAGATAGTGTCAACCCAATGTTGAACTGAGTCTGTTTGTACTTGTGATTGTTTTATAGTTTCTTCTTCTTCAACGACTGCCACATACTAGGATTTGATAGGTTTGGCAGCTAGGATGGCTGAAGACATGAGTTTTGTAGAAGGCTTTGGGCTTTCTGTTTTTGTAGGCTAGGTTTGGGGAGCTTTCCCCTTGTTTTTGGATCGTGCTTTGGGAGACATCAGGACCTATTTTGAAGAAATTCGTGGGTTAGGAAATCAGGGATGGAATTGGAATCTTCTTTAATATATTCAATATCAAAATAAAAAATGCTTAAAATAGCCTGTCATCGGGCAAAAATCTATTTTGAAGCAAGATTTTGGACTTCTTTTTGTAAAACTTCTTTTGCAGATTTGCAATTAACGCGTAAAGGGAATTTTTGATTTAATAAATCACTTTAAAATTTTGTAATACAAAGAACAATTGAAAGAATCTCCTTTTTTATAGTGGAGTAGTTTTTCTGACAATCTTTCCAATAGGCAGATGTGTACTGGAGGATTTGTTCTTTGTCATTATGGACTTGTTTAAGGATCCCCCCATAACCTAAGTCAGAAGCATCAGTCTTGACTATCTTAGGGGATAAGGGGTTAGCTAAATGGAGAAGCAGAATAGTTTGAACCTGTTGTTTGATTTGTCTGACTATGCTAGTATAAAGGTCAAACCACCGAACGGGGTCTGTCTTTAACCTATCATGTAAAGGTTTGGCAAGACGACTAATGTTTGGATAATAATCCAAAACATAATTAAGACTGCCTAAAAACCGTTGCAACTGGGTTTTTTCAGTAATCTTATCAGGAAATTTATTTATAAAGGATAAAGATCTCTCTATAGGTGTTACAGTACCTTAGCAGATATAATGGCCGAGGAAACGGACACGGGTTTGAAATAGAGAAATTTTTTATTTAGAAACAACTAAATCATTTTGTTTTGCAGTATGAAAGAATGTATGTAGATGTTTGAAATGTTGATCAATAGAATGAGAAAAAATAAGAACATCATCAATGTAAATAATGCAAAATTTGGAATGTGCATTGAAGATGTCATTCATGATGCGTTGGAATTCAAAGGGTGCATTTTTTAAGCCAAATGGCATGACATTCCATTCGTATTGGCCAAAAGGTACGATGAATGCAGTTTTGTATCGATCTCTGGGATCAATCTGGATTTGCCAAAATCCGGATTTCATATCGAATTTAGAAAATATGAATGCAGAATATAGTTTTTGTAATAAATCTTTTTTGTTGGGGATTGGATACCTAATCCATTTTAAAGCAAAATTTAAAGGTTTGTAATTGATCACAAGTCTAGGTGTGCCTCTTTCAATCTCAGAGTTTTTATTTACATAAAAGGCAGCACACGACCAGGGTGATCGGGACTTTTGGATAAGACCTTTAGACTCGAGATCTTGGATTTCAAGTCTGCAATGTTGTTCTAAATCAACATTCATTTGTATAGGTCTTGCTTTTGTAGGTATATGTTTTTCTGAAAAATTATCTTCATATGGAAGATCAACAATGTGTTGTTTTCTTTTTCAGAAAGAATTGGGTAAGTCTGAACATATTTTTTGTTCAATCTTACTTTGTAAATTAGTGATTTTCTTTTGTAAAACAGAGTTTTGTAATTGTTTCTCAATGCGACAAAAGAAAACATGATTTTGTAAATCATGCAAATGGAATTGTTTTCCATGAATCAATGCATTACTATGATAGGTATGTATGGAGCATGCCTTAATCAAATTTAATTTTCTAATCTTAGATTTTATATATTTATCTGCTTCTTTTCTCTTATAGGCTTCTTTACCTGGCAAGTTCCCACAACAACCATTGCTCTAGACATTTCCATATCTACTGAACCAACTGTCATTAGCCAACATAAATATAATGCTTTTTCCCTCTATGAGTGGAACATAGATGGAATGTCTGAATATAATATCTTAAACACCCTCCAACAAATGACCATGGCAGCTAAAGCCTACAAAACCCAAACAGGAACCCCAGACAAAGCCATAGCTGAACTCCTTATTGCAGGTTTCTCTAGCCAGCTTAAAGGATGGTGGGATTACCATCTGAAGTTGGAGGAGATGGTTGCTCAAGGTCTGTTTAAACAGGTTTTGGTATATTTGTAGTGTAGCCTGCATTTTGGAAACTAGTAGAAGGGATATTATTATCCAAACATAACTATATCCCTCAAAGACAAAAATATTTTGCAAAGTATGCTACTACAAATAAAGACCCATAATTATAACATGCTAGAAGGATCTATCCTTATTGCTCTTATATTCAAAATTCACTACAAAGCCATATTCTCAGTCTTTGCCAGCAAACACAAATTCCAATCTCAAAAAGAAGAAACACTCCTTCTACAAACAGATTTATCCCTAACACTGTTGTCCCAAAAGCAATCCAATGGAAAGATATATCCCTTCCAGAAGATTGGATCCTTGAAGGTGCAGCACCACCAGAATTACCTCAACCACCTCAACCAAATGTCCAAATTAAAAACATTACCCAGTACACATATGGTAAAGTCAAATTGTCTTTCCATCGACACTCTACAAGTTCCAGATTCTCAGAAGGCTCTTCCTCTTCCAGTACAATAGATCTTGGAAGAATTTCCAAAATCCCTTCTGTTATCAATATCCCTTATCACAGATGTAGATTTTCTAGGAGGGTTTGCGTGATAAGGGATATATCTTTCCAT